>Ga0224722_1001930_pt1 | contig 11256 bp, 8 predicted proteins | sample Balambano_FR1_Me_FD_161646 | JGI IMG/M metagenome (GOLD analysis project Ga0224722, IMG submission 161646) | Freshwater sediment microbial communities from Lake Towuti, South Sulawesi, Indonesia - Balambano_FR1_MetaG | ecosystem: Environmental > Aquatic > Freshwater > Lake > Sediment | place...
TCTATCGTAGAGGGTTGCCCGACGCGACCCGACAATTCCTATCGCCAGTGAGTTATCTTCGGGTTGCAAGGCTCCGCGCACAAAAAGATAAGGAGGCGCGTCCACGTAGGGCAGTAGATGTTCTGGGTACGAGGGGTCTGTCCATAAGAGTAGCAAAACGCCTAACTCTTCCGCACGTTGCAACAGGGCTTTTTCGTCGGTTTTGGGCTTAGTGGCAAGACGCTTACACTGGTTGGGATTTAATCCAATGGGGGGAGATTGCAGGATTGCTGTGGACAAGGCGAAGATTTCCGATACCGAGTTCACCATACGCAGGATGGCACGCGAGCGGTGGTGCGGCAGAGTTACTGAGGCGAACCGTTGTAGGGCAAGGAACTCTTCGGGGTTCTCTGTGGGAGAGTAGTAACTTCGCATAGGTCAGATGTTCGGTCAGTGGGAACTTACTCAGAACGGGCAATGCGGGGAGATAAGGACAATGTGCCGGGAATCCCTTCGATTCCCGGCACATCACAGAGGCATTCACCGGCTTAGGGATTGCCGCCCGGTGGAGGGGGTGGGGTTCCTCCCGGCGGGTTGTTCGGCGGTGTGTTCCCTCTCCGGTTGCCACGGCGACCCGGACGGTTTGTATTATTTCCCTGTCCTCGTGGCGCGTTCTGTCCTCCCGGCGCAGTGATTCCAGGACGCGGAGGAGCCGGGGTTTCGCGCGATGATGGCGGGGCAAGCGAGTTATCCACGCGGAACGACCAGACTTTGGTCTCCGCATTTCCCTTCCAGTCCGACGCGGTGATAGAGATGGTGTGGATACCATCTTGCAGGGGTGGGTCTACTACCTTCCCGGTTCCTTTGGTTTGATAGATAACCAGATTCCGAGTGGCATCGTAGACCGCATTCACTTCACGGTCATCCAGAATTACTTTAATACTTTCAGGGTTTAAGCCGGAACCTATATCCAGAACCTTTGCGGCTAAGGTAACGGGTGGTTTCCCGTTCACCGCTTGTGCGGGTTGTGGGTAGAGGTGCGAGAACATCGGACCGGACGTATCTGGGGCATCGGGGCGGAATGCCGAGAGTGCGCCATCATCGGTCAGGGCATAGACCGTGCCGTTCGCGATAGAGACTGGCGATGTTACTACAGTAGAGGTTCGTGCGTTCGCATTGGGGTCACGCGGGCGGTTAGATGAGGGTTCAACATAGTATTCCCAGAGAACCTTACCATCCGTTTTGCTCACGGCGAGTAGCACATTCCGCACGGTAGGAATGTAGATAACATCCCCTGAGATAGTGGGAGGAGCCGACGGTGGCAAAGGAAGCGGGGCGGGCTTATCCCATTCCGGTCTTCCGTTGTTGGTACGGAAGGCATAGAGCAATGCTCCAGAACCCTGAGCATCACGACAGGCAACATAGACAATCCCGTTATCGGCAGTAGGTGCGGCAAGAATATCTAGTGGCAGCCGTTGTTGCCATCGGGTGAGACCGGAAGTCGGTTGGAGGGCGGTTAACTGGGGACCGGAGGCAACCAACAGGGTACTATCCGAGTAGATAGCGGAGTTGGGCAGAATCCGGTAGTTCAGTCGGTTTTTCCAGCGCGGAATCCCTGTTTTTTCCAGAACGGCATGGACGCTGTTATCTGTGGTGGTGACAAAGATATATCCGGCGGCAACGATGGGCGCGGAGTTTACACTATCGCCGGGGCGGTAGAGGCTTTTCCATACGGGCTCCCCGGTCTTTGGGTCGAGTGCATACAGTGTTCCATCATTGGAGCCAAATAACAGCACTCCGTCGGCAATGGTGGGGGCAGAGTTAATGGCTCGTCCGGTCTTAAATTGCAGGACATACTCACCGGATTCTGCATCTAAGACATAGAGACTCCCGTCTGATGCCCCCACATAGACACGTCCTTCATGCACCAACGGAGCCGTAAGAAACAGGTGTCTGTCTCGCAGACCGTTTCCTGCGGACTCTCGTGGGTACTGCCAGCGTTTCTGCCCAGTGCGTACATCGAGTGCGAACAGCACTCCCCCGCTATTGGCATCACTGTTGGCACGTGTCGAATAGTACACGGTATCCCCGACGATGGTCGGTGCACAGAGGTTTTGGCTCTGCTGCCCTGCGGAATATCGCCAGAGTAGCGAGAGGGGGGGTACCACTTTTTCGCTCGACACGCCGCGCCGAGTGGCATCCCCGCGCAGTTCGGGCCAGTCGTTGGCAAGCGCAGGAGCCAGTAAAATGCCCATGCCAAACAGGGTAACAGGTATTAGTCCGCGCATTATGCGGTTTCGGCTCGGATTTTTTTGCATCGTTAGTCCGTTCGTCCTGTATTTTCGTAGTAAATTATAGGTCAGATACATCCTTTTCCTGTACTATCTGACCTCGCGCATTCCCGACGGCTTCAACACCGCCTATTTCCACAGTGCCTATAACAATAAATTATAACAACGTGCAAAATACGCTGTCAAGGCGATTCCCTATGGGACTTCCCGAATCTCGTTGAGTGCCAGACAAGGAAATTACCAGTGCGTTCGGCGAATAAGAGAATAATTCCTTCTTAATTTTCCCTACCTGTTAAGAAAGAGGCATTGTCTGCCCTATGAAAGTCACTGTTGATGCTATCGAAATTTCGGCGGAGGCGTTAGAAACTCCTGAAGGGGTACAAAAAGCCGCCACCATCTATCAAAAGTATGGTTGCTTGGTGGTACGACAATTGATGTATCCGTACCTGCCGGAGATTCAACGCGATATTGCCACGGCTGTTGAGCAGGCAATCGCTTTACTGCCCGAAGCGAAGGAGGTTCCCGCTATTGGTTGGTCTACCCCGGATGGAACCTTGTGGATTTCTGCACCGCCCCACTACCCCAGAGACAAGCAACTCATGGTCTTGGGGTTACGCTATAACACCAGTGCCGCGTTTTTACGCTCCGCGTTGGATAACAGACTGTTAGATGTGGTTGAGGCGATTATTGGGGCGGACATCGAACTCTTTATGGATGGGCAATCTCTGTATAAAGAGCCTGTTGGGGGGCATCCGAAGCATCTGCATCAGGACTCTGCTTACTTTGAACACCGCTACGAGGGACCGGTTGCGATTTTGAACTATGTGGTTGATACCGATTTGGTGAATGGGGCATTATATGTGGTTCCCGGTTCACACCAGATGGGACAACTGCGGCACATAGATACCTTCAGTCATCTTGGCTTAGACCCTGAGGAGTGGTCTTGGGACGATGCCCTACCGATAGTGGGTCAGGCAGGAGACTCCATTTTCTTTCACTATCGCTGTATCCACGGTTCGCAGGAGAACCATTCCGAATCGCCGCGCCCTGTCTTTATCCATCGCTACCGCAAACCGGGAGACTTTGTGACTATCGGTGCGGCAACCGTGGCGGCACGCGAAGAGGCGGAAAAGCGAGTCGCTGAGGCAAACAAGCAGAACCAGAAGGGCTTGATGGTACGCGGATTCCGACGCTACGAAGCCGATTAAACCAACTCCTTACCCTCTCCCCTTACGAGCATCCCTCTACTGCCCATTCCTAAAAATTCTTCAGCACGTCAAGAGCCGATGGAAATTAGCGGCGATTTTCGTTAGGGGAGGGTGTCGGTTCTAGTCGAATATCCGAAACAGTCTCTACCACTTGGATAGGAATACCCTGCTCTCGTCGAATATTGGTAATTTTCTCAAAAACCTCCTCTTCAACATTCGGAGCAAGATTTACTCGTACACATCGGTTTCCTTCGGAATCCCATGCAATTCCGATGCCCTGCACGCCTACCTTACCTTGCAGGGACTCTATCAACTGTTGCTTTACTTGCAGTAATTGACCTTTTGATACTACTGTTGCCATAAAAAAACCTTACTCTTCCCACCATTCCGCTTCAAGTTGTTGCAGGGTACTAAACAGGTCACAACTATAGGAAACCCCTATGTTACTATTGTCCCCCTTTTTAGTTCCTCCTGCAAAATGTAAACCAATGGCTACCCTATCTCCATTTAAATTTAGAAAAATAATACTGCCCGAGTCGCCCGGACGGGTGAATGGCTCATTTTCCGATAGCCAAGTTACTTCTATGGTTTCGTCAAATATCACATTACCTATTTGGGTGTTGATAGGCACGTTCGATTCACCGAGTGCGGTCTACCGAATACGACCTTCCGTCCATCCCGTTGTTCTGCCTATTTTGAAAACAGGTGTCTCTGCTTCTGTCACCAAATCGAGAATAGTTTCGCCCGGATTCAAGCATCGTATGAGTGCGCCTTCATCGGGATAACCAAATCCCGTTGGTATTCGATTACAAATTACCGATAGTATGGCGTGCCAATCGCCATACTATCGGGCAAGACTTATGTATGAAATAGCTTATCGCTTACAATTCATCGAAAAAATACAACGACAATGAAATTTTTCTTGGGAAGATTATGCATAATTTTCCCAAGAGAACTAAGTATAGGAGTTACGCAGTTCCTCTCGTGAATGATGCTGTTTGGAGCAGGTTTCCCCTCTCAAAATGTTCTTCAACAGCGTAACTCCTAAAGTAGTCAAGTACATGAAAGATTGTTATAAATATGATTATCTCAAGGTCAGAGCATTTACTAAACATTACTATAATGTTACCTGCTAAAATCATTGTTGAGCCTTATGGATATCCTTTCCTAGTAAACGAAGGTGATGAAGTGCAGATATTATTTAATACTATGGACTCAAAAATCCATTTGAGTATTGCTCATGGAGAGATAATCTTAGAGTGTTTAGAGCCTTAGATTTAAAGTCCCTTGAGCCTACTGAAGACAGACAGTCTCTGTAGGCGGTAGTACAACCACCTACACCTACAACGGCTTGGGTCAGAGGGTAAGGAAGGTTGAAGGAGGAACCACTTACAACTACACGCTGAGCGATGACAGCATTGATGCGGCAGTGTTGGACGATGGTTCTGCCTCCTACACGCACGGCTTGGGCTTGGTGTCGGAGAACCGGGGAGGAACGAGCAAGTACCTCCATGCCGATGCTCTGGGAACCACCCGCGCTTGGTCGAACAGCAGTGGAACTAAGACGGATTTGTTGGACAAGGGGGCGTGTGGGAGAGACGTGTGTCCTGTGGTGTTTCCCCCTAATCCTTTGTGGAGGGGCAGGGGGAATCGGAAAGCAGGGTTGCTATTGTTGCTTTGGAAGGGCGGAGAGAACACCGCTTCGCCATGCCGCAATGAGGCTATCTTCGTACTCGTTTTCGGGGACAGGAGCGATTTTACCATTGGCTTCCATCCAAGCCACTGTGCGTTGAACCCCCTCGCGCCATGGGATGGTCTGACCCTGCCAGTCGCCATCTCGCTTAATTTTGGAGTTGTCGAAAATCGAAGTCCAAGCGAAAATCTCTTTTGTGCCTCCACTATATTTAGGGGCAACTTCGATGAGGATGTCGGTGGGGATATATACGGGGTTATAGGTTCCCCCAACAACTTCAGCAACCTGCTCGTAGTAGGTGTTCCAAGTCATCCACTCTTCGCCAGTGATGTTGTAGGCTTCGCCGTGGGCAGTTTTGTTTCCCATAACTCCAATAAATCCGGTGGCAACATCATCCACATGACAAGATGCCCACAATCCAGTTCCGTCGCCGGGAACGATGCAGGGAAGGTTGTTCCGCAAGCGGCTGATGAAGGTGTCGGCGGGTCCGAAGGGACGAATCAGGCTACCGCCTTCGCCGTAACTGTGGGAAGGGCGCATGATGGTGGCAGGGAACTTGCTTTCCACATGGGCATTGAGGAGGATCTCTTCGCACTTGATTTTGTTTTTACCGTAGTTCCCGATAGAGTGATACGGTTCGGTTTCCGGTGTGGGAATGTGGAGAGGAGGACCGGAGTAGACGCAGACGGTGGAGCAGTGGATAAACTGACCACAACGCCCGCTAAAGGCACGGATGGCGGAGGTGGTGTCGTCGGGATGGAAGGCGACCATATCCACGACTACATCATATGTCTTGTCGGAGAAGGTGTTTTCAAAGGTGGTGTAGTCTTTTCTATCCCCAGTGATGACGTGGTAGGTTCCTTCGGGGAGGCGGCTTTCCGAGCGTCCACGATTGTAGCATGTGACTTGATGACCGTCAGCGATAAGTTGGCGGGCGATAGCGGTGGAGATAAGTCCCGTACCCCCGATAAAGAGGACGTGCATTTTGTTTTTCCTTTGGAGAATGGTTTTAATGTAGGGCTTCGCCGAAAAGAGAGGGAATTCCTATCGGTCAGAGGGATGAGGATAGGAAAAATTGTTGGGGGCGGGTACACTGTTGTTAGAAAAAGGAGCAGTAGTGGGGAGATGACGGAATATAAGATTCCAATTCCGTTTGATTATCATTCCCATCATCAACGTTGCGGACACGCCACGGGGGAGATGCGTGAATATGTAGAGCGGGCGATTGCTTTAGGTCTGACGGATTTTGGGGTTTCTGACCACGGTCCGGCGTATTGGCTTGCGGGTGACCATGCCCAACCGGGAACGCAGATGGCAGTTTCGTGGTTGCCGGGGTATGTGGAAGAGGCACAGCATCTAAAGCGCAGTTTCACTAAAGAGATTCGGCTTTGGGTGGGGGTAGAGGCAGATTTTATTGAGGGAAGCGAGAAAGAGTTAGCGGCTCTTTTGGATGCTCAGGCGTTTGACTATGTTTTGGGTTCGGTGCATTATGCGTTAGGGAAGACGGTTTTTCGTAAAGATTGGGATACGCTGGCGAATACATACCCTATCTTTGCGGATTACTACCGTCAGGTGATTTTGGCGGCGGAGAGCGGAATATTTGATATACTTTCGCATCTGACGGCGGTGGAGGCGTATAGTCCCCCCATTGAGGAGTCTATCGCGGATGAGTTGTATCCCCCAGTTGCCGATGCCGTGGCGAAGTCCGGTTGTGTGGTGGAGATAAACACGTCGGGGTATCGAAAGATTCGTGCAGGGGATGGGAGCCCGGGAAATATTCCATTTCCCAATCCAAAGATGCTTCGTCTTTTGGTGGAGCGCGATGTGCCTCTAACGTACTCCTCGGACTGCCATGACCCCGATGAGGTGGGGTATGGGGCAAGCAAGGTCTTTAGTCTTTTGGAGGAGTTAGGGTTGAACGCGAATAAACCAGAGCAGTATACACCGCCACGGGCAGTACAGCGTGGATTAGACACGATGATTTGGGTGTTTCGGTAGCGATTTGATAGCCGAACGAACACTCGGAATTTCAGGTTGAGGAGTAATCAAGGTTGGACTTCGTACAGCGTCTCTTTGATTTTTCTTGGGCTTCCAGTCCCAGTGCATGGGTAGGTTTACTGACACTGGTCGCATTGGAGATAGTGTTAGGGATAGATAACATTGTCTTTATCTCCATTTTGTCAGGAAAACTTCCTGCCGATAAGCAACCGCGAGCGCGTTCGGTTGGCTTAGTCTTAGCCGTCATTCCCCGGATTATCCTCCTGCTATTTCTCCCCGTTGTTCTGAGTCTGGAAAAGCCGTTATTTACCCTGCCGTTTCCCGACCCCGGACACCCCGAACACCAACTGGGCATATCGGGGCAGGATTTAATTATCCTGATGGGTGGTCTATTTCTGCTGTGGAAAGCCACCCATGAAATTCACCAGAAACTGGAAGGCGAGGAGCATGTCACAGGAGAGGGAGGAAGTGGCGGCAAAGCGGGAGCCACATTCGCTGGGGTGATGGTGCAGATAATGTTGTTAAACATTGTCTTTTCTCTGGACTCGATTATCACGGCGATTGGGATGGTTCCCAAAGAGCAGGTCATGGTGATGGTGATTGCTGTTTTGGTGTCCACTGTGGTGATGGCGATTTCCGTCAATACGGTCAGTGCCTTCGTGGAGAAGCACCCCACGGTGAAGATGCTGGCACTCTCTTTCCTGTTGCTTATTGGGTTTACGCTGATTGTGGAGGGAATCCACTTCCATATCCCGAAGGGGTATGTGTATTTCGCGATGGGCTTTTCGGTAGGGGTGGAGATACTCAATCTGTTGGCAAAGCGCAAGGTGGCGGAACCCGTGCATCTGCGCGGACCGCATCTCTCTTCGTCCGATACGAAGTAGCATGGATAATCTCACACGGGCGTAATGCTGTCATAGGCACGGTTTTATGTAGTGTAGTGCAGGGGTTTGTAACCCTGTGAAATAGTGCAGATGTAAAGAGTACAGACTGAAGAAGTATTGTGGTTTATCCAACAATCGGAGTGGAAATAGTCTGCACGATAGCAAAGAGGCAGGAAATTTCACAAAATTGTTGCAATATGGGAATAGTGAGACGGTATAAAATAATCCTAATAAATAGTGCCGTAAAAATGATTCAAAAGCAGTCAATTGGTGTATAATATCGCTTAGGAGGCTGGCATCGTCATGCGTTTTGCGCTTCGGGAGATAAATCAGAATTCGTTCAAGCCGCTCAGTCGCTTGCTGGGTGCAACGGCACTACTGTCCCTTCTGACCGGAGCCGTTTCCGCGCAAGTTCTGTATGACACCCTCACTTCTGGGGTTGCCCAGACGGGTGATAACCGCCCTGCGGTGTTGATTTATGGTTTCCCAGACACGGGCAGTCCCAATCCGGCATACTCCGCTGTCTTAGGGAGCAAGGTAGTTACCCATCTAATGGCGGATGACCTGATTATCAATCCGTCCTCGCCCTCCACCCTAAACTCCATTCAGTTCACGGTCTGGAATACAAATACCTCAGCAATCACGGTCAATGGGCATTTGGGTATCTGGGACGATAATGGAATCACCCCCGAAGCAATCTATCCCGCAGGAACACCGTATCCCGATATCTCCGCGAATCCCGGCTATCAACCTTCAAATGATGCGCCCGGAACCAAACTGGGCTTCTTCGATATTTCCAATATCACTATCCCGGCGGCAACTCAGGCTCCTAGTGGAGCCATTATCGCCAGCAGTACATTGGTGACAGTGAATGTACCGTTCGGTAGTCTGGAAACACCCTTTACACAAGGACGTTATTGGTTCGGGTTGGTGTTTGAGCAAGACCGCGATGCTGTCAGTTTCCCGAATGCCGAAGACCAGTTACGCCGTGTAGGGCGCGTTGGTTTAGGTCTGTATAATACTCCTACCGTGGGGCAAAGTGGAGATGTCAACTTTGAAACAGGGGACACCACTACCTTTGGCGGTCTACCTTCCAACCAACCCAACCCATACTTGGGGGCGGGGGGCGCAAAGGCAAACTACTACAACCAAAACAACCCGAACTTAGAGGGATACTATAACACCTTTCCCGGTGGTTTCCAAAATAACTTCGGTTGGTTGCTGAATGGCTCGTCGGTGGTTCCTGAGCCCGGCGCGATAGGTTTTGTGCTGTTCGGTTTGCCTCTGCTGGCAGTTGCGCGACGACGTTCCCGATAATTTCCCTCCTCCCCAACCCCTTTCTATGCAAAGGAGGGAGGGGTTCCTTAAGGGGCGAGGTCAGGCAGAGGGATAGTCACTAAGCCCGTGTAGGGGGTATCCAACTCATAGGCGACCCAAGCCACGATGAGAAAGAGGAGAGCCACCAAAGCAAAGACCCCCAACTGCACCCAATCGGAATCGTTGTAGTGGAGCAAGAGAAACAGTAGGGTAAGGGTAAGGCTAAACCCGACCACACCCCACCAAACCATCGGTAAACCCTGCGCCCCTCCCGAAACGGTTCCTGCCCCTGCGCCCGCGAAGTGCTGATACCCTAAATAGAGTGTGATAAGAAGCAAGAACACCGTCAGTAGTCCTACCAAACCGAGTCCAATCGCCGTGATTTGTGCAGAACCCTGCAGATAGAGAAAGACATCCCGGTGCTGCCGAATCCGTCGTAGAAGCAATCTTCCTCCACTGACTACGCCCACATACACCAAAAGTAGTACCAAAAGGCTCATGGCTTTTCCGGCTTGCGGGATTTTACGCTTCCTGATCCAGTGTGATTCAGGTGGTTTTGTTGGGGGTATTCGTCGGGGTGTGCCTGAATCGGGTCAGGAAAAGTAGGCACTGGGGAAGCGACCTGCTCCCCCAGCACTCAGGCGATGGCAATGCTTAATCGTTGTCGGCGGGCGACCAGGGACCGCGTGCGTTGGAACCGCCGCCGTCACCCGGCGGCGAAATCCAGTTGCTCGGTTCGCCCAGTGAATCTTCGTCGCGGGGGTTGCCGACAAACCGGGTCTTGAGGTACTTGGCATGACCATCGAGGTAGGTGATGTTCGTGCCGCCGTTGTGACCGCCACCGGGGACTAGAATGCTATCCGGCAGGCTATAGAGTTCGTCGAGTTCGTCGCCTTCGAGTTCGGAGTCGGCGGCTTCCAGGAACAGGTAAGAGTTTGCCGGAGCCTGCCATGCGGCAAGCGCGGGCGCGGTATCGGTCACCAGTTCGTTGATGCCATAGGTACACCAGTAGGCGATGGCGACATCCCCACCCTGATCTGTCGTGAGCGCGTCAATACCCCAGGACTGTGCCGGTTGCGGCCAGACGTTGGTGGCACGGTCGTCGCTCAGGTACTGCGGCAGACCAATCGGTGCAGACGGGCAGTAGAAAATGCCTGCACGCGGCTTGTTGAAGTTGGTCGGGTGCGCGGTGATGTAGGGCTTCAACAGGAACATCCAGTAGTAGGTTCCCCAACGAATGTTGGCGGCAATATTGTCACCGGGGAAGGTCTCGTCGTAGTCCTGGACATACATCATGGCGGCAAGCCCCATCTGCTTCATATTGGACAAGCAGGAGGTCTGGCGAGCTTTTTCACGTGCCTGGGCGAAGACGGGGAAAAGAATAGCAGCGAGAATCGCTATGATAGCAATGACGACGAGTAGCTCGATGAGCGTGAACGCTCGTCGCTGGGAGGCCGGGCTGTTTTGATTCATGAGTCGTGTCTTTCGATTTGTCGGGCAGGCAAAAAAGCGCATATACCGACTGCGATTGAGATTAAAAGGTTGCCACTTGGACAACTCTCGTGGAGTATATCATACTATCTCAGCGTTGTGTGAATATATTATGGCGTGCTAAGCCTTATGAGAAAAATAATTTTCGCTCCTCCACCGACCACGCCCACATACCCCAAAATAGTATCCAAAGGCTCATGGTTTATCCGGCTTACGGGATTTTGTGCTTCCTGTACGTACTATAATGCGACTAATTCCCCAACTTTCGTCAGATAACTCTTGGAGATTCTTCCCCGCAAAGTTCAGAACAACGTGCGAAGCCGTGTGAGCAAAACGGAACTTAAACCGGTACACGGCATTTCGTGGGGGGGAACTACCTCCGACCACAGCGATAT
>Ga0224722_1001931_pt1 | contig 11248 bp, 7 predicted proteins | sample Balambano_FR1_Me_FD_161646 | JGI IMG/M metagenome (GOLD analysis project Ga0224722, IMG submission 161646) | Freshwater sediment microbial communities from Lake Towuti, South Sulawesi, Indonesia - Balambano_FR1_MetaG | ecosystem: Environmental > Aquatic > Freshwater > Lake > Sediment | place...
CGCGTGTCGCAAGTGCCGTCGCCGAAACACACCGTCACCGAGTCCCGGTCCGCCTGGGTACTACTGGTTTTAGAGTAGGTCACCACCGTGATCTTCACGCGCAGGCTTTGAGTACAGTCGCCCACCTGCTCCACGGTGATTTCGCCGGCGCGGTTGTGGGTGGCGTGTAGCTGGGTAGCGACAAAAAGCAAAAGGCAGGTCAGAAAGGCAGACACCAGCCGTCCTACGGGTGATCCGTAGGACGGTTGGGCGCAAAAGGAGTAGATTGCTGACATAGTATGATTGCGTTGATACAATTTTTTAACGGATATAAAACCCACAAGACGTGACAGGTCTTCCAAGACCTGTCACGTCTTGCGCCGTCTTGCAAGATAAAGCATTCTATTCAAAGCAAATGTACATCGCCTTACAAAGGCGTGGATTTTGAGTTTGAACGGAGAAACGGGGGGAATAGTTTGTGGGGATGTCATAATTGTACCGGCGAGCTTTAGTCGCCGCGCTACTGTCCTAATGGCGGGTATCCCATAGCCACCGTAGGGCTGTTAAGTTCTCCTAATTAGCCCGTAGGGCTGTTATATCGGTAGTACTCGAAATAAATGCCATCCCCCTGCCCCGGCAGGGGCTAAACCACGTAAGGTTGAGCTCCTAACGGAGCAGAAAACGCCTATTTACACGATTTTCTACCGATATAGAAGCCCTAGGGGCTACCTACTTTGCTCCACGCTTCATTCGCATACATAGGTTTTAGTGGTAAGTTCAAAGAACTTAACAGCCCTGCTACAGCCGTCAAGACGCCGCTGTACCCTCAACTAAAGTTATAGTCTAAATTATTTTCCTAACATCATGCAGTTGAATCCGAATCTCTACTTTTGTAGAAAAGAAAGGTAAGAAAAACCTACATATAAAATTAATTTTAAACTCAAACAATCGTCTTTATGAGAAATTTATTCAACGCTTCGATTGCTGCCTTATTACTGGTGGTGATGGTGAACTCTGCTACCTACGCGCAAGGCGGCACTTCTTTTACCAGAGGGGATCACACCTACGTAGAAGACAGCGTCTTTCAGTTCAGAATCGAGTTGCAACACGCAGCCATGAACAGCCTGCTGCAAGGTTTTGAAAAAGACAAACTTGCAGATAAGAACCTGCAAAAAATGGAAGTGGCGGGTTTTTGCTTTATTCCCATCATGGAAGTTCCAAAAAACACCAAAGCACTGGATAAAACGGTTCACTTCTATACCAACGGTTTTTGGGTAGTGCTCACGTTGTGGCAACCGGTGGAGGACACCAAAGAAGTAGTACAAACGCCCAAAATGCAATTTTATGGCATTGGCTCCCTGGAAGAACTGATGAATCCTTCTTACTCCGGTAACGCTAAATTGATCAAGGTGGTGGAAAACAGCAGCTTCGCACCCGGTTTGATCAAGCTGGAACGGAAAAAGTATGCACCGAATGTAGCGATGATGAAGGAATCGCGGGAGTTTGATGTGGTGTTTTTGGATATCAAAACCTACCTCACACTGGCGACCGGCACGCGCTACTACCCACACGGCGTGCGCCCGCAGGAAGGCATCGTGGTGCAGCGCACGGTGAGTAGTTTCAGCGCGGATATTACCGGGAATAAAGAAATAGGACACTACCGATCCTTGATCTTCCAGCCGCTGCCCGTGCCGGAGCTACCCAGCTATACCTCGGAGGCAGCGGTGATGTATGGTATTGGACAAGGTTGCCCGCCTTATTGGTATGAAAGACCGCCTTCTGGTGATAAACGCTAGCATATGGCATAAATAATAACAATAAAATTTATTATACTAAACTCAAACCTTTTATTATGAAAATGTATATTCAAGCTTCGATTATTGGTTTTTTACTGGTGGTGTTGGGGAGTACACACGCTACTGCGCAAGGAGGACGAGCTATTCCTGGTTTACCAACTATCCCGGGAGGAAATACTTTTCAGAGAGAAAATGTTACTTTTATCGAAGATAAAATTATAAAATTTAATTCGATAGAAATCCCAAAAGATTCTTTTCAAAGACTTATTACGGATTTCGCCGGTCCCCAAATTAGTTCAAGTGAGCGTAAAGCAATTGCAGGTTTTTGCTTTATTCCGATTCAACAGAAATCTGAATCATCTGGAAATACTATTCACTTTAGCACAATTGGCTATAGGGTAGCATTAACCTTATGGAAAGTACGAAAAGATAGGGTGCTTGAAATGTATTTTCATGGATATAGAAACAACTTTATGGGAGTTTTTGATCCAAATTACCGTGCCTCTTCAAAAGTATTCGAAGTAAAGTTTACAGCAGCGAATGCTAGAGCAAGCACATCAATTATAAATAATCCATCAGATTCTCTCTTGATTTTATCAAGAGAAATGGATTTAGCGTATTTAGACTTTGAAACATATCGGCAGTTGGCGGAAAGCACAAGGTATTATCCAAATGGAGACAGAAGAGGGGAGGGAATTGTGATTATGAGAAGCGTCAATAGTATTATGGTTGATTCATCTGATTATTTTAAAGGTGATTATCTGCGCGGCTTGATAGCAAGACCATTTCCATTGCCAGAATTAAACGCTTTCCCGTCTGAAGCTTCTGTGATGTACAGTTTTTTAGAGCTTTGTCCACCTTATTGGCATGAAGATAGAGAGGAGTCTTCAAAAACTAGAATTTATCATAGGTTGGTACAATTAGGAGACGAATCTTTGAGCGCAGCTATGGCAAGAGCGCAAACGATCCGAAATCCTTGGGATAACTGGTGGTTTTGGATTTTAGCTGTTTTAAGTTTGATTGGTATTCTATTATTTTTATCGGTTATACTGTTTCCCAGATTTAGGCTTATAGACTGGTTAAGAGAAATACTGGGAGTCACTAGAGATGGACGACAACGCCCAGATTTTAAAAATAATGAAGACTCAAACCTTACTAATCAATGAAAGGTTTAATTAAATTTTTAATTTGCGTGAATGTGAATGCGTTGTGCTTTGGGCAATCCACAACAATTAATTTTCATCAACTAACAGTGTTAGAAGGATTGTCCCAAAGTACCAACGCTTTTTTACACACAGACAAACAAGGCTATATATGGATTGGGTCTATGGATGGCGTTAATAAATTTGACGGAAAAACAGTGAAAGTTTTTAAGCCAAGTTCTAAGAATTCTTTTCATGTAAAAGGTGCAATCAATCAAAGTCCTTTTTTTGAAGTGGAAAATGAAAGCATTTGGTTTACCACTAATGAAGCAATCAATCGTTATAAAAAAACGAACGAAGTATTTATTTCAGATTTTATTAAAAGTAAAGAGAATGAACATAGCACAGAGCATTATGCATTCTTTTTAGAAAAAAAAAGATTTCTTTGGGTTATTTCTGAACGTAAACTTTACCGTTATGATAGTTGGTTGTCTAATAAATATACCCAGAATCCCATCTTATATAATTTTTACGCTGTTCGTTGTGATGTAATTACAGATGAAGAAGGTGCAGTAGAAAAGATTTATGGTTGCAATTGGAATAGCAAGCCTGGGTTTGAATTGATTAAATTATCTCAAAATGGTAAAATATGGTCACGTTGTAGTTGGTTTGACAAATTAGGCAACCCAGCCGATTTTACGTTAACTATACGTCAAGTCGTTACAGACAATGGAAGCATTGCTTGGTTCGTTACTGATAAGGGATTATTGTATTTTGATGAAAGCAATCCTGAAAGATACAAACTTATTCCACTTGCAAAAAATCAAGAGATAAAATCAATTATACCTTTTTCAAAAAATCTACTTTGGGTGCTTTCCAGTTCCTCTCAAATCCTAGTTTTTGACAAAGAGACAAAGGAATTTTTGCCCAAGCCAATTCAGTTGTTTAATTTGGATAAAAAAAGTAATATTGATAATGTAAATCATCTCTTTCCTATTCGTGATTCATTGTTTTGTATTTCCTCCTATGGAACTGGAATTTACTTCGCAAATATTGCTAATATAAATTTTAGTTCTTTACTTAACAAACAAGGAGTTGAGCAACAGCCAATAGATTATTTGTATGAAGATTTGAATGGTATTATTCGGTGTATATCAGAGACAGGAGGACGTTGGTCATTTAATGGTGATAAAAATTTTAAGGGATACAATTCTACAGTAAAATATATAAAAAAGATTATTATTAATCGAGATGCTTTATGGTATATTTCAACTGAAGAATTTGGTACGTATTCTAATAAAAACAATAAATATATTGGTTTATACCCTATTGAAAAGTCAGATATTTATTTTGATGGAATTAATTTTGATAATCATTATTTAGTACTCGGAACAAATAAAGGTATCATATTTTTCGACAAAAAAAGTAAGATGTCATTTTACTCAATCTATAAGGGTTTAGCTGTTAAGCTTCTTCTAGACAGTAAGAAAAAACTTTGGACTGTCAATGCCTCACAAGCATTAACGGTTTGGAAAGTTACCCAAAACCCCAGCATCAATCTCTCCCCCATTGACACCTTTCCTAATCTTGGTCTTATCAACGACATCATTGAAGACCCCGCCCGCAAAGTCATCTGGGTAGGCACTTCCAAAGGTTTAGTCCGCATCAACACCGGGACCCTGGAGCAGGAAAGCATCCTCACCGAGCAAGACGGCTTGCCCAATCAATTCATTAATTCTATTATCATAGACAAGCGGGGTCGTCTCTGGCTGAGCACCAACAAAGGCATCGTGCGCTATGTGCCCGAAGCGAAGGAGGGCAGCCGCTTCAAGCACTTCACTTCGCGTGATGGACTGAGTTCCGATGAATATTTGCCGGGTTCCAAGCTGCTGTCGAGCAAGGGCGAAATCTGGTTCGGCAGCACCAAAGGCGTGGATGTGTTTGACCCCGACAAGGTGGTGGACGTGGGGCGCGCGCCCAAACTCGCTATCAACAGCCTGCACATCCACGGCGCAGAGTGGAAGGGCGACACCGCCATCGGCATGATTAAACACGTAAAATTAGATTATACCCAAAACAGCCTCACCTTTGACCTGGCGGCACTGGAATACCTCGACCCCCTGCGCAATCAGTTCAAAACCTACCTGTGGCACGAGGGGCGGGTGGATTCGAGTTTTCAGGGTACGAACAACAAAATCACCTATGCCAACCTGTCGCCCGGTGCCTACCTCTTCCAGTTCACCGCCTGCAACGCCGAGGGCATCTGGCAAACCAAACGCTATGAATTGGAAATTACGATTGATCCGCCGTTCTGGCAGACGTGGTGGTTTCGCACGCTGGTGATGCTGGCGGCATTGGCGTTGGTGAGTTATGTTACCCGCTTGTACTACCGCACCCGGTTGCGTACGCAGGAACTCAAATTGGAAAAACAACAACGCGCTGCCGAGCGCACCCAACTGCTGCTGGAAAAAACGCTGGTGCTACAACAGGAGCGCAGCCGCATAGCCGACGAGATGCACGATGAATTGAGCGGTGGCTTGTCGAGCATTCGCAATGCCAGCGAGCGCGCCCGCAAAAACCAGGATTTGACGGAGGTGCAGTACACGCTGGCGCGGGTGTCGCAACTGGCGGTTACGCTCATCAAAAATATGCGGGAGATCATCTGGGCGATGGACCCGGAGAATGATTCGCTGGCGGATTTAGCGGCGCACCTGCGGGAACGGGCGAAAGAATTTTTGGAGGACAATGGTATCAACAGCCAGATTAGTATTCCTGCCGATTTGCCTGCACGGGCGGTGAGCGGCAAGGTGCGGCACAACGTGTCGCTGGTGGTGCGAGAAGCCCTGCACAACATTGTGAAACACGCGGAAGCCACTGAAGTGGGGCTTGCGTTGTTGGTCAATCACACCTTACAAATCCGCATCACCGACAACGGAAAAGGGTTTGACCCGGCGCAGGTAGAAAAACCCGGTAAAGGTTTGCGCAGTATGCAAAACCGGATACGCAATATTGGCGGCACCATTGAGTGGCGGCGCAGGGAGACCCGTGGGATGGAGGTGTACCTTCAGCTACCATTGGATCGGGCACTATAACTAAAGTAGGATTGACTTTTTTTATTATTTTATGGACATTTGTGGTAAATCAAAAAAACTAAACCCCCAAAACACAACACCGGTGAACCCGATTAAAATTGCGATTGTAGAAGACGAGCCGGAATTTCAGGAATGGATTCTGGAAGAGATCAACGAAGTAATGGATGTGGAATGCGTAGGCAGATACGACGTGGCAGAAGATGCACTGAAACATTTGCCGCAACTTCAACCGGACATTGTCATCATGGACCTGGCATTGCAAAAGTCGGATATGAACGGCTTGGAGTGTATGCTGCGGCTGCGGCTGGTAGCACCGGAAATGAAATTTCTGGTGCTGTCGGCGCAGAGCGACGAAAGTCATATTTTTGAAGCCTTGCGGGTGGGCGCGGGGGCGTACATTCAGAAAGATGAAATACCGGATAAGTTGATCACGCTCATTCGGGAGTTTCACGGCGGCGATTCGCCGATGAGTCGGGGGATTGCCAAGCGGGTGATTGAAAGTTTTCGCAAACCGGCGGAAGACCTGCTGCGCTTGACGGAACTCAGTCCAAAAGAATCGCAAGTACTCGAAATTTTGTCGAAAGGATTTTTGTACAAAGAAGCCGCCGACCAGATGGGCATCGTAGAAGGAACGGTAAAGCAGCACGCGCATAAGATTTATAAGAAACTACAGGTGTATAATTTAGTGGAAGCTATCCGGCGGTATTTGATGAAATAACTTTCAGTATAAAAATCAGGCTGGTATTTTTATATAGGCATGATGCAAACACATCATGCTTTGCGATCACTATATCATTTTGCAAACAACCCCAAAAAACCGATTTTTTATTTTAAAATGCAATTGATATAAATAAACAGCATAATCTAGATGGCAGTGAACCGCGCAAGGAAGGGCGTGCTAAACCCCAAGTTTTTGGCATTACAATTACCCCGATGCTACGGAATGTGATAGTTTCCATTTACACCTGACTTTGCGTGGGCTGCCGGTGATAATGTTGTAATGAAAAACTTGTTAATCCTTTTCCTATCACGAATGATTGAATTTTAATTATCATCCTTTAATAGGAGGTTTAAATTTTCTTTTTTACCCCCTTCAACAAGGTCTGCGCCACATACGGGCGACCCTCCGGCAGGCGGATTTCCTCAGCGCGAGGGTCCATAATCACGTCCATCGCTTCGAGTGGAATGCTGCCCAGGAGCGGCTCAGCATTGCCGGGCAGCACGAGGGCTTCGGTGAGGGTACGGCGATTAAAAATGCGAATTTCGACGGGTCCGACCACGTCAAAAATTTGCTGTTCGCCATTGGCTAAGAGGGCTTCCTGCTGATCTACTACATCCAAGCCCAATTGGTTTTTAATGGCTTCGTTGATGCAAAGCATGTACGCACCTGTGTCCACTAGGAAAGGCACTTGTACCTGTCGCACTTCAGTTGCCTGAATGCGCTTATCGCGTAAGCGAGTCAAATCCGCCGCATTGACCAATGTTACCGTATGTCGAAATACGCTCATGTTTTTTCCTTTAAAAACATTATGACACGAACGAAAGTTCCTATCGCTTTTTTACAATAGCCCCAAACAAGTTTTCAAACTTTCGCGCCAATGGGCTATCTCCACTCCAAAAGCCTCTTTCATTTTATTTTTATTCAACACACTATACGGCGGTCGCTGCGCCGGTGTAGGGTAGTCTTTCGTTTCAATCGGCGTAACTTTACAATCTATATCAGCAATTTCAAAAATGGCTTTTGCAAAATCATACCAACTCGTTACCCCTTCGTTACTGTAGTTATAAATGCCGTGTAATAACGAGCGTTCTATTATACCGTTTTCTACTTTTTGTATAATATGCAAGACGGCTTGCGCCAAATCTCGTGCGTGCGTGGGCGCGCCCACCTGGTCGTACACCACGCGCAACTCCGGTCGCTCCCGCCCCAAGCGCAGCATGGTTTTCACAAAATTATGCCCAAAACTGGAATACACCCACGAGGTACGAAGGATGAGGGCTGTACCGGCAGTTTCAGCCGCCTCTCCTTCTAATTTGCTTTTGGCATACACACTTTGAGGCGTGGTCGGGTCGGTTTCTTTCAAAGGCGTGTTTTGACCGTTGTGATAGACGTAATCGGAGGAAAAATGAATCAACAACGCACCGACGTTTTTACAGGCTTCCGCTAAATATTGCACGCTTTTCACATTTACCAGATGGGCTTGTTCCGGTTCGCTTTCGGCTTTGTCCACAGCGGTGTAAGCAGCGCAATTGATGCAATATTGGATGGAATTCGATTCGAAAAAACGCTGGATGGAAATTTTATCGGTGATGTCCAACTCCGTTCGATTCGTAAACAAAAACTGAAAATCCCGAAATTGCGAAGCCAAAACCTGCAGTTCCTGCCCGACTTGTCCGTTGGAGCCGGTGACTAAAATACGCGCCATGCGATTGTTTATTTACAGACAAAGAACGGGTTTTTCCCAAAAAAGCAAAGGAAGTTTTTACATAAAAAGGGGCAGTTACCTCTTTTTATATTACGCTTCCAGAGCCGGTAGCTGCTTTTTGAAGGCGGCAAGCCCACCGCTGCCTGGTGCTGGTCCATATTATCCGGGTCGTCAACTGGTTGTACACAATACGCGCTGGTGTCGGGGTCGCGCCCAAAAAAACGCAAACAATGCGGCAACTCGGTTGTTGAAAATTTACTTCATGGAGTGGATATTTTAGCGTAATTTCGCTGCACGAAAAAGCATAGTTTTAACCAAATAAAATACAAGAGCCATGTTTTTTGAATTGACCGAAGAGCATCTCGCGGTACAGGCTGCTGCACGGGAATTGGCACAAAAAGAGCTAAAGCCGGGGGTAATTGAGCGGGATGCAAAAATGGTGTACCCCACGGAGCAGGTGCGCATGATGGGCGAACTGGGTTTTTTGGGGATGATGATTGCGCCGGAGTACGGCGGGGGCGGCATGGATACGCTGTCGTACGTGCTGGCGATGGAGGAGATTTCGAAGGTGGATAACTCATGCTCGGTGATTATGTCGGTACAGAATTCGCTGGTGAGTTGGGGCATTCAAACCTATGGCACAGAAGAGCAAAAGGCAAAGTACCTGCCCAAACTGGCGAGCGGCGAGTGGATTGGGGCGTTTTGTTTGTCGGAACCCGAAGCGGGCAGCGATGCGACCAGCCAGCGCACGACGGCGGTGGACATGGGCGACCACTACCTGCTGAACGGTACGAAAAACTGGATTACCAACGGCGGCTCCTCAAAATTGCATATTGTGATGGCGCAAACCGATGTGGAAAAAGGACACCGCGGCATCAATGCGCTGCTGGTGGAAACCGCTTGGGAGGGCGTGACGATTGGCGGGAAGGAAGATAAGCTGGGCATTCGCTCGTCGGATACGCATTCGATTTTATACACTGATGTGAAAGTGCCGAAGGAAAACCGGATTGGAGAGGACGGTTTTGGGTTTAAATTTGCGATGAAAACGCTGGAAGGCGGGCGCATCGGCATTGCGGCGCAGGCACTGGGCATTGCAGGCGGGGCGTATGAACTGGCGGTGGCGTATGCCAGGCAGCGCGAAGCGTTTGGCAAGCCGATTAGTCAGCATCAGGCGATTGCATTTAAACTGGCGGATATGGCAACGGAAATCGAAGCAGCGAAACTAATGGTATATCGGGCAGCTTGGATGAAAGACCAACATTTGGATTACAGCACGGCGAGTTCGATGGCGAAGTTGTTTGCCTCGGAGGTGGCGATGCGGCATACGGTGGAGGCGGTGCAAATACACGGCGGCTATGGTTTTGTGAAAGAATACCACGTGGAGCGGCTGATGCGGGATGCAAAGATTACGCAGATTTATGAGGGTACGTCGGAGGTGCAGCGCATTGTGATTTCGCGGGCGGTCTTGCAGGGGCAATTGTACCAGCCGATGTTTCAAAATTACGAAATGGCGAAATTAGCATATTGAGGTATTGAATATTGGGATATTGAATAACGCTGTGAACGTAGCTTGAGATTGGATTTTGCGCCTGGGATTCGGTTACTGATTATTTGGCACGTATCACTCAGTCGCTCCGTCACTTAGTCACTTGGTCTCCAAGTCTCGTCCGGCATCTTTTACTTATGCGCGGTTCGGTTCAAATAGGGAAATTCTGGGAGATTCCGGTGCAGTTGCATTGGTCGTTTGGGCTGATTCTGTTGGGAATCGGGTACGTGAGCTATCGCTATCAACTGGATGGGGTTTCGCTGCTGCTGTTTGTATTGTTGGTGGGCGTGTTGTTTGTGTGTGTGCTGCTGCATGAGTTTGGACACGCACTGATGGCGCGACGATTTGGCGTGCGTACGCGCGACATCATTCTCTCGCCCATCGGCGGGGTGGCGCGCCTGGAGCGGCTGCCGGAAAAACCGATTCAGGAATTTTATATCGCCATAGCCGGACCGCTGGTGAACGTGGGCATCATCGCGTTGATTGCACCGTACTTTCTGTTTGTATCTGCTGAAACGGCACTGCAAATTCGCAGCATTTTGTACCATTATTTCGGCGTACAGGACAATGTTTTTACCGAAAACACGCCGCCGCTTGCCTTATTTCTCTTCAATGTATTGGCACTCAACGGCACCCTGGTGGTGTTCAATCTTCTGCCGGCTTTCCCGATGGATGGCGGGCGGGTGCTTCGGGCACTGCTGGCGACCCGGCTAAATCGGGTCGTGGCAACACGCATTGCGGTTTACATCGGACAATTGCTGGCAATCGGGCTAATTGGGTACGGGTCGGGCATTTGGTGGGGTGATTTTAGTCCAACCGTCATTTTCATCGGCGTATTTGTGTTTATAACAGCAGCAAGCGAATATCGAATGGTGCGGATGGAAAAAATGTTGGACAACTACCGGGCGGCGGATGTGCTGCGGGTGCAATTTACACGCTTGCAAACGGATGACCTGATGCAAACGGCGGCGGCGCATTTGAGGGGCGGTTTGGAAAAAAATTTCCTGGTTTTTGATGCAAACGAGCAATTGCAGGGCATTCTGGTTGAAGAAGATATGGTGAAAGCGATGCAGGCCCAGGCGTTGGAACAACCGATTGCTCTTTTTGTACGAACGGATTATGAAACAATCCGGCTGGAAGATTCACTCAAAATGGTATTCAGCAAAATGCAATGGCAGTCGTATGACCTCTCACCGGTAATGGATGCCACCGGACAGGTGCTGGGCGTAGTGGATACGGAAAAGCTGCAGGACTTTCTGCATATTCA
>Ga0224722_1001932_pt1 | contig 11240 bp, 7 predicted proteins | sample Balambano_FR1_Me_FD_161646 | JGI IMG/M metagenome (GOLD analysis project Ga0224722, IMG submission 161646) | Freshwater sediment microbial communities from Lake Towuti, South Sulawesi, Indonesia - Balambano_FR1_MetaG | ecosystem: Environmental > Aquatic > Freshwater > Lake > Sediment | place...
AGCCTGTTTCTTCCTCCCCCTTCCCCCGCACTCGCCCAACACGGTGTTGCGGGGCGGTGCGAAGGGGGAGGTCAGGAGGGGGTTAAAAAGCACTTCACCCCCTCGCGAGAATACCCCACTACTTCGTGAAATAAAATCCCCAGTATCGTCTTTTTCTCTTGACATATTGTTAGGAATTTGTCTACAATTTCTCACAATATCGTCTCAATTGGTCGGATTGTCCCACAAAGTGAGGAGAAACACACATGATTTTCGCAAAGCGAAATATCTGGGGATACCACCTCTTACCTGCCCGACATCGTTTCGTCGTGGCTCTCTTGTTGTTGCTGTTTGTCCCTCTAACGCTTGCGGGACTGGGAAATCGTGCTTGGGCGCAAGACCCGCCCGCAGACCTCCCCCCTTTAGAACTACCGGAGGCTCCTTCCCAAGAACCTGCCACCGAGAAGGAGTTAACCCCAGAGGAGATTGCCGAGTTACTCAAAGGGATACCGCAACTAGTCACTGAGGAACCCTACAACCGTTGGCGCACGCATACCGGAAAGCCCGAAGAGTGTGTTGTCCTGATTGACTACAAAGACACCCTCGGCGCAGATAAGACTGCCACAGGCTTGGTCATTCGCTGTGATGGATTTATTCTGGTTCCCCCCGATGTGGTGGATACGCTCTATGCCTCCGAGGTGAAGGCAAGCGTGCGTATTCGTATTATCGGGGCAGAGGGAGCCACCCCCACCAAACCGCTTCCGGTGATAGGACGAATCAAGATAATCACGGCACGAGTTCCCTATGGCGTGATAAAAGTAGAGGGCTACCACCTGCGTTGTCTCCCTCTGTTAGCCGCATCGAATGTGCAACGTCGCCAAAAGGTACGGATTCTCAAAGCCCTCCCCACCGATAAACCGTGGGAGTGCAAAAGTGCCAGCCCAGTGGAAGCGATTGTGGGTGTACCCCGCACAGACCGCCCCGATATTGTTTCGCTGAGTAGCCCCCAACCAGACAAACCATTATCCATCTCTCCCGGTGAGATAGTGGTGGATAGTGAAACCGATGCGGCAATCGGCTTGGTTCTCCACCCCGTTCGCGAAGGGCTACCCGCCGAGTTTATCACCTTTGAAAACTTTAACTCGCTGTGTAACGAGGTCGGACTCGCGGCAGACCGTGAAGCAATCAAAGAGCGTGCCAGCCTCCCACAAAGTTTCCCGTTAGAGCAGAACCGCCTCAGTTTTGGGGGTTCGCGTGCAGTCAATGGTCTGCTGTGGATACCGGGCGGACCAACACGAGTTCGGGGGTCAGTGGCAGAGTTCTACCGCAAGGCATTCAAGACCAACATTGTCTGTATGCCGGGCTACTTCATCGGGGAGTATGTGGTAACAAATCGGGAGTATTATCAGTGGATGCTTATTCAGAAGGATGGGCTACATACCCCTGAAAGTTGGAAAATGGAACCTGACCCGACCAGTATCCCACGAAATTTTCCCAACTATCCGGTGTGTGGTGTACCAATGCCGTCGTTGTTTGCCTTTCTGGCAACTGGTAGGTGTCGCCTACCGACCTCCGTGGAGTGGCAACGAGCAGCACTGTGTCAGAACTATGTTTGGGGCAAGCGTCTTATGGACTACTGGGACACCTATGCGGCGATAGCGGTTCGGGGAATACAAGAAGCCAAGTTAACCATGCTGGGTCAGCAACAGATAACCAACGAGATAGCGCGGCGACAAGATGACGGCAGTTTAGAAAACCTAAGAGCAATCCGCGATGCATTTCTGGAAGAGCGGACGATGTTTGATGCCGTATATCAACGTCTAGCAAATGCAATGTCTGCTCTGCATGCCAATATGCCCTGGTTCCTAATGCCAGTGGGAAGCGAGGCGGCAGATAAAAGTATCTTCGGGTTACGTGATGCAACCATGAACTGCCCCGAGGTACTTCTGCCCATTGGTTGGGGAATTCCCAGCCCTCCTTATGCCCTCAAACCCTACACCATCCGTGCCGACCAGTTCGCTTCTTACTTAAAACTGCCACGCCAAATAGCAGTATATGGCTTAGTGTTAGGACAAGACAGGGAGGCAACAGATAATATTACCGCGTTTATCTCATTCATTCAGTGTGCCACAACAACATCTCCTCCCAGTCCTCTGATTGGCGAAAGAGGAAAACCCCTCTTTATAATGCCCGTGCCGGGCGGTCAACGGTCACTCAATATACAGACCTCCGTCGTGGTCTATCCGGGATTTCGTAAGGCGCGGTAAAGAGGAATCGTTCACGAGGATTTGCGACGCAGGAGAGCAAGTAGTGCCGGAATTTCCGGGCGAATGATGCGAAGCGGGGTAAGATACTCGCGTGCCGCCGACAGCACCACAAAGACTCCCAAGGCAATTCCTATCTGCAACCACGCCGAAGCCGGGGCAAGCAGAGAACCTGCCCAAAAAGCGACTCCTAAAACAACACCCGTACAGAAAAGGGGAGTCAGTATCTCCCGATAGAGTCCCCGGCAACCCGCATTCCGACGCTCCACCATGAACGCCGTTATGCTCAGTTCGATAAAGTTCGGCACGAACGAGATTAACAATCCTAACCAAACCAATCCAAAGGTAGGGGCAACAAAAACCACCATGCCCCACCGGAAGAGACCAATACCCAGGGTAATCCAAACCCGTTCGATAGGTCTGCCAGTCGCATTTTGTACCGAGGCGATATTACAAATCATCGCTTGTAGCACCGCATCTGCCACCAACCATTGAAGCAGGTTGGCGGCAGGTATCCACTTATCCCCATAGACAAGCGGAATCCCCACAGGTAAAACAATAATGAGCAAGGCAATAATTGTCCACAGGATACTGCCCAAGCGTCGTGTGGAGGCTTTGACATACCGCCCCAATGCCTCCGGGTCATTTTGCAGACGACTATACGCGGGAAAGGCAACCCGCATCAGAACGGCATTGAGCATAAGCGGGATACTTGCCAATCCCATTGCCCAACTGAAGTACCCAAAGATACTATCGCCGAACTTTTGGGTGATACTAGCAATCACCGGACCGTGCATCAGAGTGGGTAAAAAAGCATTAACCTGATAGGGCAACCCAAACTTCAGTAGGGGGAAGACCTCTTTGGTGTCACAAACCAATACGGGTTTCCAGTGTGCCGCCAGCCAGAGCAGAGTCGCAAAAACCGCCATCCCGATAATCTGCCCAACGGCTAATGCCCACACCTCCCACCCGGCAAATGCCATCGCGATAGTTGCCACTACCCGAATGATGTTCTCCCAAAGTTCTATGCGGGCGATTTCATGGAACTGAAGATTACGCTCCAAGCGAATGAGCGGAGTGACACGAAGCGAGAACAGAGGCATGGCAATTACCATTGCCCACACCACCTGCATCCCCCGGTCATCTAACTGATACCACTGACGCAGGAGCGGAGTCATTGCTAGCATGACTCCAATAAAAAGTACCATCAGTATCTGCTGACTGACAAAGACCGACCCATACTCCCGCTCGCTAGGGCTGTTTTTCTTCTGTACCAACGCCCCGGCAAGCCCTAAGTCGGCAATAAAGGTTCCAAAACTGCTCAGGTATGCGGCGATATTGAACGCGCCATAGTCCTTTTCATCCAAGATACGCGAGAGAACTATCGAAGATATCACCCGCAAAGCGATTGAGATAACGGTACGCAAGCCCATTATCTTAGCACCACTGACCGCCCGCTCTTTGACCTCTTCCGCATGGTCGGAGGAGTCTGCGGTACTGAGCGTGGCTTCGGAACGAGTATCTGGAACGGTACTCATACAGTATTCTCCCCAATGCGGCGATAGACAGCGAGGGTGTTTTTTGCACAGTTCTCCCAAGTAAACAAAGCCGACTGTGCCATCCCCTTGGCGCGTAAGGTACGACGTAGTGCCTCATCGGTGAGGGCGGTATAAAGGGCATGGGCAAGCGCAGAGACATCGGTAGGGGGAACGGTTAGACCTGCATCGCCCACCACTTCCGGCAGGGACGCGGCATTGGAGGTGACGACGGGTGTTCCACACGCCATCGCTTCGAGGGGGGGCCAACCAAAGCCTTCGTAGAGCGAAGGGAACGCTAAGACATCCGAAGCCCGATAGTACGCCGCTAAGCCCGCATCATCCGGGATTCGCCCGGCGTGAACCACCCGCTCCCGGATGCCCAGTTCCGCAATCAGGTCCTCTTCGTCCGGGAAGAACGCCCCCCCTGCCCGCAGGAGCCAGAGGTCGTTTCCTGAAGTATGGAGTTCGCGCAGTTCCCGAACGGCTTTCAAAAGTGTGGGCGTGTTCTTATAGCGCAATGTTCCTGCGATATGAAAGATAATCTTTGCCTCCGGGGGGATACCATGCTTGGCGCGAATGGCTTGCGTCTGTGACTCTTGTACCGCTTCGCCCCCTTCAGGAAAGCGGGTGAACTGCGGATTTAAGCCGAGATAGACCGTCTGCATCTGCTCCAAAGGAACCTGAAAGTAGTGATGTAAATCCTGCTTGGTGGAGTCCGAATCGGTGAGGATGTAGCGGCAACGCCGCATACTGCGTACTCGTTGCGGAAAGGTGTACTTGGTCAAACGTCCCGAAGCCATCGGGATTTTCCCGATAGCGGCAAGATAGGGGATAATATCATGGCAGGTAATAACGGTCTTTTCTCCGGGAACAGCGTTTGCCAAGTTCGCATGGCTATGGTCTAACACATGGTAGACATCGGCGACAGTCTGCGCGGCAATACGAGGATACTTGACAAAACGTCCGGCACGACTTGCCCATTTCTCTCCCTGCGAACCGGGGATAAGACTGACTAAACGCTCCTCTGCCCCACACACAATCCGGTCAAAACTCCAGCCCGATGGAGCAATCCGGGGTAACTGCTCAAAGAGTTCGTTGGCGTACCGCTCCATGCTGACCGCCGGAAAACCGACCAAATTGGGCAAAAGAACAACCTTCATAAACGGCTACACGGTTCCATTCGTTTTCGCAGAAACCCCTTCGGCGGGGGAAGGGGCAACAATCGGGGCAAGCCGAGTTATCACATGAAGCTGCCGACCAAATACCCACGAAGCCGGAGGCGGATAGAGGGGAATCGAGTCTTTCCAGACATCTACCCTCAGTTTTGCCCCAGCAATCGCCGTATCCCACTCCTGCTTGGAAAGATAGTTATGCGGAAGGGCAACTCCATAACGAGCGTTTCCCACATTGTCCATAAAGGTCAGCACCCGATGGTCTAACTCGGAATTACAGATATGGTCTTTGATGACAACCGCCGTTTTCGCAATGCGTTCCGCCTCCCGAAGCAGGATATTCGGGTCTTCGGTATGGTGCAAAACATCCACAAAGAGCGCAGCATCAAAACTTTTATCGGGAAACGGGATATGCGTTCCATCAAACTCGGTGACAGGGATATGGGTTCCCCCACGTACCAAGACATCAATCCCCTCTATCTTTACGTCGGGACGCTTTTCGATAATCAAGGCATCTAACAGACCGTCCCCACACCCGATGTCCAAAACCGTTGCATTCGGCGGCAGAAGCGGTGCAAGCGTTTCGCACAGCACCCGCACCCGACGCTTATGGACATAACCCCCATGAATCGAATCTATAACGCTCATTGGTCTTTCTTACTGACCCTCTCCCCGACCTGTCAGACGGTATATCTGCACCCATTCTTGATTTCCCGATGGGCTACCATACACCAACTCTAAACCGTTCGGATATTTTTCCAGATAGTTTCTTACATAAGCCTGCGACAACTCCTCCCCTGTCAGATAGTGTTGCCGAGGGTAGACAAAAAGGTAGACCGGAACCCCTGCGGGAACCTTATCTGCCAATGTCTCCACCGTTGCCTCATAGGCAAGGGAGAGGGTCTTACGCTCTGTGAATAGGTAAGAGGCATAGGCAACTGTGGAGAGGATTTGGGCATCCGGGGGAGTATTCTGCCGCACCCAATTATATGCTTTCAGAGTTTTATCCCACTGTGCCGCCACCACATCCCCGCGATAGTTGCCATCTTTCCATGTGCTACGTAGCCAGTTGGCATCCACCATTAACTGTGCCACCAGCACCACTCCCACCACCGCCACCGATACCACTCCTGCCCATCGTTGCCCCGTAAATCGTCCTAAAACGATGCGTCCCCCTTCGGTCAGGGCAACCACAAGTAGAGGGAGAAGCGGGAACATATACCGGCGCGGGTCCCACGGGCAGAGAAGAATTATCGTCGTGTAGAAGACCATGTAAAACCCGACAATACTACCGCGACGTAGCAACGGTACAAACCCTATCAAACAGAGCAGGGCAAGCAGAAGACCGATTCCCCAGAGAAAGCCTTCCAATAGCCAGTTCAGGTGAAACCTCTCCGCAAGATTAAGCACCGTTCGGGTTTCATACGCCGGAAATGCGGCGTAGGCGAGAAAGTTCCGCACGGTTCCCGCCATCTGGTCAAAGGGCGTGACAAAGGCACTATCCGCCTTAATCTGGTCAAGGTAACTCGGCATATGGTCACGCGGTTGTAGCAGTTGCCAGAAGTAGAATGGCGTAGCAGTCAGAAGCACCCCCACCGAGTATTGCAAGAGCGGTAGCCACCAACGGCGCAAAAGTATCGCCAAACCCGCCCCCAGAACCAAAGCCACTCCCACCGTGCGAATCAGTAGCGAAGCACCGACAAACACCCCCAAGACAAGCCACGGCAAAGAGGCAACAAATCCCCGTGCCGGACTCGCCGAGAAGCGGCGCAACAGGTTCTCCCCATACAGTACCGCCCCGACACTAAACGCCATATAGACCGCTTCGGACATGATATTGCCAGACGCTTTGACCAACATCGGACTCAGACCGATGGCAAGGGTGAGAAGGGCGGCGGTCTTTTCAGTGGCATAGAGGCGCAACAAGCGGTAACCAAAGTAGAGTGTGATAAGCCCTGCGATTGTAGAGAGAATCCGTGCCAACGTCACCCCAAGCGGGGTGATGCCCAACAGACCAATGGGAACCGCAAGCAGTGCCGGGTAGCCAATGGGATAATGGGTAGCGGGAGGCAGTGCCGGGTCGTTGATAAGGCGATACCCGGCTCCCTTTGCCAGCGATTGCGCCGACACCAAGTACACCGAGCAGTCGTCGCCATGCGCCCAATAGAGCGGCATCGGACCGAGGAACGCCAAGTAGATAAGAAGGGTTAGCCCCAACCCCAGTGTAAACCAGAGCGGTCTGCCAAAAGCCACCGTGTCCGTGGATGCCGATTGAACGGTCTCTTCTTCCCCGACGGTGTTACGAACAGAGATTGTTTGCCCCATGCTAAATTACTTAAGCGACGAATCTACGTTAGCCACAACCCGCGACTTCACCCGCTACTTCCGACGCATTCCGAGGATGCTCACAAAGAACGATGCTAAAAGTGTCTGAAAGCCCAGTGCGGTCAGGGTCGTTCCGGGAACCACCCAACGCATGGTGGAAGCATAGTCCAAATCTCCGAACCCGGCTCTTGCCCAGATGTTAATCGAGAAAAGTAGCATCCCCAAACCCAGCACCAGCATCACCACACTAGCGATTAGTCCGCGCTCCAAGTTTACCACATCGAAAAAGCGGTTCAGGCGTGCATCTTCCGGCATTAAGCCCTCACTGATAGCAAAGGTTTTCGTGAAAATCGCAAAAAGAACCGCCTGCCACCCACACAGAATCGCCAGACTGGCAAAAATCAAGGTGTGTGCATCAAAGCGCACACCATTAATCACCGTGTTGGGCAGTGCCAGCGCATACCCGACCAATCCCAAAAGAATCAAAATCGCCCCCGGCACTAAGAACAGCGTCCGTGGACTATACATCAGAAAGAAGCGCAGGGTACGCCAGCCATCACGGAACGTTTTGAGGTGCGGAGGGTGCGATTTTCGTCCGTCCGGGTGGAGTGTAATCGGAACTTCCGCGATTTTCTCCTTATACAGACTGGACTTAATGATCATCTCGGTGGCAAACTCCATCCCGGTACAGCGTTGGTCGAGACGGTTATAGAGTGTTTTGGTAAAGCCACGCAGACCACAGTAGACATCGTTAATCGGGGCATGGAACCAATTTCGCACCATCCAAGTGAACATCGGGTTCCCCCACCAACGATGGAGAATCGGCATTGCACCGGGCATCACGGTTCCTCCACCACCGGGCAAGCGACAGCCCTGCACTAAATCGTAACCATCGTGGAGTTTATCCACAAACTTAGGGATTTCCAGAAAGTCATAACTATCATCCGCATCGCCCATGATGACATACTTACCACGTGCCGAAGCGATACCCCCCATCAGTGCATTGCCGTAGCCCTTTGCCTCCACATGCACCACCCGCGCCCCACACCGCTCCGCAATCTCCACCGAACCATCGGTGCTACCATTATCAGCAATCACTATCTCCGCAACAATCCCACTCTCCGCAATCGCCCGTTGCGCCTTGCGGATACAGGTTTCCAGCGTGTCTGCCTCGTTTAAACAGGGCATCACCACAGAAAGTTCATACTCATAATCCTCCGACCAACGCGCCGAAGGTGCGGTTTGGGAGGTGGTGCTTGTGACCGTCATCAGAAATCGGTTCCTCTCAAAAAACAGTCCTTACTGCAAAACAACAAGGTTTGATTGGGGATAGGGCAAACATTTTCCTGCGAAAAGAGGCAAAAACGGCGGTGAATTGCTACTTCCCAGCCATTTTACCCGTCTCTACCGCCGATGAAACATCACTTACACTTTCCACCTCCCCGGCTCGTTGCGCCGAAGGGGAGGGGGGATAGGGTTGTACCGTAGGAGGCGTAACATCATCGGTAACATCCACCAACAACGGAGTATGAGTTGGATACGCCTCTAAAAGCCGACGGTTCCGCGAGTCATCCAACAGATGCGCCCACAAAACTTTCTGCGTGGGAAGATTGGCTCCATTGGCAACCCACTCATGATGGAACGTATAGTCCGGGTGATAGCGCACCAGCATCAGGTACTGCCCCTCTTGCGTTGTATAAGTATCTATCAACCGTTGCCGTGCCATCGGAAAATCTTCGCGTTGTTTCGCCTTTTCTTCCACGGTTATTCTCAACGATTGTGCTGCATCCACAAGAGCCAACGGTAGAAGAATAACGGGCAGTAGGCGTAATGGTCGCCCCAATTTTTTCCAACCCCACCTACTCAGGGCAAGAGTGGATAGCCAGCGCAACCCCATCAAGCAGATTAGTAGAAGGAGAGCATACCCCGGCGCAGAGTAGTGCGGTCCACTATCGAAGATGACCAGCGAGGCTCCCGCAACAAACAAAAGCGAAGCAACAAAAAGCCACTTGACAAGAACCAAACCACGAAACAGGAGAAACGATGCGCCCACAGCAATAAACCCAAACTGGAGCAGACGATTGTTCAAGGAGATATTCAGCAGACTGGGGAGTTTTTTCTCTTTAATATAGGACTTCCAGTTCCGGTTGCGCTCCTCCAAGCGAACGAGGTAAGACTGATAAAAGGTTCGCATCCGCGCAATGTCATAAGAGGGCAGGGGGTCAGAGGGTTGTCCTAAGAAGACAGGCAGAGGGTCATACTGCTTCGTGTAGACCGCATAAGGAATCTGAAACGGTTTTTGGGTGACGGCTGTATTATAGAGGCAAAACCAGAGAATCCCCAATATCAAGGGGATGGCTACCCCAATTCCACAAGCACGCCATTGCATGGCACGGGTGGGAGAGAGAATATCTTTCCAACGCATCGCAAGCCCAACCATCCCCATTGTCCCCAAAAAGAGACCCCCTTCAAAGAGTCTGCTATTCAACAGGAGAACCGTTCCCCAACCAAAAAACAGACTAAGGCACATCAGACGATTTGCCGGATAGCGGTGCAATCCGCGAATCAGACGAAGCAGACTGCCCAGCACTATCGCCCCACCGAGCATTGCCACTTCGCCCCCCCAATAACTCTGCCCCCAACCAACCACCGACGGATTTAGGAGAGTCAACAGACCACCAAAGAACGCCCATTGACGAGAGAGCATGCCCCGTAATGCCCAGTAGAGAGCCACTGTTCCCAACGACAGAGTCAGCCATGCACCAGCAATCGGTAGCCGAAACAGTATCTGTCCCACTGCCAGCGAGATTCCCTGACCGGAGGGATACTTTGCAGCATAGGTCGGTTGAAAGAGCGTATGAAATGTCTGAAAACTCTCCCATGCCAGAGGAGTAGGATTGGTCAAACGCCCTGAAGCAAACGTATCGGCGGACAACACATAAGCAAACTCATCATGGATAGTGGGCAGAGGCATCTTCACCCAAAACGCCAACCCGATATGTAGCAGAAGCGAAAGGAGAAACAGCAGGGCAGGGGGAATCCACCGATGAGCAAACAAGAAGCCTGTCACCCGTTTGAGAAAACCGGCTATCCGTAAAATCAGAGGTGGCTTAACCCACCAAATAAGGGCTGTCAGGAAGGCAAGAATCAAAAGGTTTCGGGTCATATCTGTGCCAACAAATTAGTACAGGAAGTCTCCATTTTTTGCAAGGCTCCAACGCAAAAAATCACCCGAAGTCCGGTGAAACGCCCCTTAGGAAATTGTCGTGTGGGTTTCCCGACCCTGCCCCGCCCCGCAACACCATGTTGTGCAAGTATGTTGTGCGAGTTGTTTAGTCCCCAATTGTTTAGTCCCCAATTGTTTAGTCCCCGGAGGGGGACTTCCTATCCGTAGCCGGGACTTCAGTCCACGGCAACACGGATTGTCAATATAGACCCGCAACAGACTGGAACGAAAAAAGGGTGATGGTACAATACCCACGGAGGAACCGTCTTGCGGATTGTTTCGCTTTTACCCTCAGCCACAGAGATAGTATGCGCCCTAGGGCTAGAAGAAGCATTGGTGGGAATCACCCACGAATGCGACTTTCCCGTAACCATTGCCGGGAAACCCGTGGTAACGTCCAGTGTGATTCCCACTGCACAAGACACCGAAAATCCCCTCACTGCCGAGGAGATTGACCAACGGGTACGAATGGCATTAGAGAACGGAGAGTCGCTCTACCGCATAGATAACGAACTTCTCCGCCAACTCAAGCCCGACCTGCTCATCACACAGGGACTATGCGATGTCTGCGCGGTCAATCATTCGGTAGTGAAAGCAACGGTGGAGGCATTGGGGGTAGATGTTCCTGTGTTAGACCTTGCCCCCACAAACCTCGCGGAGGTGCTTCAGACCTTCCGACAGGTGGGAGAAGCAACCGGGAAGACCACCGAAGCAGAAACCTTGATTACCAAAACAC
>Ga0224722_1001934_pt1 | contig 11235 bp, 9 predicted proteins | sample Balambano_FR1_Me_FD_161646 | JGI IMG/M metagenome (GOLD analysis project Ga0224722, IMG submission 161646) | Freshwater sediment microbial communities from Lake Towuti, South Sulawesi, Indonesia - Balambano_FR1_MetaG | ecosystem: Environmental > Aquatic > Freshwater > Lake > Sediment | place...
GACTTTGCCCAATCGGATGCCGTGCGTAGATAGGAGTCCCACTCACCGACCTCACCCCCCACATTAAACTTACACGCCCTACACTTTAGGAGACGAATCGCCTGTGCCACAGTTTCACGTTCGCGTCGTTCGGAGTCCGCAGGAGTAAAGCCCGTATAGGTGTTGAAGATAGGAAGATAGTCGGTTGCATCGGCGAGGGCTTTCTGCTCGTTGGGGTTGGCTTTGCGATAGTGATTTTCCCAGAGTTCTACTCCATCAAATCCGGCAGAGCGGATTCGTGGCAACCATTCGCTTAGTTTATACGATGGCTCCTTCCCGGCTTTCCACCGGTTGGGTTCCAAGACGATAGACCCAAAATAGATAGGCGACTTCGGCATGGTTTTATTATACCCCTGGGCGACCTCTCCCTCTGACCCCCTCCCCACGTTTGGGGGCGATGTCAGGGGAGGGGTCGTGGGTTCCTTTATCGAGAGGATAACCAAGTGAGAGTGGCTTGAGCAACTTCACGATAACGTTTGCTCATCAGTGGTCCCACATGGCTCATGCCCCGGTAGAGGTGGACATCGGCGTTTGCCCACTCCGCGATTTTCAAACCCGTTGTGTACGGAATATCGGTATCCTTCTCGCTTAACACCGTCAAAACCGGACGAGTTGGTTTTGCAACCGCGATACCCTGACGGAGGGTATTGAGTACCGTGCCGGATTCATCGCGCCAACGTTTCCAAGCCCATCGGATGGTCTTTTCATCACTATCAAAGAGGGCATCACGGGTTTCTTGCAAGGGGGCGTTCGCCCAACGCACGATTTCGGGATAGGGTGGAGTGGTACGCTCCGTAGTCAGTTCCAAAGGGGCAACACTATTCACTAAGACCAAAGCCGATGGCTTGACTGTTTCGGTGGCTTTAAGGGCGAGGATTCCCCCCATGCTCGCCCCAACCAAGACAAAGGTTCCCGACTTCGGACACCATGCTGTCACTTGTGCCAAGTAGTGGTCGAACGTGGTTTTTGCTAACCCGTCCTTGTGCGGCAGAAGGTCGGGGGCAATAACCTTCCACCCTGCCTTGACAAAAACAGGCTTCCAGAGGTCGTACTCCCAACCTCCGCCCCCTGCTCCGTGTACCATCACTACGGTTGTCGGTTTCATAGATGTACTGTAGCCGATAGCGGAGGAGTGTGCCATTGTTTCATATGTTAAAGGCACTCAAATTAAGACGAATCTCTTGCTCTCCCACCCGCACCACACGGTTTTTGCCTTGCCCTTCTCCTGTGACCAGTGGGGCAGTCCCTTGCTGAATCGTGAGAACAACGATAAATTCGGCACTCTTGGGCGCATCGCTACGGGCTTCTATGGTAGTGACTTCTTTTTCGTTTGGGCGAATCTGAAGCCGCACGGGGGAGGGTTCGATAAATGTTGCGCGAAGGGTTGCCCCACTGTTCCCTTCGATAACAAACGCCTGCCCCTCCTGCCGAACATTGTTTCCTTTGGTGTGTAGAAGCCATATCTGCTCCTTCCCTCCTGTTACCTTGTCGGCAAGAACGATAAGAACAGGTGCGCCCGATTTTCCGCTATAGTCCACGGAGAAGGCGCGTTGCGAACGAATCCCTATATCGTTTTGGTCTTTGCCCTGATTTTTGCGAAGCAAAATATCCTGTCCGTGGGCAGTGCTTAGGTCAAGGCTGACCGTGCCAGAACCATCGGGTTGTGCCTCATAGAATAGCACACGCCCCTGCCCCTTTCCCTCCGCGTCCTCTGCCCGGATAAGCACCACATTTTCCGCATCGCGAGGACCGTACCCGGCACGTACCACCCAATCAGTATCAAAGCCGAAGAGACGAAAGGTTCCGGCTTCCGGGAAGTTCCACCCATAACTGCTGTCTGTTTTAGCGTAGAGCGTGGCGACAAACTCCCCGGAGCGAAAGATATAGAAACCCTTCCGCTTATCTTCTATCGCACGGGGCAATACGGCACGATAGTCGGCAGGTTCTACCGTATCGGGATAGAGCGCAAGGATATATGGCGCAAGGTGCGGGGATTCCACCCCAAAGGTTCTGTCCCCTGCCAAACCCCAGAATCGGTCTATAAAATCCCGTACTGCCGGACGATAGACACTTGGCACAGACGCAATTCCTAGACAAAACAGGCTGGACGGGGTAACACGGCTTGCATCACCGTGTCTGCCGTAGCGATGGATTTTCGGTTCGTTATCTTGGGCAAAGGAGCGCAGGGCATAGTGGGGCAGTGTCCATGCCGCTCCTTGCCCGATGTCCCCCGTTGTCAAATCCGTGCCGCGCACTGTTTGGCTGGCTTGCAGGAAAGGCAACAACATCTCCATACTCTCCACATGGTAGCCATCCCCCTCCGCCCCAGAGCCATGCTCGCCTATCCCAAATGTGAAGTACCGTGCTGCCGAGCGTTCACAGATTTTGTACAGCCGCTCGACCTCCGCACTCGCTCCTCGGTCACCACGAATTGCCAGTAGAGCCACTCCTGCACCACCCCGCGTTCGTGCCACCCAGTTACTTCCCGGCGAATGATTAAATCCGTTGCCGCGCCCCGCTATCACGAGAGCAGAGGTCGCTTCGAGGTACGTTGCTACCTTCTCCTGGAAGCCGGGTTCCCAACCACTGTAGCAGAAATCGTATGCCAATGCTAAGCCTAACAGGGGATGTGAGAAGGCATACTGATGCCCCTTGCGGGAAGGAGGCTTACTCATTGTCTCCTCAGTGATGGCTTTGGCAAGGGCAAGGGCAGACATATCCCCGGTGAGTAGGTAGAGAAACCCCTGTCCGGCGGCAAAATAGGCACTGTTCGACCCATAATCACCCGTGTAGACAATCTCTTGTTGGAGACGTTCGCGAAGCCGTTCGAGAATCGCGTTCCCCCATGCGGTTTCGGCACGCTGCCGAATCCGTTCGAGGTCGGAGGCACGGAATATCAACCGGGGATGCTCTCCGGCAGTGGGGGGGCGAAAATCGGGTGATGGAACGCTGGGGTATGGGCTACGGAGGCTCCCCGAAACCTTTCCGGTGATAGGGCGTTCCCCGAAAACGCCGCGATAGGTTCCCTCATACGTTTGCCCCTTGCGTTTCAGTTGCAGTTCGTATTTGGCGGCAGACCCCGGAACCCACGGGTCTGCCCCGATTGTCAGGCGCACCTCCCCTTTCAGTTCCGTGTCCCTATCCAAGAGTCCGGCGGTTCCGTAGTGGTCGGCAGTGTTGTAGTCATAGGAGAACCCCCATGCCTCCCCCTGCCAGACACCATTTCGCAACATCAGGTCGAGTTCTAAATCGCCTCTCTCCTTCTGTTTGCGCCCCTTCGCAGCAATCGCCCCTTCGAGTATCAGGCGTAGATTGGCATTGGTCGGAACGGCTTGGTTCCCCTGCATCTCTTTCTCCTCAGAGAACCCTTGCGGTAGTCCCCCCATGCAAACCGCCCCACGCCATAACATCTCCCGTCGCGTCATCGTATCACCTCACAGGGGAGTAGGGACAAAGACACGAGGCTACCAATTGAGGCTACCAATTGAGGCTACCAATTGAGGCTACCAATCCCTGTCCTATCAACTCCCGGCTCTTGTACTACCCATTCTCATATCTATTACCGGCAATATCCTTACCGCGTGCCAACCAAATCTTATGGTTCGCATTGCGTGGGTTGTCGTGGTAGACAAGGCTGGTCGTAGGAAAGTAGCGCATGGTGTACCCGGCACGACGTTTGGGGGAAGTGTTTGCATTCGCTCCGTGGATAATGCGTGCTTCATGCAGGGAGCATTCGTTGGGCTTTAGCGAGAAGTAAACCGCCGTGCCTTCGTCAAACTGGTCGGAACGTACCTGTGATGCAAAGATATTCTGTGTTGCATCCACCGCCTCATACTCGGAAAAACCGTTTTTATGACTCCCCGGAATCACTCCCATACTGCCGTTTTCTGGGGTCGCCTCATCGAATGCCAACCACAGCGTACAGATACCCTCCATGGTGGAAACCCGTCCATTCCAGTAAGCCGAATCCTCATGCCACGGGGTTGCCTTGCCGGTGAACGGTGGCTTGCAGATGATATGGGAAGCCCACAGCCCGATATTCGGACCCACTAACGGTTCCACGACATCCAAAATCTCATCATCCAACAGATAGTCGAGGAAGCGCGGTTCGCGCAGATGAATCATATCCATCCCCTCATCTCCATACGTTGCGCGGCACTCCTCAAAGAGGGCAAAGAGAGCATTAAATTTTTCGGCGGTAAGAACAGGTTGATGGTACAACACATACCCATTCGCTAGGTAGTGTTCCACCTGTTCTGGGGTCAAACGGGGGGTATCAGACATTGGTAATTGGCTCCTTTGTGGAAAGCGTTTTCATTCAGTGTAGCACGAAGGCGTTCTCAACGGGAAGGGTTTGAATATAGAATCCTTTGACCGCTCCTGATTACCCCCTCCTGACACTCTCCACCATGCCGGGAAAACCATACCAAAGTCTGCCCCTGCTCCTAACTAAAGACAGTGTTAACAGAGACACTTCTGGGCTATCCTATGTCTACAAGCAAGAGATGGCAACTCTACAGCCTTCTCTGCCTTCCGACTTCTTTTGAAAGGTTCTCGTTGTATGTGGAAGTTTGTACTCGATAGGGTCAGTGCTATTCGGGGGATTATTGCCGTTGGGTTGGCTCTTGCGCTTGCCCCGTCCGCCTCCGCGCAGAGTACGATAATTGACACACTCATCAATCCGTCGCTTGATTCCAACACATCGCTCAGCCCTCGGTTCCTGTTAGGGCAACGATTCATCAATGGTAATCAGGACTTTGACCTATTTAGTTTCACGGCTCGCCTGAGTTCGACGAATCAGGGGACTGCTCTCTTTTTTCTGTTCGACGACGTGGTGCAGAGTAGTACAGGACTTCCCATCCCCGGCTTTCCGCTCACGATTCTCACGCAGGTTACTGTTCCGAACGCCACTCCGACGACGTTCTCACGGTTCACCAACCCGTTTCGGATTCGCTCGAACACGGCATACTGGATTGTCGGCTTGGCAGAGTTCGGGACTGTTGACTTCCACTTTTCCAGCCACACCAGTTCCACCTTTGTTGTGGGGGCAGGAAGCATCCCCGAAAACTTTTCAACCGCCTTCACTCTCGATTCCTTAGACTGGATAAATCTGCAATTCGGTACTCCTATTGTATACAACTTAAGGCTCACGGGAACACCCGTTCCCGCCAACCCCTCTGTAGCCGCGCCGGAACCCACCTCTTTCACGCTACTAGCAATGGTTGTGGGAGGGACGGTAGTCCCCTTTCTGCGACGACGACGAAACTCGATGGTATGCCTATGACCTTGCCCTTCGATACCCCCACTATCTCACCGGAGAGTCGTGGGAATCGTGCAGGATTGCTTGAAGGCGTTCTTCGATACGACTCACTTCTTCGTCCGTTAGTTCAGGGAAATGACTCCGCTTACTTTTTGACAGATGTCCCTGATTCTGATAGCAGAACTGTATCAACACACGAGAACGAGCGTCCGGCATATCCACGATTGTACGCACGGCTTGCATGGCTCTATCAAAACGCTCCAAAAACTGCAATTCATCGGGAAAATCCGTAGTAAGAGTCTCTTCCAGACGCGCATAGAGATACTCTGCCTGCACCGTCGCATCGAAGAAACGGTACAGGTCGTGTGTGTCATTGGTCACGCAGACGCTCTGTTCTTGGTTGAAATACCAATCGGTTGCCCTAAGAAGCGGGCGTGAAAACGATTCCAAAGCGGCGTTATAGAGATGGCGTTGTCGAAGCATGGCGGAACTAATCGGCAAAATAACTCCCGGAGGAGTGTAACCCCGTCGGGCAAGAATGTGATGAATGAGATACCGGTGGATGCGCCCATTCCCATCCTCAAAAGGGTGAATAAAGACAAAGGCGAATGCGCTGAGTGCTGCGGCAAGAACCGGGTCTAAATCAGGACTATTGACCACACGAGTTGTCAGAGCCATCCACCCTTGCATCAACGAAGGCACATCTTCCGGGCGAGGACAAATGAAGTGAACATATACCCCAAAGCCGCGTGTCGTTTCTCCGACAAAGTTCTGGAAATCCCGCCAATCGTTGGCGGCATAACGTGGGTCAACAATCGCTCTTTGCAGTCGGAGAATATCCTCTTTGCTATTGGGGTGAAAGTCCGCTACCTGCCGAAGAACATGAAGAAATCTCTCTTCCCGATTGGGTGTAAGCACTTCCCCTTCAATGGCAAAGGAGGAACGGGTTTCTCGTGTATGCAGAAAATGGATGGCACGCGATAGCAGGTCAGGTGCGTATGGGGAGGTCACTTCGACGATACGTTGATTCAGACGGCGTTGAATCGCCGCTTCCAGAGTTGTTGTCCGCCGCAGTATAGGACACAGGTCGGGACTTCCTAAAAGGTTGTTTCGGATACCGTGGCGTGGCGAGTTTACCGAAATGGCAACAAAGTGACGCTTTGTATCCAGCATATCTACATACGGAACCGCTTTTAACGATGCTAAATCCAGTGTCTGCCCAGAAAAATATTCGTAGCAGAACCATGCCCGTCGGCTAAAGGCACTGGTTGGCTCTGAGCGTACCCACTCTTCAATTGCCTTTCCCCCCATAGCCTTCAAGGTAGTATAGAGAATCCGTAGATCTAATGCCTCATATTTGAAAGCAAAGCGCAGGTTCTCTTTCAGGGAACCATCCGTTGCATAATCGGGTGGGAAAAATTCAATGGTGGCGGTTGGTGTTTCGCGTGTATGACGGGAGCGTGGGGCAATGTAGCTTTGTGTGTATGGTTCTGGTAGTTTCCCCCCTATCTGCTGGTGGAGTGCCATTTGACCAATCGGGGTGGTACGTTCCTCCCACATTTTATCTTCGTCCAAAGCCCTTCAAGGGTAGTAGAGATTTCTCCCGCCAGTATCTTATCCGAAAATCTTCATCTCTGTCCAGAATCATTCACAAAACGCCTATTTTGCCCAAAAGTCTTCACAAAAAACAAAGAGATACAATTCTGCTCAGGACAAGTCTTTGGTGAAATGCAGGACGAGTGAATCGTCTAAGGGCAACGTTTCGCCGGGGGCGGGGAAGTGGTCGTTGTAGGACACGCCCCGACCATCGGGAATATAACCACGCTTGACATACATTCGTTGCGCCGCCCCATAGTCCGCAGAGAGTCCCACCCCAATACCCACTACCGGAAAGCGTTCGGCGACAATTCGTTCGGCTTCGTCCATTAACTGCGACCCGATTCCCCGACAACGAAACCACGGGAGGACGTTAAAGTCTTGAATTTCGGGTATCCCTGCCTCGCGGAACGGTGGATAGCCCGATTCCCACACGACATTTAGATAGCCTGCGAACTCCTCTGCTTCAAACGCTACGATGGTAATACGTTGTCCGGCTTCCTGTTCGGCAAGGTATCGCTGGTACTGTGCGAGGGGTTTGTGCCAACCGATTTGGGCAAAGGCATCGGCGATTATCGGGCAGTCTTCGGGTTGTAGTTGTCGTAAGAGAGGTATGATTTTACTCTACCTCTTCGCAATAGACTTCAAACTTCTCTAGTGTATGCGCCCCAAAAGAGGTTATCAAGGCGGTATCGGCAGCATCTCTCCCCACACACATCAGAGTACGACCAATCCGGGGAGTATTGTATCGGGCATCGAAGGCGTGCCATGTGCCACCCAAGAACACTTCAAACCATGCGGAGAAGTCTACAGCACTCTCGGAAGGAACCCGGATACTGCCAATATACCCGGAACAGTACCGCGCTGGAACTCCCAAGGCACGGCAGAGGGCTACCGCTAAATGTTGGTAGTCCCGACAGACTCCCTTGCCCTCCTCTAAGACATCTTTTGCGGTTTTGGTATGGTGGGCGTGCTGATACCCAAAGGTGATATGCGAATGGACAAAATCGCAGACCGCTTGTACTCTACCCCACCCCGCCTCTGTCTTACCGAACATTTCCCAAGCAAATTTAGAGAGCAAATCCACTTCACAATACCGGCTTGCCAAAAGAAACGGCAGGCAGTCGTCGGGTAGGTCTTCGATAGGGTGTTGTACTGCGGTAGGGACTATCGGGTCCGGTTCGCCATCATCCTCTATCATTGTGTCGGAGTGCAGTCGGAGAGTACCAACTGGTGCAACTAAGCGCACGGAGCGGTTTCCAAAACTGTCTATAAAGAGATGGTGCGAGACTTCCGGGGTGATTTCCAGTTCTTCAGGACAGACCAGAGCCGGTTGTAGTTCGGGTCGGGTATGTAAAAGCAAAACCATCGGTGTCGGAGCAGTCTGCTGGGTAATGATGTCAAAGCCGATTCGGATTCGCATTTTCAGGTTTCTTTCGTAGGTTTGTATCAATTCGTTGGTTCGGACATTGGGTCAATAGACCTCACCCCGTAACCCTCTCTTCCTTGTACGGAGAGAAGGGATTGGTATCATATTTCTGCTTCTCCCCCGATTCCACACTGTGGGGGAGGAGTTAGGTGTGAGAGGTCAGGGTAGGATACAGACTTTGAGAGCCTCCCCCGATTCCATTAAGCCAAAGGCTTCTGTCATACGACTAAGGGGAAGAGTGTGGGTGACAATTCGGTCTGCGGGGAAGCGTCCACTGTGCAGGAGGGCATATGCCGCTTGAAAATCGCTTTTCTTTTCGGAGTACGACCCGGAGAGTTCTAACTCTTTGTAGTGAATGTGGTTCACATTGAGTTCGGCGGTGGGGGCGGTCTTTGGCAATCCTGCAAAGAAGTTCACCCGTGCCGCTTTCCCCGCTATCTCCAATGCATCCGCTTGTGCCTGTCCCGACGAAACGGCGACAATGACTACCGAGGGACCATATCCTTCGGTCAGTTCTTTGATGCGCTCCCGGTGCGAACCGTCCGCAGTGACGGGAATGGCTTCGTCTACATCAAACTGCGTTGCCATTTCGAGTCGTCGCGGATTCACATCCAAAAGGAAAACCTTCTGCGCCCCTTGCAGACGCGCAATTACTGCGTGCATTATGCCAATTGGTCCCGCTCCGATAACGATGACCGTATCCTTTAAGCCGATATTCAGTCGGGAGTGGGCATTGATAACACAGCCCAACGGTTCGGCGATACTCATCTGCACGGAGGGTATCTCTGATGTCACCGGAAAGAGGTTGCCCAGTTCCACGGCACGAGCAGGTACTTTCATCAGGGGGGCAAACGCACCATCGTGGTGGTAGCTCATCGTGGTACGGTGTGTGGTCAGGTTTTCGCGTCCCATTTCGGTGTAGCGGTCTGAGCCGTGGGGAATGACAATATACATCACCACCCTATCCCCCACCCGAACATTCGCCCCTACTGCCCGCGATTCGACCACTCGCCCGCAAAACTCATGCCCCAAGATACGAGGGGGGGTGATTTTGGGGTCACCGTGGCGATAGGTTCGCAAGTCGGTTCCACAGACCGAACACGCCTCAATTTGGAGCAGTACCTCGCCATCATCTAATGTCGGTTCCGGCACAGACTCGACCCAAATCTCTTCTTTTCCGTGATAGACTGCGGCTAACATGGGTTTCCTTCTTACTGCTCACCCGCCTTCCCCTGTCCTACGCGGGAGAGAGGAAAGGGGAGGAGGTCTATTTCGCTCGTGCGTAGTCTAAAAGGCGTTTCTGGCGTTCGGTGGCTTTTTCCAAGACTTCGGGATTATACAACTCCTTATACCGCAATGGGGGATAGTTTTTGTGCAGATACCCGCTCCCATAGGCTACCTGCATCAGATAGCGTCGCTTGGTTTCGTGCGTATTGCGCCATGCCCCATGCCAGACATCCGAGCGGAACAGCACCACATCCCCTGCCTTAACCAGTGTCGCCATCGGTTCAATACCGTTCCATGTACACTCGTCTTTCGGGGGACGACCTGCCCGATGGCTCCCCGGAATCAGCAGGGTAGGACCGAGTTCTGGCTCCATATCGTCCAGATAGTAGTGGGCAGTTGCCATAAAAATGGGAATACGAATACTCGGGTCGTTATGCAATGCTTCGGGAAGAGAAACGGGGAGATAGTCCACATGGATACCCATTGCCCGCCCCGCTCCTGTTACCCAAGAAGACCCAAAGGTGACATGGCAAAGTCCCCCATCCCGACTACTGAGTACCGCTTCTGCCACATCAATAATCCCGGGACGGTCAATATACTCCAGATAGACAGGGTTTTGGTGGAAGTTGCTCGGAATCTGTTTGTTGTAGCACCAACCGGGGACAACATAGTCTTCATCGTTTTGGCTTCCCATCGCATCAATACGGTTTCGGAGCAGTTGTACTTCCTCGGCGTTTAGCACGCTGGGGAAGATAACATAGCCGTCGGTATACATCGCTTCAATAGCCGCTTCAATGTTGACAGGTTCGCTCGGCATCGGGAGACCTTTGAGGTCTCCTTCAAACATCGTCTTGCCGTATGCCCGTGCTTCCGGGTGTCCATTGGGGTAAAAGTCCATCTAGCTTTTCCTAACTCATCCAGTTTTGTCCGGCGCGGAGAGTCCACTTCACCGTTGTCTTTTTTAGTTTTGTCCAGAAGGCAATCCCATCTTTGCCTGTGATGTCGCCATTCCCAAATCGTGAATCGTTCCAACCCCCAAACGAGAACGGCTCTCGTGGAACGGGAACTCCGATATTCACCCCCACCATTCCGGCAGAGGCACGTTGCTCGAAGTAGCGTGCGGTTGCCCCGTTCGTGGTGTAGATACTTGCCGCATTTCCATAGGGGTTTGCATTCTCAATCGCGAGGGCTTCGTCCAGCGTGTTCACTCGTAGTACGGAAAGTACCGGTCCGAAGATTTCGTCGTTGACACAGGAAGATTCGGGGGTGAGTTGGTCAATCAAGGTCGGTCCGACATAGTAACCGCCCGATTTTCCTTCGATTGCTGGGTTTCTCCCATCCACCCGAATTGTCGCGCCCTCCTGCTCTGCCCGGTCAATATACCCGACAATGCGCTCTTTTGCCTTCTCGCTGATAATTGCCCCCATTTCACAACCGGGGCGAATCTTTCGCATCTCGGCTTCAATGGCATCCAGAACGCTGTTGCAATCCCCCACCCCAATCAGCACCGAAGCCGCCATACAGCGTTGCCCGGCACATCCTGTGGCAGAGGAGACCGCGTTTCGTGCGGTAATCATCGGGTCAGCATCCGGGACAACCACCAGATGGTTTTTCGCACCGCCTAGTGCGAGTACCCGCTTTCCTGCCAAAGTTCCGCGCTGGTAGACCGCCTTTGCCACCGGGG
>Ga0224722_1001935_pt1 | contig 11230 bp, 10 predicted proteins | sample Balambano_FR1_Me_FD_161646 | JGI IMG/M metagenome (GOLD analysis project Ga0224722, IMG submission 161646) | Freshwater sediment microbial communities from Lake Towuti, South Sulawesi, Indonesia - Balambano_FR1_MetaG | ecosystem: Environmental > Aquatic > Freshwater > Lake > Sediment | place...
ATTTTTGGCAGTAACCTCAGCTCCGTAAGCCAATAGCAGTTCTACAATTTCCAGGTAGCCTTCAGTCGCTGCCCACATGAGTGCTGTATTGCTGGCTCCCACAGGCGTAACGCCACCTGTAGTATTGGCCTCTGCCCCCTGTTCCAACAGTTCTTTCACCGTGGGGACATCTCCCCGCACGATCGCCCGAATCAATTGCTCGTTGAGAGAAGACATACCTTAAACACACTCTCAGCAGGTTTGCCAGAAATGGTAGCCTCCCACGCGATCGCCTGGAGAAACACTTCACTAGAAGCCGTTTCGACTACATCCACTCCCCATTCTCCTAGTTGTAGGGCGGTAGGAGAATCACTAGTTGAAGGCGTGGTTTTAAGCCCTCCCAACACCAAAATATCTGGCAAGGCTTCCCTACTCAGGGACTGCTCTAATCGCTTACTTCGCAGAGCCTGTGCGCACTGTGCACCTATCTCCTGGACGGCAAGCTGTTCTGCCGGAAACCGCACATCCAAAATCCAATGAGGATGGTCGAGTATTTGGCTCGTGAGCGCAGAATGCACGGCCAATCCCTGGCTCAACACAGCGGCAAACTCCTGCCGACTCAGTGCCGGAACCTGCTCAGGTGAGACATTGAAGTTGTGAGACAGGAGCATTCGTCCCTGCACCATGGCGATCGCCCCATTTACCTTTTCTTCGGCATCCTACCATTGATGGCGAGCTGCTAAGAACCGCCCTCAGCACACAGATAACCAGCACATAGAGAAGTCAAACACCCAACAAGACCCCTTGCAGCAAGCTGCTTTTGCCTATTGACTCTCTAGTTGAGGGGAGAGTTGAGAATGAAGGCATGATTTTGGGATGAGCACATGGAAGGTACTCCCCTTAACTATGACCTGAAATTGCATGGAATGAGTTGCGCTGCCTGTGCAGCCGCGATCGAGCGCAAGCTCCAATCACTCTCTGGCATTACCCACTGCACAGTTAATTTTGCAGCAGAGCAGGCAACCCTTCAGTTTAACCCACACTACATCCAGCTATCTCAAATCATCCAGGCGATCGAGGCGATCGGCTACAAAGCTGAGCCCATGCTGCTGGAAGCCCCTTTGTTAGACAATACCGACGATCGCCAGCAGCAAGCCCAGCAAACACTTCAACGCAAAGTCTTGGTCAGCGCTATCCTCAGCAGCCTACTGGTAATTGGTGCGTTACCGATGATGACGGGTTGGCACCTACCGTTGATTCCAGACTGGCTGCATCAACCTTGGATGCAATGGCTGCTAACAACTCCAATCATGGTGTGGTGTGGCGCAGGCTTTTTTAGTCGTGCCTGGAAAGGGCTACAGCATCAAACCGCCAGCATGGATACGCTGGTGGCACTGGGAACGGGAGCCGCTTACCTCTATTCACTGGTGGCAACAGTGTGGCCGGAACTGTGGATCCAGCAAGGGCTTCAACCACAGGTTTACTACGAAGCCGCCGCCGTCATCATCACCCTCGTTTTACTAGGACGGTGGCTAGAACAGCGTGCCCGCCGCCAAACCTCCGCCGCCATTCGCCAGCTAGTCGGGTTGCAACCACAAACAGCACGAGTACTGCGCCAGGGACAAGAGGTGGAGGTGGCGATCGCAGCAGTACAGGTAGGAGATAGTGTGCTGGTACGTCCCGGCGATCGCATTCCTGTGGATGGCCAAGTGCTAGAAGGGTACTCTACTGTGGATGAATCTATGGTGACTGGAGAGAGCATTCCTGCCGTGCGGCAGCCCGGGGATGAGGTGATTAGCGCAACGATTAACCAAACTGGGCGACTCATGGTGGAAGCAACACGAGTTGGTCAAGATACTGTCTTGGCACAAATTATCCGCCTGGTACAACAGGCTCAGGGCTCAAAGGCACCCATTCAGCGGATAGTTGATCGCGTGACTGGCTGGTTCGTCCCGACAGTCCTGGCGATCGCCCTCCTCACCGCGCTGGTTTGGCTAGGGTTAACCCACAACCTGACCCTAGCGCTAGTGGCCACAGTGAGTGTGCTAATTATTGCTTGTCCCTGTGCCCTGGGGCTGGCCACACCTACCTCCATCATGGTAGGCACTGGTTTGGGCGCAAATCATGGCATCTTGATCAAAAGTGCTACCAGTTTGGAACTGGCTCATAAGGTACAAACAATCGTCTTGGACAAAACCGGTACCCTCACCCAGGGCAAACCTGTGGTCACTGACTGGATTTCCCTGGCAGGCACAGCCAATGGCAATGAGCAGAAACTGCTCCGTTTGGCTGGGGCGATCGAGCACTACTCGGAACATCCTTTAGCCGCGGCGATCGTCCACTACGCAATGTCCCAACTGGAAATTTCAACTGAGGACTTTCCTACTGTCTCCGATTTTCAGGCCATTCCCGGTAGTGGTGTGCAGGGCTGGGTCAGCGACCAGTGGGTTCAGCTAGGCACCCGGCGCTGGCTAACCGATCAGGGCATTGAAACTACTCATTTGTACCTCCATCAGCAGCGGCTAGAGCAAGCTGGAAAAACCGTGATTTGGCTAGCAGTCGATGGACAGGTAGCGGCGATCGCAGGATTAGCCGATGCCCTCAAACCTTCTTCTGAAGCAGTTGTCCATGCGCTTCAAAAGCTGGGTCTGGAAGTGGTGATGCTAACGGGGGATAATCACACAACAGCAATGGCGATCGCAGGTGCAGTTGGCATTTCAAAAGTGTTTGCAGATGTGCGACCCGACCAAAAAGCTGCTGTAGTTGCCAGTTTGCAACAGGGAAAAGCCCCCCATGCACCACCCTGTCGAGTAGCTATGGTAGGCGACGGCATTAACGATGCGCCAGCTTTGGCTCAGGCGGATGTGGGAATTGCCATTGGCACAGGCACTGACATCGCGATCGCCGCCAGCGACATTACCCTCATTTCTGGCGACTTGCAAGGACTTCTCACCACCCTCCACCTCAGCCGTGCCACTATGGCCAATATTCGGCAAAATCTCTTTTTTGCCTTTTTGTACAACACCTTAGGCATCCCGATCGCAGCAGGAGTGCTGTACCCGTGGACCGGCTGGCTGCTTAACCCAATTTTGGCGGGTGCGGCTATGGCACTTAGCTCTATCTCGGTGGTCACTAATGCACTACGGCTGAAACGATTGCCACTGGGAAAAGGCTGGTAACAGATACTAGGGCAAGTATTTTTGTACCACTGTCCAACCTGTCAGCGATGCCCAAACTAGGCCACTGCCCAGCACTAGGTTGATTGCCAAATGCAACGATCGCGCCCATACCTGTCTCCGCTGGATCTGCATAGCACTCCAGGCAGAGGCAAAGGCCAAGCTCACTACCCCCAACCCCGCTGCCAAATGGGAAGAGTGCCCCAAACTGCCAAAGTGCCCCAGCGTCCCCACAATGCCAATGCCCAACAGCAACAAAATCAGGCTTAACATGGCAATGCCTGTGGTGAGATGGAGCGATCGCACCCAGCCAGGACGACGGGTAGGACTGCGGCGCAGCCATCCACCAGAAACTGCCAGAATCAGATAAGCCAGTACAGTAAACCCCATCGACCAAGCCGCTACGCGCCACAGCCATAGAAATGAGGGCAAATCAATTCCCCCTAAGGTCAATCCCAAACTACTGGTCATAGGTAGCCATGCTCCATCAAAAAACCAGGACTGAGGGATTCGGCTGCACGGGTGGCCATCGGTTGAGGCGATCGCAAAAATTTCTCTACGTACTTGCCCAAAATATCGCCCTCTAGGTTGACCAAGCTACCTGGGCGTAGGTACTGCAAGTTGGTGGCATGGTAGGTGTGGGGAATCACCGCTACGGTAAACCAAGTGCCATCGGGGTCACAGTCGGCCACAGTCAAACTGATGCCGTTCACCGCAATGCTGCCTTTAGTCAACACGTAGCGAGCCACCGACTCCGGTGCAGTAAAGGCTATTTCCCAGGCAGTATCGGTAGGCTGTATCGATCGCACCGTACCAATGCCGTCTACATGCCCTGTAACAAAGTGCCCGCCCAGCTTACTGCCCACCCGCAGTGAGGCTTCTAGGTTAACCCAGGCTCCTTGTTGACGACCCAGAGTAGAGCGATCGCGAGTTTCTGGCGAGGCAATGGCAACAAAGCCTTGCCACACGAACTCATCCACTGTTAAACACACCCCATCTACTGCAACACTATCGCCGACCTCCAACTCGGTGTGAATCAGTCCGGATTGCTGGGCAACCCAGGTGATTTTTAAGACATCTCCTCCTTCGGAGTAAACTTGCCCTACTGCCTGCACCAAACCTGTAAACACATTCACCTCCCAAGACCCCTTGTATTCTAATGCAGTCGTGGTTTGTATTGCTTCTTCATGGTCTGTTGGAAAAGTTTCCCCAACTTTTAACTGACCTTGCTAAACTTGCAGCCCAATTTGGAGGATGATCATTTAGGATTAGGGCATATCCAGGGCATACTGAGAAGCAATGTTGAGCGTGTAAGCGATCGAAATCAGAAACCTGGGTTTTCTAGCCTCACGGGCTCTGGTCAGCCCTGAAAGTTAGCCCTTCTTTGGTTTCGCTTTTGTTAGCCCTGGCGATTGTTTCCCCCCAAAGCACGCCTAGCGAATACGGTTTATCCCGTAATTTACAGATAACGATTCCTTGCCGTAGGTATCCTAGAGGCTAAGACCATGATCGAGATGAGAGTCGCTGGAATTGCATTGGATGCTGTTACCCGCAGTCCAATCGTCCTGTTGAGGGATTCCACCGAACGCCGCGCCTTACCAATTTACATTGGAAACGACCAAGCCAAAGCCATTATTGGGGCGATCGAGAATCAAACCCCACCTCGCCCACTAACCCATGACCTGTTTGTGAGTTTAATTGACACTTGGAACCTGACCTTAGAAAAGGTGATTATCCACACTCTTCAGGAAAATACCTTTTATGCCTCACTCATCGTGGTTCAAGGGGATGTCAAGAAAGAAATAGATGCCCGCCCCAGTGATGCAATTGCTCTAGCGCTGCGCACCAACAGCCCCATTTGGGTAATGGAAGAAGTCGTCGCTGATGCCTCAATCCCTGTCGATCGCGATGCCGATGAAGCTGAGCGTCAAGCCTTCCGAGATTTTATTTCCAACCTCAGCCCCCAAGACTTTACCCAGCGAGGGCGGTTTTCTAACGAAGAAGCCCAATAAGAGCGATGCGCTATCGTCGCTTTGGCAAAACCAATTTCCACCTGTCGATTTTTTCACTGGGCACCATGCGTTGCCTACAGTCGCAGGTAGTCATGACCCAAACGTTAGCCGCTGCCGTGAATTTGGGTATTAACCACTTGGAAACTGCTGCAGGCTATGGCCAGAGTGAAGTGTATCTGGGTCGAGCGTTGCAGGAGTTGGGAGTTTCTCGATCGCAGCTTTACATCACCAGCAAAATTCCCCCCACGCCCGATGCTGCCAGCATGGAGCGAGCAATCGACCAGTCCCTCCAACGTTTGGGGCTAGACTACCTGGATGCGCTGGCGTTACACGGGTTAAATACCTGGGAACATCTGGCTTGGGCAGAAGCGTCCACTGGCTGCTGGCAGGCGGTGCAACGAGCGATCGCCGATGGCCGTCTTCGGCATGGAGGATTTTCCACCCATGCCCCTCTAGAGGTTATCTTGCGGGCGATCGCCACAGAACGATTTGACTTTGTCAATCTCCACTACACCTACTTCTTTCAACGCAATGCAGCGGCGATCGCTCAAGCTCACCAGCAGGATATGGGAATCTTTATTATTTCCCCGGGAGACAAAGGAGGCTTGCTCTACACACCACCCCAACGGTTGGAGCAGCTTTGCCAACCATTTTCGCCCCTAGCCTTGACCTACCGCTTTCTCCTTAGCGATCCACGCATTACCACTCTCAGCGTTGGTGCAGCAAACCCGACAGAACTGCATCAACCGCTGCAGCTTGCCGACCAAGACTATCCCTTAACCGAATCCGAACAAGCTGTTTTAGCGCGGTTGCAGGCTCATGAAATAGCAGCTTTGGGAGGCGATCGGTGTAGCCAGTGCTATGCCTGCCTACCTTGTCCAGAGGCAATCAACATTCCAGAAGTGCTGCGGCTGCGTAACCTCAGTTTGGCCTACGACATGACCCGCTATGGTCAATATCGTTACGGCATGTTTGAGCAGGCCGGACACTGGTTTCCCGGTACTAGAGCTAGCCGCTGCACAGACTGTGGCGATTGCTTGCCGCGCTGCCCGGAGTCACTACCCATTCCCACACTGCTAAACGATGCCCACGATCGCCTACAGGGAATTCCCAAACGACGACTGTGGGGTTAGATGTTTTCCCAAACGATAGACGTAACAGTCGGCCATCCTGTACGAAAATTATGCAGAGATAGGCGAGGTAAGGGGCTTAAGCTCCTTGTTTTCTGAGTAAGTCCAATTTGTCTAATCTAAGGACGCGAGTGTGTATTGAGCTGAACGGTGAGGATTTGAGTCATTTGGGTAGGATGCTCGGCCTGCATAATGGCACGCACCACGGCTACCCGATCGGCCCCAGCCTCCTGTACGGTAGCCAAATTGGTGGCATCTATACCGCCGATCGCAAACCACGGCACGGTTGCATGCTCTGCGGCATAGCGCACATACTCTAACCCAGCCGCTGCTCGTCCTGCTTTGGTTGGTGTTTCGTAGACTGGCCCCACACCAATGTAGTCGGCTCCTTCTTGAATAGCCCGGTGTAGGTCGTCAGGACAATGGGTAGAGCGACCAATCAATCCTTGCGCCCCCAGCAGTTGACGAGCCAAGACAATAGGTAAGTCTTGCTGGCCTAGGTGCACACCGTCGGCACTCACAGCAACCGCCAGATCAACGCGATCGTTCACAATGAATAGCGCTCCGTAGTGATGGCACAGTTCCTTAAGCTGGCGAGCATTGGCTAAACGGGTTTCATCATCAGCCTCTTTGTCGCGATATTGCACGAGGGTTAGCCCACCTTGCAAAGCAGCTTCTACCGTTGCAATTAGGTTCTCAGTAGGCGCTGTGACCAAATACAAGCGCGATCGCAACAACCGCTGTTGCCGATTCAACATTACCAACTCGCTCTCCAGGGTATACACCTGATAACGCATTTGCTTAACTGAAGAGGCCATGTTGGCACTGTAAAGCTTGCCATACTCTTCCAGCACTCGCAGTGCTTCCTGTACCCGTGCCAGGTTAACTTGCAGCAGATGGTTAATGCTGTCACGCTGCATCTCATTGTGGTGGGTCAGAGTAGTGCCCATGTCGCCGGGGGTATCACGTGCTGCCCGAATTTCGTTTGTGTGCCAGTAGGCAAGTTCTTGCCGCAGGTTTTTGCATTGCTCGGTCAACGCCTCGTCATCTAACCCAAATCGGCACCATTCCTCAATCACTCGCAATCCCTCGCGGGCGCGATCGAGGTTAGCATCCAAAATACGATATATTGCCGATTGCAAGGAACGTCCCAGTTCATCTTTGCCCATAGCACCCGTCTTCTCCAAAAGCATGCAGCCCGATTTTAGGAGAAATGAGGTTTCGTTGCTAACAGGTTTCGCGTACCGAATCTACTTTTCAAGAAGTATTTGGGATGGTGCCTTTGTTCCTTAAGTAGTTGGCAACGCAAAAAAATGCCGTGCAATTTCAAAAAGCTAGAGTAGAGTTAATTAGCCTTATGCTGTTAGTCATTTTCAGCCAGAGTCCAGTGCAGGCAAGCATTTGGACGATATTTTGTGGACTGATAAAAGTGAAGGCAGTTGCTAAAAACCTCAATCAAACATCTGCTGTAGGTGGGAATGACTGGATCAAACCGTGGTGCAAAACCAGATGTCTTAACGAAGGTGCTGCCGTTTTTGGGGATAGGGGCTGGTCTGAGTTTTTCATTAACCAACTGGAGTGCGATCGCCCAGCCACCTCCTTCAACTCGCCACCCAGCAACCCAATCTACCCTGTGGGTGCACCCTACTCGAGGCAACGATGCCACTGCGACCGGAAGCCTGCAATCACCCTTTAAAACAATTTCACGTGCCTTTCAAGTCGCCCAGGCTGGTAATGTTGTGCAACTCGCCCCCGGAGTCTACAGTGCTGAAACGGGTGAACGATTTCCACTGCGGCTGAAGCCAAGGGTTGTACTGCGGGGTGACCCAGGTACCCGTGGACAGGGAATTTTGATCCGAGGTGGGGGCAGCGATCGGCGGCGATCGATTACGGTCTTGGCTGGCGATCGTGCCACTCTGTCGGGTGTGACGATCGCCAATCCTAATCATGAAGGCATTGGCTTATGGGCTGAAGCAGGTTATCTAACGGTGACAGACAGCACCTTCGCTAGCAGCGGTGGGCATGCTATCGTCATTGCCGGTAACAGCACTGCCCTAATCCGCAACAATTACGTTACCCGCAATCGCATTAGCGGTCTCACGATCGGCGGTACCGCACGCCCCCAAGTGGAAGAAAACATTTTTGAGCAGACAGGAGCCGCAGTTATTGTCGATCAATCGGCAGCACCACGTCTAGTTGGCAACCGCATTACCCAGAATCAGGATGGCATCTGGCTGCAAGGCAATGCCCAGCCAGTTTTGCGCAAGAACTCAGTGGAGGGGAACGATCGCGATGGGCTGGTGATTCTGGCTAAAGCCATGCCTAACTTGGGCAACCACGCCAATCCTGGTGGCAATTTCTTTCGCAATAACCACAGACTCGACATCAATGCCAAAGCCCTGACTCAGCCGATCGCGACCTCAGGTAATCGCTGGGGCACTGTTGTAGGCCAAATCAGCCAACCATCCCCAGTTCCTCAATCATCTACTACTACGGCTAGCCGCCCTCCAACACGCCGCACACCCGCCTCAAGCAGTACCCAATTGCCTGCCAAATCAATTTTTCCAGCCCCCACATCCAGCAAAGCGGCTCCAGCCAACCCCACCACAGCACTCCCTGTAATGCGCTACGTTGACTCGTCGGTAAACCCTCCTGCCAGCAAATCTAGGTCAACCACAGCCAGTGCTCCCTTTCCAACTCCCAGCCTCAATCAAACCAAACCAGACGCTAGTGACCAGTTGGCCTCCTTCCGCCCAATCCAGGTTATGAGTTGGTCAGTCCCAGCCGATTACGCCCCAGTGAGAACAATAGCAACTGTTCGCCCACCGATCGCCCCACCCCCCACTACTCCCCGACGCACCATTCCAGCAACACCGCTGGTATCCCCTGCAACTGGCTCATCTCAACCTATTCCTGCTTTGGTAATTCCCAAAACCATTGCTCCCAAATCAGCCGTCACCAAAATACAGCCCCCCCTAGCCAAGCCGCCTAGCGGCTCCATTCCTATTCCCGTGCCTCCACCAGAGACTGGAGAACCTGCTGCTCAAGCCGCGACGGTGCCGATTAAGACCACTGCACCACCTGCACCGATTGCCAGTACCAAAAAGCCAGATATCTTGCCTGTCCCCAATGCCAAAATTCCTGTGGGCTATGTGGGCAATATGCCCAAGATTTATGTAGCTGGGTCGGGGGTAGAGTCGAGCATAGCGGGTTTGACCGCCCGCTATCGTGTGTTGGTTGAAGTCGTGGACGATCGCCAACAAGCTCAGATTCAAGCTATCGTTCCCAATGCCTTTTTGGTGTCTGCTTATGGTCGAACTACTATGCAGGTAGGAGCTTTTGGGGAACGATCTCGCGCTGATCAACTGGTGCAAACTCTGGCTCAGCAGGGACTGCAAGCAACCGTAGAGCCCACGCGATAACAAGGCAAACCCAAGAGCGATCGCCATTCTGTAGCGAACCTAGCTAGAATAGGCAATGATCTATCTGCGCTATTTTTTATTGCGAAAGCTATGACCGTTACTGCAATTCTCCAAGCTATCTGGACTCTGTCTGCAATTGGGCTAATTATTATGGTGCTACTCCACAGCCCCAAAGGTGATGGCTTGGGCGGAATCGGTGGTCAAGCTCAGCTTTTTACCAGCACTAAGAGCGCTGAAACTACATTGAACCGAGTGACTTGGGCTTTAACCGCAATTTTTATGGGATTGACGGTTGTCCTCAGTGCAGGCTGGTTAAACACTCCCCTGCCACCTAGCTGACGCGACTCTTCAGTTGGTATGGCGACTAGGCTATCGACTGCGTCAACTAGGGCGATCGCGCCACCTAATCCAATGGTTGGGGTTAGGTATTTCCTTTTGTTTGATAGTGCTGTGTAATGCCACTGTCCTGCCTCTTCTAGGGGATGTGCCAGCAGTGATCGCTCAGCCTGATCCAATTGAGGCAATCCTGCCATCCCCTGCCGTTCATCCTTTACCTATTACCCTAGCGCGTTGGGGCGATCGCTCAGAAGCGGGTGACTACTTTGACCAAGTGCATCCCAGTAAGCTTGGCTATCTAATTTGGTCGCACTTCCCCATTACACTTTATATTCAGCCGCCACAGTTGGAAGAACTGGCCATTCCCTTTCAAGCTAAACGTGCTCAAGCCTGGGTTACTGCCGTTAACCAAGCCGCAAAAGAATGGAACCAGTACCTGCCGCTAGAAATTGTGAGTCAATCTGACACTGCGGATATTCAGTTTTTGCGCATCACGCCACCGTTGCGGCTTACGTCTACACCGTCATCAGCAGGCGATCGGCCAGCTACCGTCACAACCCGTGCCCGTACCGCTGAAACAAGATTTGAAATAGTTTTTTCTAAACCAGCTCAGCCAGAACCAGAAAAACCTGCCCTGCTGTCTCACCGCATGGTTATTTCTCTTCGCCCTGACCAAGCACCAGACTATCTGCTGGCAGCAGCCCGCCACGAGTTGGGGCATGCACTAGGTATTTGGGGGCACAGTTTGTCGGAAGCAGACGCGCTTTACTTCTCTCAGGTTCGCACCCCACCCATTATTTCTGTTAGAGATGTCAACACACTCAAACGGGTCTACGAGCAAGCAACTCGCTTGGGTTGGCCATTGCAGACTAGCAACCAGTAAACTCTCAACATCGTAAAATCTGACACATGTATTCCATAGACATTATTACTTAGCACTTGCGCCAAAAACAAGGTCATTACGGCGATCAACCCCCATAAATCTGCTATTGTCATCAAGACTCAAGTAACAATGCATACCCGAATTAAAAGTCAATTTAGTATAAATTAACACAGTTCCGTAGAAATACTTACCTAAAACTTTATATAGAGGTTAGCAGCTCATAAAGTTTCTGCAAATTACGGATACGTTACTAGGCGATACATGAGTCAAGCAGCTAACTTTAGGTCATCGA
>Ga0224722_1001936_pt1 | contig 11226 bp, 8 predicted proteins | sample Balambano_FR1_Me_FD_161646 | JGI IMG/M metagenome (GOLD analysis project Ga0224722, IMG submission 161646) | Freshwater sediment microbial communities from Lake Towuti, South Sulawesi, Indonesia - Balambano_FR1_MetaG | ecosystem: Environmental > Aquatic > Freshwater > Lake > Sediment | place...
GGCAGATCGAGAAATGCCGATCGCTGTGGTCGGAATTGGTTACGCCGATGGCATTCCCCGCAACCTGTCTAACCGCATTGAGGTGCTGATTCGAGGGCGACGGGTTCCCCAAATTGGGGCCATCACGATGGATCAACTGATGTTGGATGTTAGCCAAATTCCTGATCTCCAGGTTGGGGAAGTGGTCACCCTATTAGGACGAGATGGCAAAGAGCAAATTTCTGTCGAAGATTGGGCGGCTCAGCTAGGTACGATCGTCTGGGAAATCCTCTGTAGCTTCAAGCACCGCCTCCCCCGCATCGCTGTGAATGAGACTGCATTAGCAACCATCCCTGAATAATTTTTCTCCTGGTTCCCAAACTCCCGCTTGGGATGGACAGCATTCCTGGTTCCCAAGCTCCTGCTTGGGAACCGCATTGGGGAAGCTCCAGCTTCCTAGAGCCACGCAAGCTGGAGCTTCCTGGACAGCATTACCAAGCAGGAGCTTGGTAACGAGGGGAATAATGGACAGCATTACCAAGCAGGAGCTTGGTAACGAGGGGACGAGAGCGGCGCACAGGGTTACTTGCCCTTTGCATGTCACAGTCAAACCGGATAGATTGGGGAAGTTCGCGCCAGGTTTAGAGGACAGGACACATGAGCGAATGGAACTCCCAGGCAATTTTTCTGCGCGACCCCGATTTGCGCTTGACAGAAGCCCAACGGACAGACATTTTGAGCCGGATGCCCCCTCCTGCGGCTCAAGACGGTCAGATTTACATTGATGCCGTGTTTGAAGGGGGTGGGGTGCGCGGACTGGCCTTTTTGGGAGCACTCCGTTGCTGCGCTGATCTAGGCTTGCAATGGCGCAAGGTGGCAGGCACCTCTGCTGGTGCGATCACTGCTGCCCTTGTTGCTGCCAATTTCCCCATCGACGATCTGGAAACAATTGTGGGCAGGATGGACTACATGTCGTTTCTGTCTAAGAAAACCAGTCCCCTGATCTTTAATGGCGATCCATCCGATGATCTCCAATCCCCTGTCCGCATGTTTCTGCTGCTACTGATTGCTCGGCGCATGGGTCAGTATTCCTCTGAACCCTTCCGGGATTGGATTGCCGGACATTTACATCAGCGGGGATTAAAGACCTTCGCCGATGTGCGAAGTAATCGACAGGACTTTGATTTGAAGGTTGTCGCCTCAGATATCAGTCGGGGTGAAATGTTAGTCCTGCCCGATGATCTGGATCTACCCGATCCGGCTGATCCCCAGCAGCGATCGCTCCGACAACAATTACAACTGACCAGTCGGGAAGAGTTCAGCGTTGCTGAGGCGGTTCGCCTGTCAATGAGCATTCCCTTGTTTTTTGAGCCAGGAAAGTTGGGCGATCGCAAAATTGTCGATGGTGGCATTCTGAGTAATTTTCCCTTGTGGATTTTCGATTTTCGTCCGGGTTACACCCCCTACCGGAAATGTCCCCGTTGGCCGACCTTTGGTTTTCGCTTAATTGAAACCAACAACGAAATGGCTCAAGCGGTCACGGGACCATTTGATTTGCTCGGCGGCATGTTCAAAACCATGATGGTGGCTCGCGATCGCCATCACCTGAATCAAACTCAGCGCGATCGCGTGGTCAACATTGATGTCACACCCGCAGGCATCACCCCAACTGCCTTCAACTTAAGCCACGAGAAAAAGGAAGTGTTGTATCGTCAGGGATATCGCTGTGCTAAGGAATTTTTCCTACATCGCTGGAATTGGGACCGACATCTAGAGCAACGTGGCTTTGATCCTCAAGAATGCCGTCTTGAAGCCCTCAAGATGACTTGAGTGTCTCTCTGTTTATAGAGGGATTTGGATGAAACACCACAGAGACATGGAGAACACAGAGGGAAATACAGTAATTGCCAGACCCAGAGTTAAGAGTTACCACGGTTTAAAATTTTAACTAGTACCCTCCGTGTCTCTGTGGTTCCTAATTCTTCAAATGAGGTCACCAAATTTATTACAAGACGAGTTGCCATTTCCCCTGTGTCATCTGCTAATATGAGGAATCGGCATCTGGAGAGGTGGCTGAGTGGTCGAAAGCGGCAGATTGCTAATCTGTTGTACGGTTCGAAAGTCCGTACCGAGGGTTCGAATCCCTCCCTCTCCGTTGAATTAGTTTGTCATACTGCCTGGATATTGGTTTTGGCAGCTATTGGCGATCGCTGCGGGTCGAAACATCGCTTCTGGTTTGAGCCGAAATATGACTGCCTAACCAAAGTTCAGAGAGGATACGCTGCTGTTGTTGCATTAAATAAGAGCGATAGACGACCACGGCTCCTCCCGTAATCATGGCAGCGATCGCAGGAGCCGCCAAAGGAACCCAACCATACTGTAGGAGCAATCCGTATCCTGTGCCGCCTAACACAAGAATCATCAAAACCCCGCCCAGCCCCAGTTTCACAGGATGTTGAAGCACCCAGGCGATCGTACCACCGGCCATTGTCCAACCTGCGATCCAGACCATCTCCACCCATTCTGGCCAAAACCAAAATAAGGCCCGGTCATCCTGCACGATACTGAGAATCTGGCTGACCATTTGGGTATGCACGACCACCCCTGCCATCTGATAGTCTTTCCGTCGTCCCGTTGTAAAAGGTGTGTAAAATAGGTCTTTGGAACTGGGTGCAGTCGTACCAATCAGAACAATCTTGTCTTGCACCCAATCAGGATCAATGTTGCCTGCTAAAACCTGGGTAAACTGGACGGATCTGGCTACATTCTCGGCAGAGCGAAAATCCAGGAGGAGTTGATAGCCAGCCGTGTCTGCGTTTTGATAGCCACCCGAATGAGGACGGAGGTAGGGCAAAATCACTTCACCGATTTGCAGATAAGGAGTTCTGCTCGAACTGGTAGTTGGGGTAATGCCCTCGGCAGCTAAGTACTTTAAGGCAACTCGCATACCAAAAGATTGAAAATGCTCTGAACCCGTTGAAGCCAGGATCAGATTTCGTCGAATGGTGTTGTCTGGGTCAATTGGTAGGTCGTTAAAGCCCAAGCGCTCAGAAGGCACCTCTTCTGGACCTGGGATTTTGATGCTGCCGTCTTCTCCTAATAGCTTAATTGCAATTAAATTAGGAGCAATTAATTGCTGTTGCAACTCAGCTTGTCCGGGTTCTTGCGGTAACTCTCTGTATAAATCTAGACCAATGACTCGGGGTTGGTGTTGCTGTAAGTTAGCGATTACTTGGGCAACATCGCGATCAGACGGTGTTGGGCGCTGTAATGTTTGCAAATCGGCTTCTGTGATTTCTACAATCAACAACCGGGGATCGGGGGGCAAGACCGGACGCAGTTGTACCATGCGATCGTAAGCTACGAGTTCTAGTGGCTCCAGCCAGCCTAATTGCCGCACCCCCAAAACCAGAGCTGTGACTGCCGCAGCGGCAATACCAATCACCTTCATGCCAGCTTTCAGGCGATCGCGCCAACTTAAGCTCGACCAATCGGGCTGGGTTTGTGCTTCTAAGAGAGCTTCAGGCACTAACAAATTAGGTGGAATATTGGTAATATCTGTCGGCAACTCAGACAGTCGTTGTAGCGCTTGTAACACCTCAGTAGCAGACTGGTAGCGCTGCGTAAAATGCTGACGAGTCATGCGATCGAGGATAATGGTCAAGCCCATACTGATATTGGCGTAGCCATGCCAAAGGTAATCCGATGTATTTGGATCTTCTGGTAACTGGGAGGGTTGCAGACCAGTAACTGCCTGAATCACTGTCATTCCCAAAGCATAGATATCGCTGCAAAACCGGGGTTTTCCCGCCAATTGCTCTGGAGGGGTGTAACCCTGAGTACCAATGCCTACGGTAAAACTGGTCTGACCACTGCGACTCACCAGTTGGGTTTGAATTTCTTTCACCGCCCCAAAATCGATCAGGACAATCTTGCCATCCTGATAGCGCCGAATTAAATTCCCCGGTTTAATATCTCGATGAATCACTCGATTGCTATGGACAAACTCCAGGATTCCCAATACATCTTTCAGGAGATCGACCATTTCTTCTTGATTCAGACGACGATGGGCAAACTCTTCGTTGAGAGATACGCCATCAATAAATTCTTGCACCAGATAAAATTCCTGTCCCTCCTCAAAAAAGCCAAGGAAGCTAGGGATTTGAGGGTGCTGTCCCAGGCGCTTCAAAGTATCCGCTTCTGTCTTGAAGAGGCGACGAGCAATTTCTAGCGTTTTTGCATCTTGAGTGGAAGGCTTAAACTGTTTCACCACGCAGCGAAACCGATTGGGATACTGGAGGTCTTCTGCCAGGTAAGTCTGGCCAAAGCCCCCCACGCCCAACACCGCAACTGTTTTATAGCGCCCACCCACTACTGTTCCCAGCATGGTTCCTTTATGTGCATCGTCTATTGATTTTGGCACACAATCCCAGGGGACAATTCAGCAGATTGTAAGGAAAGCTCAATTTTTTATCTGACTCAGGATCGCTTTCCAGGCAAATTTGGGTAGGGCTAACATGCGATACCAGCGCCAAGGCTCTTGATACAGTCGGTACACCCATTCCAAATGATTGTTGCGTAGCCAGCCCGGTGCCCTTGATTTCTCCCCAGACCAGATATCAAAACTGCCTCCTACCCCGATCCAGATGGACTGAGGACAGAGATGACGATGTTCTGCGATCCAAAATTCTTGCCGGGGTACGCCTAATCCCACAAAAACGGCGCTGGGTTGCAGGGATTGTAGCGTTTGTTGCAGTTCCACCTGTTGTTCTGGGGTCAGGTAGCCGTGTTGCGTGCCAGCGATCGCCACTCCTGGCAACTCCTGCTGCCACCGTGCTGCTGCTGCCTGACTGATTCCTGGTTTTCCACCGAAGAAGAAGAAGGTCGGCCGCTTAGACGGATCTGAATCGGTAATGGAGCGACGGAGTAGAGTTTCAGCCAGTTCAATTCCTGGACAGCGATCGGTCGATTGTCTTTTGAGGCGCAAAAATAGAACTACACCTGCACCATCGGGGATCACTAGCTCAGCACGTCGGATGATCTCAGCTAAGGCCGGATTCTGTTCTGCCTGCATCACCATTTCTGCGTTCAAGGTCACCACATGAGTGCCCAATCCCAGGCGCAGTTGCATGATTACCCAATCAGCATAATTCTCTGCTAGATGAACGGGCACACCCATAATGTCAATGGGGCGGAGCGATCGCTCCCCGTCCACTGCTCCGCCACTGGCTTCAATGGATTGCTGACCTGAGATAGGGCCTAACTGTTCCTGGTTCATGCGGTAAACTTGACTCCCAACACCTTAGCTTCTCACTTATGCAATTTGGTCAGGACTTACGCAGTTGAGGGTTCTTTGAGACGCGACCCGCCCCAAAAATCCCCCGACTATCCCGGTTTTTCGCCCGGAGGGCGTGAGTCCTTAAGTCCCAATGACCAGAGATTATAATGCAAAACGATCATAGAAGGCTGAGACGGATTGTAAGCAGATATATTACTCACTGTCGAAGACTTGGAGAACCTGCAATTTCACTATCCAGACTACCAACTAGTGCTCTGTTCAAGGGAGTTTTGAGCGGTCGCTGACCCCTCAAAACTCCATTGAATTTAATTTTGATTTGCGGGGTATCCCGCAAATCAAAATTGACAGACCACTAGTCGGGAATTACGCGATCGCACGATGCAACGAGAGGCAAGGCGATCGCAAACAATTGCAATACTTGCCGTTGCAGCTATTGGGATAGCATCATTTGACTCCCAGGCTCACTCACAAGGCTCAGTTGATAATCGGTATCGCGTTCATGACCCGTCACTTTGACATTGCGATCGTTTGTGGCCTAGCTGTTAACTTAATCTGTTGAGCCGTATCCGGTGAATTTCCATTCTTCGCTTGCGTTCGAGACTGTCCTCCATGCAACAAGCGATCGATCTGCTCATCCCGATTACCGACCGATACAGAACCCAATTTGTATTTTTGATGCTTGTCATTGGATAAAGCGATTGACTGACTCAAATTTAAAGAATAATTGATTAAATCATCACTAGAACGACTTTGAAATAACGGTAGATTAAGTTTTTTACTTTCTCGAAACAGTCCAACTAATTCTGCTGTCTTTTCTGGTAATAGCTGATGATACAGAACAAAAGCATTTCATTGAAGAGATGAGAATGAAACTGAAACGAAGTAAGACAAGTAGTCGAATGGGTAGATTCTAACATGGGATGTCTCTGGATTGATAAAGTAATGATCAGTCTTGTCTAGAAATGGATGCCTGTTGAGAAGACGAAATTGTCCTGCACCCCTGATGATTGTCGTAAAGCGATAACGCCACTGATTGTGAAAATACGACAACAAAAGATTTGGCAATCGCCTTTGATATCCCTCAAAATCCTGCTCTACTTGCCTTAACGAAATACCCGGAAAAAACTTGCCATCAAGTTAAAAAAACTTTACCTAATGTCAGAGGAAGCTGAAACAGAGTGAGGGGATAGAATAGTACGGAGTAACACCATTCAGTCTGGGCAGCCATGACAATAACGACGACCCCCTTGATGACCCTGGAGGAGTTTCTCGACTATGACGACGGTAGCGAAACCCGTTATGAGTTAGTTGCAGGCGTTTTAGTCGAGATGCCTTCAGAGAGTGATTTAAACAACCTAATTGCTTTATTTCTATTGACTCAGTTTTTGCGATTGGTTCCGTTTCAACAGATCCGTCACAAAACTGAAATTGTCGTCACAGGTTCACGGGCGACGGTGCGATTGCCAGACTTAATCGTGCTCACCGAAGCGGGCGTTGAGGCGCTGCATGGAGCTAAGCGCAGCTTGATTACTGCTGATATGCCGCCGCCTGCGCTGATTGTAGAAGTGGTTTCTCCTGGAACGAAGAGTCAAGAGCGCGACTATCGGTATAAGCGTTCCGAGTATGCTGCCCGGGGTGTTGCTGAATATTGGATTGTCGATCCCCAGCAGTCACTTGTGACTGTGCTCACCCTCGTTGCTGGATTCTATGAGGAAGCGGTTTTTCAGGGGGGCGATCGCCTCATTTCTACTCTGTTACCTGATCTGGAACTGACTGCTGCTCAGGTCTTACAAGCTGGGATTTAACTCGTTACTAGAGTTTCCAATTTAGTAATCAGGTGAGTTTGAAAGCCCGTTCATCGAATTACGGCTTTAGCAACCAAGCTGGAGTTGAGGAAAGATGCGTTCCCAATCTGGATCTTGGGAACGAGAACCTCCCCAAGCAGCTAAAACTGTAGATGATGAGGGTGAGCGATCGCGTCCGGATTTTACATTTCATTAGCGCAATCTATGTGATAGGCTGACATGGGTAAAAATGATTGTGTTCTCAGAACAGGCGGTTTCATCCTGTCTCCTTCTTTTTATCCACCTCTAGTTGCTGTTTGGCATGGTTCTTCACTATGGCTATTCTGGATTCGCAAGGGCGGCTCTTTGGCAAACTCAGTCTCATTGACATCGCGGCGGCTCTGATTATTTTGTTAGTTGTTTTCAGTATCTTTTTTCTGCCCGGAACGGCAGGTTCCGTGGCTCAATTAGGCGGAACTCAAACAGTTGAAGTAGACGTAGGAGTACGTGGGTTATCCGTGATTGACCCGAAAGCCTTTGTGGATGAACTGAGCAAAGCAGGCAAAACCAAGATTATTATTCGCAACCAACCGCATGGGGAAGTCGATATCAAAGCCGTCCGCGCTTTACCCCGCACTGTTGCTACCCCACAACCCGATGGCAGTGTCAGAGCACTGGAAGATCCGCGTCCCGAACTGGACTACACGGCTGATATGATCCTCACCCTGAGTGGTGCTGCTCAAATCACAGACGATGGCCCGGTCATGAGCAACAACAAAATCAAAGTGGGCACACCGCTGGAAATCGAAGGCAAAACCTATCGATTTAATGCTTCTGTCATTGGCGTTCGGATTTTGGAATAGAGCGATCGCCCCTACCCAGCCGTATGAGTGAAACTCACCCCACCCTGCCAAACCGGCCAGAAGACTGGCAAGCCTTAGGCTGGCAACCCAATGAAAACCAGCAAAGCCAGTTCCAACGGTTCTATGAGTATTTATTGGAGGGTAATCAGCAATTCAATCTCACTCGAATTACTGAACCAGCCGAATTTTGGGAAAAACACCTGTGGGACTCCCTGAGAGGAGTTGCTGTTTTCTTACATCAGCCAAACCAAGCAGCGATCGCAAGTCATCACCCTGCTCCAGACCCAACCCCTATCTCTCCATCTTCGATCATCCCAGCTTTGCCAGCCACCCCAGAGATCCTGGATATTGGCACAGGGGCAGGTTTTCCAGGAATTCCCGTGGCGATCGCCCTGCCTCATTCCCATGTCACCTTGCTGGACTCCACGCAAAAAAAAATTACTTTCCTGGAAACCACACTAAAAGCTGTAGGAATTGAGAACTGTAGAACCATCTGCGATCGGGCTGAGCAAGCAGGACAGCATCCCAGCCATCGTGGACACTATGATTTAGTGTTGGTACGGGCTGTGGCTCCTGCCACCGTTTGTGCTGAGTATGCCCTACCACTGCTCAAAGTCGGTGGGATTGCCGTGTTGTATCGCGGTCACTGGAGCGATTTTGAACAAACTGCCCTGGAAACTGCTTTACAACAACTCCAAGGTCAAGTTCTTACCATCGAAGCGTTTAATACGCCCCTAACCGCAGCCGTGCGACACTGCATTTATGTGCAGAAAACGCAAGCCACTCCGAAGGATTTCCCTCGTCCGGTAGGCACACCAACCCGCCAACCTTTGGGTAGCACCCTATAAGTGGTCTTGCAACCCTACTACTCTGTGTCTCTGTGTTGGGTGCATCTTAATGGTTAGTTCAGATCTTGTACCTTTCTCATTAAGCGGTTTTGGCGGCGCTTCAGGATATGAGATGGGGAAGAGCCAGAACATAAGCCCCCATATCGCGTTCAGGTCTTCTTGCGAGAGCGTTGCACTGACGGTCAACATGAGATTGAATCCTTAAATTATACGGAGGATTATTAACATGAATGTGATATCAGATACATCGGTTGTGCAAAGGGGTGTGACCCCTCGGTGGTGGGCGATCGCTTGTTTGAGGAGTGGGGCGATCGCCCACCACCGGAATTTCCTCAGATGAGCAACAGCTAGTCACCGGAAGTCAATGACAGCCTCTAATCTTAATCAAAAGTTAGGAAATCGCTCGTTAAAGAAAATGAGAGCCATACTAAGTTTAGCAAGCCCCCATCACTCTCAATGTCCTATGCTTACGCCTGAAGAGCTTGAGGCGATTCTTGAACGGATTCGGACAGGTTGTGCAACTGAAGTAGACTTGGAAGCTTTACGTCGATCGCTGAAGCTGGATGGTGAGGTCGTGCAGATTGACTCACCGCAGGGGAGATGCTGTATCAATATTGGAACAGTTAGTGGCGGAGAGGTGAGTGTTGGCGATCGCACCTACTATGGTGCTGATGCAAAAACTATTGAAGCAGCACTGCGATCTGTCCTGGATGAACAGCAAAAAATCCTGGAGCAGCAAAAGGCAAAGCGTCCTCGCCTTGAACGAGATTTTTTGGGAATGGTGCAGGCAGAGGTCTCCGATAGCCTGAAGCAGTCGCTACATCAGGCAGTACTGATGAACTTAGGCAAAGAGGAACAACCAGAGCAGGTGGAACGCCTCTGGGATACCAAAATCAAAGTAGCAGATCAGCCCAATATCTTATTGCCCAATGATACAAAGACGATTGAGGTTTTTGACCGAGAAGATATTGCAGGTAGATTGCTAATTTTGGGCAACCCCGGCTCTGGCAAGACCACAACGCTTTTGGATCTGGCGAAGGCACTCATCGAACGGGCAGAAACAGAACCAGATTTTCCCATACCTGTGCTGTTCAACCTGTCTTCCTGGAACGATGACAAACAGCCTCTACACAAATGGATGGTGCAAGAACTCAAGCTGCGCGGCGTACACTCAAACACCACTCGCAAATGGTTGGGCAACTGTAAATTACTGCCGCTGTTGGATGGACTGGATGAAATGGCAGCCGATCGCCAGGAAACCTGTGTCGAAGCGCTTAATCAACAATTACTTACTGGTGAAAAGTCTCTTCCTTATCTGGTAGTGTGCAGCCGCAATGAAGAGTACGACAACTATGAAACCAAACTACTGCTCAATGGTGCAATTTCTATTCAATCACTGACGATCGATAAGATTCAGAGCTACCTCAACTCTATTGACCAGTCTGAGTTATGTCATACGCTCGAACGTGATCCAGAATTGCTGGCTCTCGTTCGTACACCCATATTTTTAAGTATTGCAGCGCTGTCTTTTCAGGAACTCCCTTATGAACGATGGCAAACGTTTACAACTGCTGAAGGAAGAATCGAATATCTGCTAGATGCCTACATTCAGCAAATGATGGAGCGTAAACTAGACAGGTCAACCCTCAAAAATCGTAACCGTTCAGGGGGGGTACGGATTTAGTGGATTTCAGCCGTCGCTGAGACCCCGAATCGACGAAAATCAGGCTCAACTATCCGCAAGCAGGCTATTTGAAGAGCTGAAACCCCATTATCTCTTGACCCCCTGAACGGTTACCAAAAATCTTTATGGAAAACGTCAATCTCCATCTACCCAAAAAACTCGAGGATGGCTTAGAGTGCATCCCAGTCTTGCAAGGCTCATTTTGAGAACTGTCCATTGAGGTAGGCAGAGCGTTGCTTGAGCACTTGAGGAACATTATCTTTTTCCCATTGCGCTCCCAATAGCTTCAGCCGTCGTCCGATTTGTTTGATGGTTGATGCAATCGAGCCTGAACCAATGGAAATGCCTTCGGCTTGATAATAGTCATAGTTAACAATCCGATGTCGATGTTTGTTGAGATAAGCGATAAAGGTGCTGACTCGCTCATGTTGCCAACCGTTGAACTGCTCCATCGCACTTTCGACATTGCCTTGCCACAAAAAGGCTTCAACCGCATCTAAGCGCTGTTTCGAGCCACCGACTTTGCCCAAATTCTCTACCAAGTGATACCAGTCCAAAATCTCGCGTCTTTGAGCGGGTGTAGCAATTTCATCATAAATATTCCAAATGCCATCATGTCCATCGCCTAGACAGGTTAACGGTTCAGACAAAGGTTGGGCATTGACCCAATCCACCAAACTAGCATTGTCCTGGAAACAGGCAGACACACAGCAATCATGCAGATTCACTCCTTTATAATCTCGCCACTCACTCGGCTCCCCTTTCGGAG
>Ga0224722_1001937_pt1 | contig 11225 bp, 8 predicted proteins | sample Balambano_FR1_Me_FD_161646 | JGI IMG/M metagenome (GOLD analysis project Ga0224722, IMG submission 161646) | Freshwater sediment microbial communities from Lake Towuti, South Sulawesi, Indonesia - Balambano_FR1_MetaG | ecosystem: Environmental > Aquatic > Freshwater > Lake > Sediment | place...
ATCCATTCCAAGCGCGTCAGCAAGACGGTCAATCTGACCTTCAGCGGCAAACAGGGCCTGGGGCGCGCCAAAACCCCGGAAAGCGCCTGCCGGTATATTGTTTGTGTAAACGGCATAGGTGTCGATGTGGATGTTTGGAATTTCGTAGGCACCGGTAACTGTCAGGTTGGCATTACCCAGCACCTTGTTGCTGGTGTAATTGTAGGCGCCAGCATCGCCCACTACGCGGCATTCAGCAGCGACAAGCCGGCCATCAGCGTCTGCGCCCCAGCGTGCCCAAATGCTGATTGGATGACGTTTGTGGTGATACAGAATACTCTCCTCGCGGCTCCACTGGGTTTTGACCGGGCGTCCCAGCTTCCAGGTCGCCAGCGCCAGCACAATCTGCACAGACATGTCTTCGCGGCCCCCGAATGCGCCACCGATAGCCGGGTAGATAATACGCACCTGTTCCTCTGGCAACCCAAGCGCATGGGACACCTGTTCACGGTCTTCATGCGTCCACTGCCCGGCAACAACGACCGTTACCCTGCCCGCCTCGTCAATATAACCGAGTCCCGCTTCTGGCTGTAGGTACGCATGTTCCTGCCAGGTCGTTTCGTAAGTCTGCTCAACAATCACCGCTGCCTGCGACCAACCGTCCGCCATATTGCCCTTGCGCACGCGTATGTGAGTAATGATGTTGTTGGGCGTATCAGGGTGAAGCTGTGGGGCGCCGGGGGCCATTGCTGCTTCTGGGTCGAATACGGGAGGCAGGTCTTCATATGCAACGTGCACCAGCCGCGCTGCCGCCTCTGCCTGGGCCTGCGTCTCTGCCACCACCACTGCCACATAGTCCATGTAGCAGCGCACAACATCGGTGCCTGGCTTGTCACCACCTGGGCCACAGATAACCGGCTGATCCTTCATCACGAGGCCGTACTCGTTGTGCGGCACATCGCGCGATGTAAAAACGGCTACCACTCCTGGCGCTGCCAGCGCGGGGCCTGCATCCACATCCACGACTCTGGCATGCGCTCGATCGCTGAAAACAATCTTCAGCCAGAGCTGGCCCTCACGGTTGATATCGCCAGGGTATACAGCCTCGCCTGTCACTTTTCCAACGGCATCAATTCGCTTCACCGATTGACCAATCGTTACGAAACTCTTGTCCATGTTTATGTACCCAATGCGATGTGATGGCCTGAGCGCTGTGTTTCCAGGTAAAGAATGCGGTTGAGAATGGCGATCGCAGAGGCATAGGTGCTCTCAACGCCCATGTATGCCAGGCTGCCTGCGCCCAGCGTTTGCCCATGCTTCATCGGGGCATCAGAGGCGTAATGCAGCACCCCCAGGTCAAATGGCACACTGTACAGATTTACCACCTCATTCTCAGGGTGCCGGCGCGGGCGAAACGCCTCATAGACTGCGCTCAGGTAAGGCCCGGCCTCCATCTCAATATCAGTGTAGCCCTCTCGGTAGAACACGCTCATGTAGCGGTTGTTCTGCAAAAAAGTGCCCAGGGCGGTAATTGCCTTCTGGTTGTCCAGCACATTCCCATAAGCCATGTACGGGGTGACATCCCTGGCTGTAAAGCAGTTGTTAAACAGATACGTGTTCTTGGAGTGTTCATCGTGCACCACATTCGGGATCATCACATCGCCTACCCTGGCGTTAAGGGTCGCTGCTTTGCCCATAACATAAATGCCGTGAATGTAATCGTTTCGTTCGGTAATCCGGCTCAGAATCTCGTAAGCAGCCATTCCCAGGGGGTAATCGATATTGAGGATCAGAGCGTCGCTATGGGCCAGCAGTGGCGCAGACGCGGTCTTGACACGGCTGTCAAACCACTCTGTGCGCAGTTTGCCAACATCAATCAACTGCGCTTCAATCTCAAAACCATACCTGTTGGGAACGCGGTAAATACCCACTTCGCGCATCTCACGGCGCATCTGCTCTTTAGCATCTGCCTGGACGAGATACTTGCCAAGCACGTAGTACAGAAAATTTTCAACGCTTTTCTTCGGCTCGCTGCTCAGCGTTTCATATTCAGCCAGAAGTGCTTCATGGTTCTGCTGCTTGATATGAGCGATAAGATCGCCCTCGTAGCGGCTCGCGAAACCCGTTAGCAAGTTAACAAGCGCGTGGGTATTGCTCGAAACAAAGTAGATAGGGCGCTGCTCTGGGTCAATGCCGTCACCGCTGACGTTTTGGCGCAGTTCCTCCCACCAGCTTGCGGTGGCGCGCCGATAGTCCGCAAGCGACCCGTTTATCATCTGCACCCTCAGGCCCTTAGGAGCATCACGCATTGCGGCCAGCATAGGGAGAAACCTCGCCTGCCAGACAATCTCAAGCCGCCTTACATCCTGTACGCTTACATTCAGCGCACCGGCAAGGGTTGCGGCCTGAGCATCTTCCAGCGCCGGGCCGTGCTTCTGCCCCCACCAATCAGGTGGCAGATTGGCGCGCAGCAGCAGGTGCAGCTTGTTCCATTCAATCTGGTACGCGGTGAGTATAGGGATGAGGTCATCAATGTCCGAACGACTGGCGATAAACACCGCCAGAGTTCCTGCCCCGTCGTACTGCATCCGCCTCCGACGGCCTGGGGCATGTACCCGCGCCCACTGATGGATGGCGTTATATCCGGCGGAGACAAATGCCTTCTCCATCTGGCCAATCAGTATGTTTTCGATGGCATCCATACACCCAGGCAGCCGCAGCGCCGCGTAAATCAGCGCCCCGACATCCGGCTTTACATCCCCTGCCCCCGGATGCAGCGATGACTGCATAGCAATGTGGCTCTCAACCAGCGTCTCTATATGAAAGGCGTGACTAGAGCGCAGCAGCGAATAATACGTGCGCATGTAAAGCTGAATTTCCTCGCTGCTTGTCTGGGGAACAACACGCTCCATAGAGTCGCTATCCTGCTCTAGCGATTATTCTGCTTGTTTCTGGCCCGCATCTTAGCCTGCATTTCCTTCTTGCGCCGGTTGGCTGCCGCTGCTTCACGCATTTTTTCCTGCTTTTCGCGGTCCAGGTCCCGCTCGCTGACGCCTTTTGGTGTCTTGGGCTGAAACACCGAATACACAGCAGCAAGCGCCAGTATCAGCACGATGAAAATGCCGATGGCGATCACCAACTGCAACTGCGCGAATTCCAGCGCGATAGTCGTGCGGGCATCTACCAGTTCGGTAACAGGCCGCGATAAAAAGTAGGAAATCGCGCCGAACACAATGAGTATGAACAGCCCGATAACCGGATAGAATGGCTTAAGGGGGCTGCGCTTCTTCGGCTGATACTTTGAATTGAACAGATTTTCACTCATGAGATTATCCCTCCCGTTTTAATATCGCTGCTTCCTCAAACGCCTTGATGATCTTGTAGTAGCCTGTGCATCGGCAGAGGTTACCGCTGATGCTCTGTTCTATCTGCTCCCTGGTGGGCGCTGGATGTTCCTCCAGCAGTTTGGCGCCAGCCATTAGCAAACCAGGTGTGCAATACCCACATTGTACAGCACCCTGGTTCACAAATGCCTGCTGGATTGGATGAAGTGCCTCTTTGTCGTGAAGGCCCTCGACTGTGACGATCTCGCTGCCATGAGCCCGTGGCGCAGGCACCATGCACGCCATAACTGCTGCGCCATCAAGGAACACGGTACAGGCGCCGCACTCACCTTCGCCACAGCCTTCCTTTGTGCCCGTCAGGCCAACAGTCTCACGCAGCCAGTCCAGTAGTGTCATATCATAACCGGCGCTGGTATGTACGGGTTGACTGTTCACGGTTGCCTGAATGCCCGGCTGTTCAGGCGCATGTGTAACACTGCCGGGCGCTGACGCCCTACCCTGGACACCCCACAACATCGCCGGTTCCAGCGGCACACCACCTGCTGCGCTTGCACCCCCCAGCGAGCGCAGCGCCCGCGCCACCAGCACCTTGACCATTTCGGTACGATAAGCCGCAGTGCTGCGTACATCGTCTATCGGTGTGGGCGTCGCCGCGGCCGCATGGGCCGCCAGACGAATGGTCTCGTGATCCAGCTCAGAACCGATCAGGACAGCTTCTGCTGCCGGAACCCGGATGACAGTGGGCGCAACGCTCCCTAAGGTAATGGCAGCTTCGGCAATCACACTCCCCGCAAACTTCAGAACGACAGCAACATTGGCAACGCTGATTGCCTGTGCCCGGCGCAGACCCAGCTTGATGAAGATTGCCCTTTCCTGGGGCGATAGCGCAGGAAACGTGAGGCTGGTAAGGATTTCATCGGGGCGCAGAACCGTCTGCCGCAACCCAGTGAAGAAATCCTTAAGCGCTACCGTTCTTTCACCTTCCAGCGACGTCAGGGTTACTTCTGCGCCCAGCGCCAGCAACGGCGTTATGGTATCGTTCGCACTACTGGCTGTGATCAGGTTACCGATGACCGTAGCGCGGTTGCGTATCTGAGGAGCACCTACCTCCCAGCACGCCTGCACCAGGGGAAGTGCGCGGTTCCGCAGCAGATCACTGGCAACGACGTGGTTGTGGGTAACCAGCGGGCCAAGGCGAATGGTGCCGCCGTGCAGTGTGATGTCGTCAAGGCCCGGCACCCGTGTGATGTCAATCAGTGTATCTACTGATGGCCTTTTGCCACGTTCCAGCTCCAGAAGAATATCTGTCCCACCGGCGATGATGCGCGCTCGCCCGGCATGCCTGTGAAGCTGTTCAAGCGCTTCACCCAGGCTGGTTGGGGTGATGTAGGTCTTCCACATATCACGACTCCACTACGGCAACGGTTCAACATCCAGAAGCAGAAAAGGGTTGATGTTCAGGATTTTTGTGCTCTTGTAGTCAGTTTCAACGACCTTACGGCGATCCCACGTATGAACGTGGCCGTGTACCATGTATCTTGGCCGGTACCAGCTTAGAAAGCTCAGAAAGGCATCAAACCCGTTGTGAGGCAGATCATCAGCGTCATGAATCCCTTTGGCTGGTGAATGCGCCACGAAAAAATCTACGCCAAAGCCTCTACGCCAGCGATTATAGCGCAAGCGCGGCGCAAGCTGTAAAACCATCATGCGCATTTCATGCTGCGTATACTGAATTCTGCCTTTGTTGTAACGTATGCTGCCTTCAAGCCCGATAAAGCTCAGCCCCTTGTGCTCAAAGAAATGATTGTGCAGATCAATGCCCCCTGGGGGCGATTCCGCATACATCTCATCGTGGTTTCCGCGCACGTACAGCAGTGGAACACTGAGCACGGACGACATAAAGTCCAGGTAAGCGGCTGGCATATCACCACAACTTACGATCAGTTCGACATCGTTGTAACGGCGCCGCAGATTTGCAGCGCTTTCCAACTGGGGCATCACGGTATCGCTAACAAAGAGTAGTTTCACAATAGCAATCCAGAACAGTGTCTATTTTTCGCGACGCGACATCGGTCTGCCATCTCCCCCTCGCTGAAGCATGATAATCTCAGAAACAATGCTGACCGCAATTTCCTGCGGCGTTTCAGCATTTAATTCAAGGCCGATTGGGGCATGAATGCGTTCCAACGCCGCATCTGCCACCTGGAACTTTTCGATAAGCGCGCGTTTGGTAAGTTCCCAGCGCCTGCGACTGCCAATCAGGCCAATATACGCGGCATTGGTGGCCAGCAGACCAGGCAGCATCGGCAGATCAACAGGCATACCGCGTGTGACCGCACAAACCCAGCTATGTTCATCAATCATCACATGCGCAGTGATTTCTGCGGGGGGGCATACCACATAGCGGTGCAATCCTGGTACATGGGCGGGCGAGGCATATTCCGGGCGGTCATCGCAAAGCGTCACGCGCCACCCCATCCACACGCCAAGCTGCGCCAGGGCCTTGCCAACATGGCCTCCGCCGATCACGATCAGCGACAGCGGAGCAACCACAGGCTCAACAAAGATCTGGGCTGTACCGCCACATACGCCAGGGTCGCCATCGTCCAGGCTGTTCAGCGTGTAGGTCTCCAGGCGTGGCTTGCGCTCGCGCATGGCAGCGATGCCAGCCGTCACCACCAGCGACTCCATCGCACCGCCGCCGACAGTGCCCACCGTAGAACCATCAGCAAAGATAAGCATTTTCGCGCCAGCCTGGCGCGGCATGGAACCCTGCGTGCTGACGACCGTTGCCAGAGCGCACGCGCGGCCTTCATCGGCTGCCGCCTTCAACGCGTCATACACTTGTCTGTGATCGTCCATTATCGCCTGATCGCTATCTGGGCAATTAACAACCGATTATCAAGCACTCGATAGACTGCACTGTTCATATCCAGGCGCAGATTGCTTTCAGGGTCGTAAAACCCAATTGCCAGCGTATATGTCCCGGCTGGGAGCTCGTCCGTTGGTAAGCTGATTGTATCGACTAAACGACCAATCAACCAATTGCCAGCAGGCAGCCCCCCCGCCATTGGATACTGGTCAACCTGGGCAACTGGCGGCTGTTCCGGGTTGGCATAAAGGTGTGCGAACAAGCGGTAATCGCCGGGCTGCTCGCGCAGCACATCCCACGTAAGGAGTGCCTCAATCGTCGTGGCCTCCGCACTTATCACAACATCGGCCAGCACAAACCAATTGTTCCCAACCGTCGCCTCAGGCCGCACTACAAGCGGGACCATACCGGCAGTTTGGGTATAGGCCCAGTGCATGGCCGGGCTGTACACGCTGCCTGCCACATCCGGCACCAGGCGAAACGTCATCTGTGGGCGTACCAATTCAGCAGGTATCAGCGTCGCAAACTCTACCCACTGGCCCGGCAGGTGGGGTATCGTTCGCTCCCCAACCAGCACCTCATCCGCGTAAACCCGCAGTGTGCCCCCCGACAACGCGTGCAGCCGCGTCACCAGCACCGCGTTTTCAGAAGGCTCAAAGCCCGTCAGCGTAAATTCCTCCGTGCCAGTGAAACGCCGCGCACCGTCAACTATAACAGCCGAGGTCACGCTGCCTGCCACTGGCAGCTCGTGTACCTCTGTGGGATAACCGGCTGCTGCACCTTCCCAACGATAGCTGTGCTCCTCTTCGCTTTCTATGTCTGCTACGTTGATAAAATCCACCAGCCGACTTTGGGTAGTGGGCTGATCCAGATAGTAGCGCACCCCAGAATTGTGGATCTGCGTTCTTGTGGTCACACTTGCCAGTTGCCAGTCCGGCTTCACAATCCGCTGGGTGGGGGCGGCCAGCGCTACATTCAGCGAAGCATCCGGCTCAGCATAAAAGACCGCGAGCGGGTCTCGCAGAAGCGGCGTACTTTCCAGAAGTCTGAGACCATAGCCGTGCCCCTGCCCATAACTGGCGATATAGTCTGGCTGCTGGCTGAGCAGAAACTCGGCCACACTGCCGACGCCATTACGCCAGTGCTGTGCAGCGCCAGGTGTCGTCAGCCCAACCATATCCAGCGTTCTGCGGCCACCGGCGTAGCGCATGAGGCCCACATCATGCACAGCGACTGTCACCTCTGAGGGGGTGTTGGCGTTCAGCCACATGGCCATTGCGTATGGCTGAGCGTAGACATACCCTATGTTTAGCCCATAAGCCAGAAGAAACTGCGCGCCACTAAAGCCAAGCGCGCCAGCGAACAGCATGATGCTCAGACCACGCGCCCAGGCTGATCTCAGCCAGCGCCACAGCGCCTGAAGGGTGACAGCGCCCAGCACAATGAACACGACAATCGCAGGCATCTGGTATCGTTTGAAGTGCCAGAACGCGTTATCCAGGGTGCTGACCGCAAGGGCAAGCGCCAGAAGCCACAGCGCGATGAGGAGCGCGACAGGGCGAGAGGCGCGGCTGCGCAGGAGCAGCACCAGCCCCACCGCGCCAGCCAGACCCCCCAGAGGTGGCAGATACACGACACCGCTGCCCGCGCCGACCAGCCATTCCAGCCACATCTGCCCAAAATTCTGGGCAATTCGCGCCATGATAACGCCCCAATCATGCGGAATCATGCTGAGTATGCTTTTGCTCTGGTTGCCTGTTGCCACAGCAGAGCCGGTTACCAGCAAATTGACCAAAGGCTGCACAGCAAGCGCTGCCAGCGGAAGCAATAGCACCGGAAGCCAGTGCCTGCCGAACCACCGATAGCACGCGACCAGCACAGCCAGCAGCACCAGCGCCCCTCCTTCTGGGCGCAGAAGCGCTGCCAGGGCAGCACTGAAGATAAAGACTGCCGGCTTGTCACGTTCAAGGCTGGCCAATGTCCACAACAGGGCAACGATAAAAAGGCCAGTTTCCATGCCGCTCATAAAGTGCCAGCCAGGGCTCGCAAGAACCAGCATTGAGCAGCCAGCCAGGGCCGCCAGATCGCTGAGCTGCCAGTGCTTTAAGAGCGACCACACACCAACCAGGGACAACGCGAGCGATGCGCCGCCAATCAACAGTGCCCAGTAGCCCAGGCTCAGCCCGGTGAAACCCAGCGAATAGCCCACAGCCAGTAAGAAAGGATACAAAAAACTGGTGGCTCCGCTCGTGGCTGGGTCACCGCTGGAGTACTGATAGATGTGCCCTGAAGATATCTGGGCCGCGTACTGGAAGTGAATGTATACATCATCAAGGGGGAGCAGCAGGTGCCCTTCCGCAGCGTTGTGCGCTACCGCCATGTAGCCCAGGCTCATCAGTAGTGCCGCCGTGCAGGCAGCGCCCCACACTAACGCCCTGTATCCCATGACGCCCTGCCTCATGCCTGGCCCCATATGCGCCCGGCAGGCTCGCTGTAACCCTGGGCAAACGCATCAATCACAGGGCGTGCGTCTGCTTCCAGCGGGATGACGATAGGCAAGGTAACACCGGCATCGACATACTGCCTCACGGCGGCTCGCACCTCGGCCTCTGTGCCACAGGCAATTACCAGTCGCGCCACATCTATGGGAACTTCGCGCGCCGCAGTTTCCAGGGCTTCATCGTGGGGATGAATTCGGCCAATCTGAACGATTTCATCAATAAGGCTCTGCGGAACCCCCATTGCGCGCATAGCCGCTGGCTGGCGCATGACTGCTGCTGCCACACGACGCCTGGCAGCGTTTGCTGCGCTCCCAGGTGCATCGGTCTCACGCTGAACAATACATGCGATCAACTGCCCGATTTCCACACTGGCTGGGTCGCGGCGTCCCTTTCGCATGCCAAGGCGCGCTTCTTCCACAGCGTGTGCCGTGTACGCGGGCGATACCATGCTGTTGAGCAGAATACCATCTGCAATCTCGCCTGCCAGCGGCACAAACGCCCCGACAGCGCCCATGTAGACGGGAATCTGAAACGGCTCTGGTCGCAGCGCCGGGAGCTCAAGCCTGAGGTCTACAAGCGACAGTGTCTGGCCGACAATCGTCACCGTTTCCAGAGCCAGAAGTTGTTTCAGCGCGTTTACGGCTTCACGCATCGCCAGCAGTGGCTTACGTCTTTCGAAGCCAATACGCACGGCCAATTCATCTGACCATGGCCCAAGAGCACACAGCACCCGCTTGGGTGCGATATCGTGGAGCGTTACCAGGGCAGCGCACAGCGCCGCGACATGCCGCGAATAATGGTTGACCACGCCGCAGCCCAAGCGTATGCGCTGTGTCTGCGAGGCAAAATAAGCCATCGTCACCAGGGGATCGCGCACGAATCCGCTTTCCGCCTGCCACACAGTATCGAAACCGCGCGCTTCAGCATATTTGATCGCTGCCAGCGCCTGCTGCGTGGTGTAATGCTCTGGCAGATAAAGGCCAACGCGCTCAGGCATGATCTGTAGAAGAAAGAAATGGCAGCAGGTGGGGTGCAAAGGCGCCAGTCGCAACCCGCTGGTTGTACAGCATCAGGTCATGCGGCACATCAATATCCAGGCTAATGCTGTCTGAGGCGTACACCTGTACATCAGCGCCCATGGCCCGTGCCAGAGCGATATGGCGGTCAAAACTACGCGCGCCATATTCATACTTGAACAGCCCTGGCGGCCTTACCAACATGGCATTGGTACCATCTGCGTCCCGGTCTGTTGCGATAACTACACATGGCTCCTTGCGGGCCAGCGCAATGATGCTGGTGACATCGCCTGGCGTAATAAATGGCAGATCAGCAGGCAGGATCAGGATGGCTTCAGCACGCCAGACCTTTATCATCTCAGTGGCTCGGCTCAGGGCAGGGTTAAGATCGCTGCGGGTGTTTTCCTGTATGGTGCGCACGTTAAACTCGCGGGCGATTGCCAGCGCCTGTGGATCGCGACTGATCACCAGCACCCCTGCCAGGGTTGGCACACTGGCCGCTACCGACAGCACCTGCCGGTACATCAGGTCGGCCAGGGTCGCGCGCTGTTCTGCATTCAGGATGTCCGCCAGGCGGCTCTTTGCCCTCACAAGGGGTTTTACCGGGATCACAGCCCAAGTCCTCATAAAACAAAGCTTTCTGCCCAGCTCAGCACCTGTTCGGCCAGGCGTTTTTTGTCAGCATCGGTCTCCATCCACGTCTGCATGGCCGTCACGCGCAGGCCATCAACTTCGCTGACGCCGTCTGCTTCATCAAAGACGAAGGCGTTCAGCAAACCGGCGTAATGGTTCGCAACAGCCCGTGATGAGACCTCTAGGCCCAGTTCGCTCATCAGTTTAGCCGTTGGGCCCTTAAAGGCTTTGCCGCCCGCAATGGGGCTGATACCGATCCTGGGCACCTCGCGCTGCCTTATCAGGTCGCGCATGCTCGGCACCTTTAGTATTGGCTCTATCGAGAGCCATGGGTTCGACGGAGCAACGATAAGCGCATCGGCTTTTTGGACTGCTTCGGCAACAGCCGACGAAACAGTGGCAGCAACTGCCCCACGATACTCCAGATGCGTCACCACGGGCTGCCAGCGATACTTTACAAAATATTCCTGAAAATCAAGAACGCCCTGTTCCTGGGTATGGACTTTCGTCTCAACAAACTGGTCACACATGGGCAGCACATCACACATCACGCCCATTCTGCGGGCAAGATTGCGCGTGATGTGCGTCAGCGATTGACCTTCGCTGAGCGCTTTCAACCGCAGGAGATGAGTTGCAAGATCGCGATCACCCAGCCCAAACCAGGTATCTTCACCCAATGACGACATCGCCACCAGCATATTGCGGGTGTCGTCTGCAACACCCCACCCCATCTGGCGGTTCACACGCCCGGATAGCGTGTAAAGTATGGTATCAATGTCGGGGCAAATCCGCAGCCCATAATGCCAGAAGTCATCCCCGGTGTTGACAACAACCGTTAGCGACTGCGGCGCCAGCGCCTGGTAGAGGCCCAGTATCAGCT
>Ga0224722_1001938_pt1 | contig 11222 bp, 8 predicted proteins | sample Balambano_FR1_Me_FD_161646 | JGI IMG/M metagenome (GOLD analysis project Ga0224722, IMG submission 161646) | Freshwater sediment microbial communities from Lake Towuti, South Sulawesi, Indonesia - Balambano_FR1_MetaG | ecosystem: Environmental > Aquatic > Freshwater > Lake > Sediment | place...
AAGATACTGAGGATTCATTCTCACATTATGAACGTTGTGCTTGGTGATCTGGGAGGAGGTCTTCTACATTCCGCAACACAGGAACCGCATAACTACCCAGACAAATCAGGACAACCAGGAATGAAAAGAACGTAAATTGCAGTGCCATCCCACTGCCTGGGTTGGTGCCAAAGAGCGAACCAAAGACAGGAGCCAAAATGCCATCTGTTTGCATGGCAGGTTCAAACGCCCGATCGGCCAGTGGTCCAGATATTAGTAATCCAATGGGTGAGAAGACGCTGATAAGACAGGAACTGGCAGCAAACACCCGTCCCTGACATTCAGGTGGCACTTTTGCCGACCAAAGTGCCTCTTCACAACTGTTTGCCATCGGTTTAATCAACCCTGCACTGAAAAAGGCAACCATCCAGATCACGGGTTGACGGGCTATCCCCAACAGCATCTCAAGGCTAAAGATGACGGCTCTGCCCCACAATACCCCTCGAATCAGCCGTCTTGGGCCACCCCAAAGACTCAGGGCGATCGCGCCGATCAGCCCACCTGCTCCTAATGCAGAGAGAACGTTACCCAGAATGGCAGTGTCGTTATCAGTGCGTGCTAAAATCATAGGCTCCAGCAATGCCGCATTGTCAAAGAAAATATAACTGAGCGTAAACAGTTGTAGAGCCATGAGACTGGGATGTTGCCAAAGATAGCGAAACCCGAAGGATAACTCTCGCCAAATGGCTTGAGCTGTGTTGTTTCTCTCTACTTCATTGCCCGTCTTGCTGTTCCTTGGTTGTGGAATAGAGGCGATCGCAACGGTGCTGATAGCCCACATGAACGTGACCAAATCAATCGTCAAAATGCCAGAGAGTCCCATAATTGGATACAACGTGCCTGCTAAAGCGGGCGCAAACACACCCGAACCAAAAGCTTGCATAGAACCCATCGCTCCCGCACGGACATAATGCTGTTGGGGCAGCATCAGGGCTTGAGAAGCGGAAAAGGCAAGCCCTTGAAGGTAGCCAAACAGTCTACTCAATACTGCGGTCAAGTAGAGATGCCAGATGGCGAGATGATTTGTTGATAGTAGAATCAGCAGGATAACGGTGCAACATCCGGCGATCGCATCTCCTAACATCATCAATGCTTTGCGATTGCAGCGATCGACTAACACTCCAGCAAATATAGAAGCGACAAAGACGGCAATCTCACTAAAAAAGGCAAGTAACGAAATTGGTGTTGCAGCCTCTTCCAGTTGCCACAGCCAGATCAGCAAGGCAAAACGAGTGATTTCAGAGCCAATCAATGAGATGGTCTGACCCATCCAGATCGGGATGTAAGTGTGCATATCAGCAGTTGATCAACAGTTCACAAAGTTGGTGGGGTGGAATGTTGCTCGACGAGATACTTAAATAAATCATCAAGAATGCGATTGGCTCCACCAATATTACGTTGTGCGACCCAGATGTAGTAATCAACGGGATAGACATGACCGCGTTGAACGACATTTAACTGTGACCATAATGGATGCTGTTGTAGTTCTAACAAAGTAGATTTGAGTTCCTGGTCTTGAGGGTCGGTGTTGATAGCGAAGATGACATCTGCATCGATTAAATCCAGTCGTTCGAGTGATATATCAATGCCCCAGGCATCACGGGTGAGTATGGCAGTCAGCGCAGTTTGGACAGATGGGCGCGGTAAACCTGTTTCTGCAACGACGGCACCCATGAAGGAATTTTCGAGATAAATACGAGCTGGACGACCCGCTCCATAGGAAATTGTGGAAACCAGAGAAACTTCCGTTTGTTCAAGCCTGTTTCCCATTTGTTGCTGAAACGCTTGAATGCGTTCTTCATACCGTTTAATTAGTGTTTCAGCAACTTGAGTTCGATTTAATGCCTGGGCATACAATCTCAAATCCTGCTTCCACGCCGCATCAATGGATGCGGCAATGACAGTGGGGGCAATTTGGGCAAGCTGAGGGTAAATCGCTTCGTTCCATTGATTGCCCAAAATCAGATCAGGTCGCAGCAGGGTAATTTGTTCCAGGTTGGGGTATGGTTCTACACTGATTACTTGAATATTTTGTATTTGTTCTGGAGGCAGGGATAGGAAATCAAACTCAGGAGCGGCGATCGGTTTCACACCTAAGGCGAGAATGGCATCAAGAGGATTGGTATCCAGGACAATTACGCGCTGGGGATGAGTTGGAACACAGGTTTCGCCGATCGCGTGTTGCATCATCCGACAATTAGAGTTTTCTACTGGTGATGTAGTTTGCGTAGTTCGAGGTGCTGAATTGGCACAAGTGGTGAGCCATAAGGAGAACACTAACAGTAGAAGCAGTTGAATGAAACGATTAATCAGAGAATGCGATCGGTTTCTCATAGCGGGTTCATGTAGGCTACAGTTAAAAGCTCCAGGAAATCGTGCCCAGCACCGTTAGGGGTTCACCAGGAAACACTCGCAAATCGCTCTCTGCGGTTTCAAAATACTCAATATCCAATAGATTTCTAATATTGATTGCGGCTCTGAATGAACCCTGCTCGTAGAATAGCGAAGCATCCGTGCGTAAATAGTCAGGGACTACAAAACTATTGTTCAGATCTCCAGCGCGGTCTCCCACATAGAACAACCCCAAACCAAACCCCAACCCCTCTAATGTACCACTTCGCAACTGATAGGTTGTCCACAAACTGGCGGCGTGTTCAGGGACATTGTTTAACCGATTTCCTGACTCAAAGGTGTTGTCCTCTGTGATACGAGCATCAGTATACGCATATCCTGCAAAAATGTTCCACCCTGGTAGGATTTCACCGCCAATATCTAATTCAATGCCCTGGCTGTTTTGCTCTCCAGTTTGAATTGAGAAGGTCGGATCATCAGGGTCTTCAGTCAGGACGTTGCTGCGAGTGATGTCATAGAAAGCCAGTGTTGCCGAGAGCCGATCGCTCAAATCTGCTTTCACGCCAATTTCAAATTGGGTGCCGCGTTCTGGATCAAAGGTAGCGTTATCTCGTGTTTGCCCAATTACCTGATTGAATGAACGGCTATAGCTGGCATAGAGAGAGAGGGGATCGATCGGCTGAAACACGATTCCCACACGGGGACTGAATGCCGTGTCTTCCTGGGAAGCGGCAGCGACATTGGGTGAGATGGTGACTTGGTCTGCCCAGTCAATCCGTCCGCCTAATAACAGTTTGAGGTGATCCAACAGGGTGATCTGGTCTTGCAGGAAAATCCCAAACGTATCGTAAAGGGTGGTGGCGATCGGTAATTCAGCAATAATTTCCCCCACATTCTCGCTACCATAATCCGGGTCAAAAATATCAATGGGGTCAATTTGCCGTTCAAATCGTTCACGAGAGCGATCGACAGTTCTAGCCCACTCTGCACCAAACAATAAATTATGTTCAATGCTACCCGTGTTAAAGCGGCCGACAACGTCCGCATTGACGATATAAGCCTCAGATTCTTGCTCTTGGGCAATAATCAAACCACGCTCCAGGGTGCGATCGTCATCCCGTAGCAGTGTTGGAAAAAGAGAATTTTGAGGTTGACGGCTCAATGCTACATTAAAAGCATTACGGATTTGCCAATCTTCATCAAACCGATGCTCTAGCCGATAGCCCATGCGAGTAATTCGCGTTATGATATTGTCAATCGACGGTTCCCCCAAAAATCGGCTAATTGGCAAATCGCCATTGGGATTGGGTAAAATCGTACCGCGTACCGGTAAGCCGCGATCGTTGGGTTGCTCAAACACGCCATGAATCCCTTCCAGCGTTAATCGAGTGTCTTCACCCAGGCGAAACAAAACAACAGGCGCAATAGAATAACGACGGATATCAAAGCGATCGACAAATGTTTCGGATCTAAATCCATAAAGGTTAAGCCGATAAAGGATATCTCCCTGGCGATCGATGGGCCCTGTCAGATCAATTGCCCCTGTGAATGTGTTGAAGCTACCATAGCCTGCTTCCAGGGAATAATCAGGTTGGCTAAGGGGTTGCTTGGTGATGACGTTGATGGTTCCTCCTGGACCCCCACCACTAAATAAAGCGGAGGCGGGACCTCTCAAGACCTCAATGCGTTCGATATTGCCAACCTGAATAGACCTAATGAAGCGGTCTGATAATCCATTCACAAGAATGTTGTTGCTTCCAGCAAATCCACGAATGGTGAAGCCCTCAAATACCGACCGGGGAGAATTTTCCGATTGGACTCCAGGTACATTTCTCAAGGCATCGGTTAAGCGTTGTACTTGTTGATCTTCCAGAACCTGTTGCGGCACCACGCGCACCGAAAAGGGCAGATCGCGGAGGGGTACATCGGTTCTCGATCCGGTCGTTGAATTAGCAGGATTGAAGCCCTCATCTTGTTCGCCTGTAACGACGACCTGGATAGCATCGGCATCGGGTTCACTGATGGTTTCTGTACCAATCTGAACTGCCAAAATCAATCCTTGGGGGTGCGATCTGATTTCTGCTGTAGGGGGTGTTTCTACTCCTGTGATGGCAACACGAACGCCGTTTTCTCCTCGATTTGTGACTGATATCAGCGCAATGCCCTCGGTCGGATTGTCCTGAAAAAATTCTTCTCCAATCGCCGCATTGTCAATGTCAGCAATCAAGGCATTGCCAATGACTGACGTGGATGGCTCAGCCAACTGTTCTTCTGTTGTTCTTAGGATAATCTCAATTCCGGCAGTGGTTATGTTCAGTTCTACATCTGTGATTTGAGCGATCGCAGCCTGAGCAATTTGCTGCATCCATTCGTCGATTGTTGTGGCTGGTTGGTCTAGCTCACTGAGAGGGATCTCAATGCCCCTTGCCGTGCGCTCAAACTCCTGCGCCCATGCAGGATGAGCTATCAGTGCAGTAGCAATGCTGACCATTGCCATAAATTGTTGCTGTTGTTTTCGTTTCATCTCCACACACCCAGATCGATTGATCGCCCGCTCAGCGAGATGAGCAAGCTGATCATAACTTCATGAAATTATTTCTCAATAATCATGATTTAGAGAATACGAGGTTTGGGCATTCGGTTTCTCTTCGAGCCGGACTTTTTTTCTCTTCGAGCCGGACTTTTTGGTATTGCTGATTTGAGAGATGATTTTGAACGTGAAACCGAAGGTTTCACGTTCAAAATCATCCCTTTATTAAGCAACGCCGATTTTTTTGGAAACCGGCTAAACTTGGGTATTGCGGTTGGCTAGCTGGTAGGCCTTCGGACTCGTGCCAACCATGCGGCGAAAGGCTGCATTGAAGGCAGTGGGGCTGGCATAGCCAACGGTGGTAGCCACAGCAGCGATCGAGTGTTGTTGTCGCAACAGGTGTTGGGCCTGCTCTATCCGGTATTGGTGCAGATAGCCAAACACAGTAGTGTTAAAGACTTGACGAAATCCCTGCTTCAGTTTGCGATCGTTCAACCCAACTTGGCGTGCCAGAGTAATTAACGAAGGTGGATTGTCCATCTGTTGAGTGAGAATGTGCTTGGCTTGATGAATCCGCTCAACATCCTCTGGTTTTAATCGAATTCTGGATGGCACGATCATGGGTTCTGCAATCACTTGATCTAGAAACAGAACGAGCAGTTCGATCGACTTACTTTCCAGATATAGTTGCTTCATTCTCCCCTGGTAAGGACAATTGAGAATTTGCTCAAGCGTGAGTAGCATCATGGGCGTAATTGTTTGGAAAGGGGACATCGTCAACGCTTCGTCACCCTCCACTAGACACCGCACGTCACCAGGCAAACTATCGAGACAATGACCCAGCAATTTCTCAAATAAATCCGGTTTAAGATGAATATCAACCGCCAATTTTGGCTCTTGGGCTAACTCTTCACAATAGAATCTGCCTCGTCCTGCGGGGGATAACAGATAGTATTGCCCTCCAGTCACGTAATCTCCTTGCCAGTACCTATTTGTGGAAGAAAGATTAAAAACAAATTCTATATAGCCGTCTTCATACGGTTGAGTGTCGATGACAATAACATCTTCATGAAACTGATAACGATGCAACGTCAGATCAATGCCGTTGGGTAGACTAATATCGCGCTTATAACCCGTTGCAAGCGAAGATGGACATTTCACCATCACATCAGAGACATCTGTTGGATCAACGGAGCTAGCCTGTTGCCAACTCATTTTCCACAGATCATTCCAGTTCGCTTTTGAAAGCGCGATCGCCATTTTTCCAATACTATATCAACAGTAATACATCTTTGAGGTTAATCTAATTAAAAATTATTGTCAATATAGTTTTACCTGATCGCTTTCATTGGATGGCTATCTCGCGCAGGTTGTGTATAGCCTTCGGCATGGCTTCGCCAAAGCAAAGCATAACGCATCACCCACAAGATTTGCACAAGCTACACAATAATGCGTTGTACAGGAAACGACTGCACAGGTTAAATAATGAGAGACGATCGCTCAATGATTTCAGCAATTGTCATCACTAATCGATCGGCTGGTTATTTTATCGATGGCGCTTGCCTGTCGATAATCATTCTTTGAAATCAGCAACTCCTATGGAATTTTGCAGTTCTCTAATATGCAAGTGATTGATTAACTCTTGCACTTCTTCTACTTCTGCGGACATACCCAAGCGGTCAAAAATCTCTAATGCTTCTATTGCCCAGCGTTTAGCCTCAGTATCATTTCCTCGCGCTTGCACTAATTCAGCAAAGGAGCGTTTAATGTAGGCCATGCGCGTTGGATCATCTTGCATTTGTCCAACTCGTAACCCTTCGACTAACATTTGTTCTGCTATATCCAGGTCGCCTCGGTACACTGCAATATCTGCTAACCAGTTTTCTGCCATCCGTACTGCTCTTTCCCAACCGATCGCTTTTGCCAACGTGCAAGATGCTGCAAAACACAGTTGAGAGCGCTCGATTTGATTAGCTTTGAAAAAAATCATCCCACGATAGTAGTGAATCTGCACCAATTGCTGGTCGTGTTGATACTCTGATAATTCTGTTTGATCTAACAAAGCCTCGGCGCAATCGAGCCAGTCTTGCGCCTCCTCAAAGCGTTTTTGCTGAAAATAAAGGACTGCCAATTTTTTAGCCCATTCCATTTGAAAACAGACCTCTTGATAATCCTGTAACGCTTGCAATTGCTGAAATAAGCTTTCAGCTTCAGCTAAAGGCTGGGGTTTGCGAATTGCAGTTAAGGTCCAGGCCCGATCGAGCATGACGTGTGAGGCGGTTTGCCAGTCCCCGTGCTGGGTTGCTTGCTGAATCAGCCACTCCGTCCAACGCAGGCGATCGCCCCAGTAGTCCTTGCGTCCCTTGCGCCGTCCCATGTTATAGGTGTAGGGTTCAATATTGCGCCATAGTTTCAGCAGTTCTGGATACCAGCGTTCTACCATGCAGCAGTCAGCGATCGCCCTTAAGTTCTGCCATTCCTCGTGCAGCCCATCATAGGACAGATGCCATGTCTTTGCCTCCACAGCGGCATAGACTTCAGAATGGCGCAATGCCCAATTCACCCATCGTCTACGAGCCGCTTCCGCAAAAGTGGGGTGAGCTTTTAATTCAGCATAGGCGTACTCCTGGGTCAGCGGCAACATACTATAGCGGTCTTCGGTTTGGTTAACCAGGGATAATCGACATAGTTGTGCCAGCCCTTCTTGTAATTGCTCTGGATCAGGCTCAGCCGCTGCTACTTGAAACAACACCTCGCATAGCACAGGAGCCGGAAAGAGCGCGATCGCCATCAACAAATCATGGGCAGCCATTCCCCGCAATGCTTGTACAGTTGTCTCAAAACAGAACCGAGCCACTTCTCCAGTCGATTGTTTGATGCCTTGCAGCATCCCTGCTAAGGGGTAGCCGTTGGCGATTTGACCGATCGCGTAGTGGATGGCGACTGGCACCCCGCCAGTCGCCTGATATAGGGACTGGCGATCGTCCAGGCCCAGGGAAACCCCCTTCTCTTGGGCTTCGTATTCGATTAATTTCAGTCCTTCGGGCTCGGGCATGGCAGTCAACCGCACGGGAACAAACATCAGTTGCTCTCTCGTTGTAATCACCACTTTGACCCAGCGGGGTAAATCATACAGAAAACTCAGCACTGCTTGCTGATTCTCCACGGTTTCTAAATTGTCAATGATGAGTAAGGTGCGCCGTTGGGTGGGATTACTCTGAACCCCCCCCAACCTTTTCTTGAGCAGAGTAATTTGCTCAGTGAAGCTGGCTCCAGCCAAATCTACGTCGCCTAGAACATCGGCAATTTGTTGGAGGATATCCTGGAGCGATCGCGCTGGGCCAAAGCGCTCTAACAACCCAAACGGTTCTAGATAGACAAGTTTGGCAGAGACAAAGATAAATACATCAAAGGTGGGAACACCCATTGACAGACCAGAGGAGTCTAGCGAATGGCAACTAGCTGCTAAACATCGACGGGCGCATTCCACCGCTAAGGAAGTTTTGCCCACGCCGCCAATGCCAGCAATGCTGATTAAATGGGCTGAGTGATCTGGTGAGAGTAACTCTAACAAGCGTATAATTTCTGCCTCTCGACCCACAAAGGTAGAGTTTGTGGGAGCAGGCAAGTTTTCAATGATGGGCAAAGCACCTTTCCCTGCCAGCACTGGGTTTATGCGAGTATCCTGCCATAAGTCTGCTTGCGGTAGCTGAGATGACTGCGACAACTCCTGCTTCCATAGCTCTTCCAGAATCAGCCGCACATTCTTAATGCTCACCTTCTGATGGGTAACTTCAGATAATAGCGCCCATAATCTAGGAGCGAAAACTCGCTCCACTGTAGTCGATGCATACCCTGTGACATTAATATCTTTTAGCTTCATTCCACACAATGCCTGCTCCAGCAGGAGCTTATTCACATCCGTTAGTGCTTGCCCTGATACAGCCTGAACCAGCCGAGCCGCAAAATCAACCAGTTCAGCGACTTTTGCCTGTTCAGTAGGAGTTAGTTTGTTCTTAGAGAGCATAAAAGCAAGGAATTAATCATCTTTTAAGCATACAGAATGCTCAAGTGAGTAAGTAGTCAATCCTTCTACAAGAATCTCAGAAGTTTTTTCATTTTTTTCATTTCATTAGGAGTGACGCAGTTGGGGGATTTGTGGGGCGCGCGCCTCACAAATCCCCCAACTATCCCGGTTTTTCGCACGAAGTGCGTCAGTCCTAACATAAAATCTTCTCTTAAACGAGCCTACTGTTAAGTAGTTGCTTTGCCAGGAGTTTTCTGGGCAATCTCTGCAATCCGACCAATATCTTTGTACGTGCGCCCCGACCGACGAGTGAAGGCAAGCTAACGGTGAAGTTATGCGGCAGCAGATAGCCTTGAACACTCACTAACAACCTCTGTTTCGTCTGCACCAACGCAGTGTTAGCCATCTCCATTACGTTCAATCTCACGCTCAATCATCTCTTTGACAAACTCAGGTAGTTCCTTTTCCACACTGACAGCCCTTTGCTTGAGTCTTTCATAAATCTCAATATCATCTCCTTCCCAAAGCAGATCTATTCTCCTGACCTGCCGCATGGCAATATGCTCATAGTTTTCTGGATACGCCCAGTAGCAGGACAGGCAAATAGACTTGTCTTTAATGCTGTTCCAGTTTTCGCAATGTTCGCATGACCACGATTTAGCCCGGTTGGCAGAGCCACAAAGAAGCATGAAGTTTTCTGGGGCTAGATCTGGCTCACCATCAACTTCAAAAGGAACACGATGATCAATTTGCAACTCGCGTTCATCTACCTCTTCAAGATAGATAAAACACTTACATTCATATTTGCTAATCAACGCCTCTTTGATCTGCTTAGATAAACCTGTTCTTCCAGAAAGGCGAGCAAATCTTGCCTTGCTAATATCTCCAAACCGATATGCAGCTATTTTTCTACCATCACTTCCAGTAACACGAAAAGTCTCTAACGGGATACCATTCTCTCTGACATCTCTAGCTGCTCTTGGAGGATGGTTATAACCGTAGGTTTCTTGCAACTCCTCAGTCGTAATAAATCCGTGTTGCAAGATGTGATCAATGACCGCCTTCGGTCTCTTTGCTGTTACAGAGCGACAAAGTTCCAAGAAGTCATCGGGTAGCTGCTGCGAATTCTCCATGCTTTTCCAAAAGGGTTAGCTGCTTTGGTTTCTTGCCAATATAGCTAAAATCACAGATTTTAGGATTCATTAAGCTTTTGGATAAACTTGGCGACAAGTACAACGACTCAATTGTAGTTTCTTCCTTACCCAGTAGTGTAGACTGTGAAGACCTGCCAACTTCGATTTCGATTCTTTCAAGATTTAAGCTTTTAGGAAGAACCTTGCCAAAAGCCTTATCACCCAATTTACCGTCGTAACTGATAGCAAACGCAGATCCTTTTCTGTTTAACCGTTCAAGAGCTAACACAAAATCATCGAAATTTATCCTAGACAGATATCTTGAATCTCTATTTCCGCATACACCTTGATACGGAGGATCCATGTAAATAAAATCACCTTCCTGGACTTGCTCTAATACTTCTCGATAATCCAAACTAGTGAACTTGCATTTGCCTTTGAGCAGACTAGATACACCTACTATATTTTTTCTCATTGTCTCAGGTCGTGTTCCTTTGCGTCTTTTGTCCGGACTTTGGTTGAACCATCCTTCAGAATTGTAGCGAACCGAACCTTTAACGCATCTTGCTAGTAGATAAAGGAATAATTTTGGATCACTAGTCTCATTGAATTTTGACCTGACTTCAAAATAATGAGCTACAGAATTAGTGTGTTGCTCATTCCATAGCTCTAAGTAAAAATCTGCTATTTCGTCTGGTCTTTCTACAGACAGTTCTAGTAGCTCGATTAGCGGCTCGTTCAGATCATTTAACCAGAAGTTGTGGGTAATCTGACTTGCAGACGTAGCAACACTAATCGCAGCAGTTCCAGCAAAAGGCTCCACCAGCCTATTAATATTTTTCGGAAAGAACTGGAGGATGTGCTTCGCCAGGTTTCTTTTGCTGCCTTGATACTGAATGAAGTGGGGTAGATTCGCCATCGTCATACAAGAACAAATGATCTTGCAGCAGTTTATCACGATAGTTTGAGCTTGTCGCTTAACTCCAGCATTTTTTCAAGCGGGACAAAGGGAGCGAGGCTGAAGCCTGAGACGGCTAACGGCTAAGTTGAGCGGCGGCTAGTATCCTCTGCATCCTCACCAAGATTTTCCGCCCGTCCGCTCCAACGTGTTGTTAGACCGCGCTTTGGAGGCAAACTGACG
>Ga0224722_1001941_pt1 | contig 11214 bp, 10 predicted proteins | sample Balambano_FR1_Me_FD_161646 | JGI IMG/M metagenome (GOLD analysis project Ga0224722, IMG submission 161646) | Freshwater sediment microbial communities from Lake Towuti, South Sulawesi, Indonesia - Balambano_FR1_MetaG | ecosystem: Environmental > Aquatic > Freshwater > Lake > Sediment | place...
GTGATGTAGCGCACCGAAAGCTGCACCGCCGCCACAATCGCATCGTCTTTGATGTTGATTTTGTGGTGCGTTTCGTAGCGTTCTTTCAAACCGCGCAAAATGGAAATCGCGTCTTCTTCGCTCGGCTCGTCTACCAGCACGGTTTGGAAACGACGCTCTAAGGCTTTATCCGATTCAAAATATTTCTGGTATTCGTTCAACGTCGTGGCACCAATGGCACGGAGTTCGCCGCGTGCGAGTGCCGGTTTCAAAATATTCGCCGCGTCCATTGCGCCCTGGTTCTTGCCCGCGCCTACAAGCGTGTGTATTTCATCAATGAACAGGAAAATGCGCCCTTCGGCAGTTGTGACTTCGTTAATAACCGATTTCAAACGCTCTTCAAACTCGCCCTGATACTTCGCCCCGGCAATGAGCGCACCCATATCGAGGGCATAAATTTCTTTGTCTTGCAAATCCTCCGGCACGTCGCCGTTGATGATGCGGTGCGCCAAGCCCTCCACGATGGCGGTTTTACCAACACCGGGTTCGCCAATTAAAATCGGGTTGTTCTTCGTGCGCCGAGCCAGGATGTGCAGCACCCGCCGGATTTCCTCCTCGCGCCCGATGACAGGGTCGAGCTTGCCGGATTTGGCGCGTTCGTTCAGGTTGACGGCGTACTTGTTCAAGGCATTATAACTGTCCTCGGCACTGGCGGATTTCACGGTATTGCCTTTGCGCAAGTCTTGGATGGCAGCGCGTAAGCCTTTCTCCGTCACGCCGCTATCTTTCAACATTTGCGAAACTTGGTCTTTTACCGTTAAAATGCCAAGCAACAAATGCTCCAGCGACACATATTCATCGCCGAATTCTTTCAGCAAAGAATTGGCTTTTTGAATCGCCTCGTTGGTGCCGCGCGACAAATACTGACCGCTCGAATCGTTTACTTTCGCGTAAGATTTTACAATGCTATCGGTCGTCTGGCGAACGACGTTCCCATTCACGCCCATTTTTTTGAAAACAAACGGCGTTACGCTGTCGTCCACTTCAAAAATACCCTTGAGCAAATGCCCCAGCTCGATGGCTTGGTTTTGGTTTTCCATCGCCAGTTGCTGCGCGCGCTGCACGGCTTCCTGGGATTTGATGGTCAGGTTATTGAGATTCATAATTTTCGGTTTATTAGGGTGATGGGGTCATAGGGTGAACCCGTCACGACTTACACTTCTGTTGAAAGGTTGAATAGTTGATAGATTAAATCCGGCGTGATTGAACCAATCAGCCTATCTCCCTATCCACCAACCCCGTGCCATTGCGCGGCGGCTGCCATTTTGTAGTAAGAACACTAAAAAGGGCTGACAAGATGACGAGAAAAGAGAGATGATCCGACAATATGACGGGGCAAGGGTTTGTATTCGTTTAAAAACGGCTACAAACGGCATTAACCGTTTATTAGTCGGCTTTTTCTGTCTGCTGTTTGTAATATTGTTTGTAAAAAAATGGAGTACCAACTCGCCACTCACCACGGGAAGGCGGTCATTTTTATACGTTTTGAGTACCATTCAGTGCTCAACGCGGAGGTGAAAAAAATGACAGGCGTACAGTGGAGTCATTCCCAAAAGGCATGGTATGTGCCGGATACGGCACTATACCGAGAAAAATTTTGCTTACCGCCCAAAAGTATGATTGGAAAAGACGTATTATTGAACATTCACCCCATTAATCAGTCTAGGTTGCAAGTATATCTGGAAACCTTGCAATTGAAGGCTTACAGCCCGAATACAATCCGTACCTATGTTAATGAATTTGCACAATTGCTTTATGTATTGAAAGATAAAAACGTGGAAGAACTGGATGCCACGAAGCTGCGAAGCTATTTTTTGTATTGTACCAACACGCTTCAACTTTCAGAAAACACCATACACAGTCGGCTCAATGCCGTCAAGTTTTATTTTGAGCAAGTGCTGAAAAGAGAGTCATTCTTTTTTGAAATACCCCGCCCAAAGAAAAAAATCATCTTACCCAATGTGCTTGCAATCTGTCAAGTGGAGCAATTGTTTTCAAAATTAGAAAACCTGAAACACAAAACGATGCTTTATCTGGCGTATTCAGCAGGACTGCGTGTAAGTGAGGTCGTCCATTTAAAAATAAAAGATATTCATTCGGAGCGCATGGTCATCAACATCAAAGGCGCAAAAGGCAAGAAAGACAGAACCGTTCGTTTGTCGGAGGGCATCCTGGAGCTTTTGAGAAAGTACTATACGACCTACCAACCCAAAGAGTGGCTTTTTGAAGGGCAATATAAGGACAGCCCATACAGCACCCGGAGTTTGCAACAGATATTTCACCGGGCAAAAACGGCAGCCAATATCATGCAGCCCGTTACTTTCCATAGTTTGCGGCACAGTTATGCCACCCATTTGCACGAAGCTGGTACAGATATTAAACTTATTCAGGAATTATTGGGTCATAATGACCTAAAAACCACCCTTCGATATACGCACGTGAGTAATTTGACCCTTGAAAAAATTAAAAGCCCATTTGACCGTTTGAATCTCCAAAAAGAGGACTAATTTTACGGTACTTCTCGAATGATCTGGTGGAAGCAACCCCAAACAATTCAAAAAGTACGACAAAACTTTCGTATATTAACGCGTTAGCCGTCAGTTTAGAAAGACCCTACAATAAAAAATGGAACAAATAATATTTCACGACTTTGACTTTTCAGACTTTTGGGATGACACCGAATATTCACTTAAAGAATATGTGGAAGATAGCCCATCAGATGAACTTATTCTTTCAATAGAAAAAGAACTCGGTTTTAAACTTCCAGCTTCATACATTGAGTTAATGAAACTTCATAATGGCGGAACACCCAAAAATTGTTGCTTTCCAACTTCTGAAAGAATCTCTTGGGCAGAAGACCATTGTGCAATAACGGGAATTATGGGTATTGGAAGGACAAAAACCTATTCATTATGTGGAAGTTTAGGAAGCCAATTTATGATTGAAGAGTGGGGATATCCAAACACAGGAGTTTATATTTGTGACTGCCCATCAGCAGGACACGATATGATAATGTTGGACTATTCAAAATGTGGAAATGATGGAGAGCCAGAAGTTGTTCACGTTGACCAAGAATGGGATTATAAAAAAACGTTTTTAGCGAAAAACTTTGAGACTTTTATTCGTGGACTTGTAAGCTCAGACGTTTATGATACTTCTGCACAGGATTTAATTAATACTCTTGATACTTTCAAGACAGGACAATTTTCGGACATCCTTCAAGAATATTTCAAAAAGGACACTTCAATAAATTTTGACAGAATCCTGAGAAATTTATTTACAGAAATAACAACTGTTAAGGGTTACTTTGGTCTTCACGCAGACAAACTTTCGCATTTGGCTTATGAGATACAGTTCTACCTTTTAAGTTTAAACAAAAGAATAATGAACAGAGAACAATTTCAAAAGGAATATCCACCAATGGTTGCAATGGGTAACAATGAAATCACAACAGGAGGCTATGCTGACTTTTTCTTAGATTGGTTTGACCAAAAGATTAGCTCAAAACAAATGACAAAAAAACTATTTGGCGGACTAACTTTTACTGACAGTTATAAACGACAATTAATTGATAAGATTAAAAAGTATGAATAAGAAAAACCGAACGGCTAACACGGGTTTTGCGTCAGGCGGGCTGACATGCAAACTTGGAGCTTTGTGCTTTTAATGAGCTTTAGTAATAAATTGAAACTTTGTGCTCCGAAACCCGCCCGAACGCAAAGCCTTCGCCGTTGTGTGTAATGCAACCCAGCAACCGTACAAAACTTGACCGACTTTTAGAACATCAAGAAATAATTTGTAAATTTGGCTGAATAAATTTCTACAAATGAATACGCTTGACAAATATTTTTCCGACATAATAAAACTTTGTGAAAGCCACAAGGTAAAAAGTCTTTATGCTTTTGGTTCTGTTTTGACAGACAGATTTAATAGCGAAAGCGATATTGATTTGATTGTCGACTTTTCAAATATTGAAGTAGAAGACTATGCCGACAATTATTTTGACTTTAAATTTTCACTTCAAGACATTTTAAAGCGACCAATTGATTTATTAGAAGAGAAAGCCATACAAAATCCATATTTCAAGCAGTCTGTAAACCAACAAAGACAACTAATTTATGGACAATGACATCAAAGCGTGGCTTTACGACATTTTGAACGCCATTATGGAAATTGAAAGTTTCTTTACTGACCGAACGAAAGAGTTTACCAATTATCAGGCTGACTTACGAACCAAAAGAGCAGTTGAAAGAAATGTTGAAATCATTGGCGAAGCAATGAATCGGATTCTGAAAAAAGATGAAACGATAACTATAACGAACTCACGAAAATTGGTGGACGTTAGAAACCGAATTATTCACGGCTACGATTCTGTTTCAGATGATATTATTTGGGGAATTGTGATTAGACATCTTCCGATTTTGCAGACCGAAATTGAAAACTTACTAAACGAGTAAAATGCACTACACACAACATCGGTTTTATGCAAGTGGGGCTGAATGAAGTAATTAAGCATTTGTAATTCTATTCAGCTTTTGTACTATATTTGAACTGACGTATTTCAAAACCCCCACCTGCACAAAGCCGTGAACCGTTAGGCGTAGTACTACGAGTAAAACTACAGACCCAAACAGACAAAAATAACGACCTTTGTTAAATGAAAGATATTTTCCCGCATTACAATATTGGGCATTTTATCAACCAACCCAACAATCCGACTGAATTTGAGATATTACGCTTCGAAACCGCAGAAGAACCCAACGTTGATGATTTTCATAAACACACCTTTTACGAGGTGCTGTGGGCAGAGAAGGGCGAAAGCAAGCAGATTATTGACTATCAGGAATATGTGGTAAAACCTTTCAGCCTATTTTTCATATCGCCTAATCAAGTGCATTATTTTGAAGAATGGCAACCGATTTCTGGAGGAACGCTGATGTTCACTGAAGATTTTTATTTACTCAATCAGCGTAATAAAGATACGCTTTTCGAATTGAGTTTTTTGGATAATTTGTATTCTAATCCTTGTATTGAATTTACTGAAAATGAATTTGGCGACATCTTGCAAATTATTCACCAAATAGAGAACGAATACCACCGAAAAAACAAAAATCATAGCATCATTCAAGCCTATTTGCATATATTATTGGCACAAGTACAACGCTACATAGATACTACACAACTGAAAAATAATTCAAAAAAATACCTGATTCTGTTCAAACAATTCAAAAATGAATTGGAAAAATATTTTATAGAACGAAAAACTGTTTCCTTTTATGCTGAGAAATTAAATATTACACAACACCATTTGAACCTTATTTGCAAAGAAGTTACCAATCAAACGGCTACTGAAATCATACAAGCCCGAAGTATCTTGGAAGTGAAACGCTTACTGACTTTCAGCGATAAAACTGTTTCTGAAATTACCTTTGACTTAAATTTTACGGATAGTTCTTATCTTGCCAAAGTATTCAAATCTCTTACACAACAAAGCCCCCAAGACTTCCGACAAGAAATGTCCGAAAAATACCGAATAAGGTAGTTTTTGTCTTTATTTTACCTCTACTTCCTGCCCTACCTTTGTAGTGTCAATAATGACAAAATCACTCAAAAGAATATTACGATGACAGAGGCAAAAATTCAAAGTTCCGTTGAGGAAATCGTTTCTCTTGCACTTTCAGGTAAAGGAGCAGAGGCTTGGGAAAAATTTTATCACCCCGAAGTCGAAAAAATTGACTTAGATGGCGTGAGTATTCAAGGCAAACCAAATGTGTTACAGGCAAATCAGACCTTGTTAGGTAACATTACCGAAGTTCGCACTTACGAACACATTGGGACACTGATAAAAGGAAATCGCAGTTTTATTGTTTGGAATGTAGATTTTGATGTAAAAGAAACTGGTACTATCAAAACTACCGAAGTTTGTATTCAAGATTGGCAAGACGGGCAAATCATTAGAGAACGCTTTTTTGCTTAATAATCTAAACGACTGAATGATGAGATTTTCATTTTTAATGATTTGCTTGATAAGTTTCACGTATTCTGCCGTAGCCCAAACCGAAAAGTTTGAAAAAGCCGAAGTTTCAAACAAAAGCATTTTCAAGGCTAATTCTGAACAGGTTTGGGCTTACATTTCTGATTTGGGCAATTTGCAAAATCTTGTACGTTCCACCATCAAAACTTCTGTAACTGACGGTCAAGGTTTGGGCAGTACCGTAACGCTCACTTTGCAAAATGGTGGGAAGATTATAGAAAAAGTTGTAAAGTTTGATGTGCAGAGACGTGTCATCTGCTACACGATGATTGAAACACCGCTTCCGATTAAGGACTACTTAGCTTGCTTTAAAGTCAAAAAACTAAGAGATGAGCAGATAGAAGTAACTTTTAGTGCCGGCTTTTCAGTGCAGGCATCAAATAGAAAAGCGAGAATTAACGCTTTTAACAATTTACAGTCAGAATTTTTGGAAAATTTAAAAAATCATTTTCAAAATTAAAATTCACAAAAAATGAAGTATAACAATTTAGGAAATACAGGGCTTTTGGTGTCCGAAATTTGCTTCGGAGCTATGACCTTCGGAGGTAAAGGTTTTTGGACGGCTATCGGGCAACAGCCCCAAGACGAGGTAAACGACCTAATGAAAACTGCCTTTGATAATGGTATCAATTTCTATGACAATGCGAATGCTTATTCCGAGGGCTTGGCAGAAGAAATGCAAGGCACAGCCATTAAAACCTTGGGCTTGCCTCGCCAAGAATTGGTTATTGCTACCAAAGTTCGTCTGCGAATGGGCAAAGGTGCAAACCAAGTGGGTTTAAGCCGTGGGCATATTTACGACTCTGTAAACGACAGCTTGAAACGACTTGCTTTGGAACACATTGATTTGTTGTATGTTCACGGCGTTGACCACCTTACGCCTTGGGAAGAAACAATGCGTGGCTTGGAAGATGTGATACGGGCAGGCAAGGTGCGTTATTTGGGTATTTGCAATACGCCCGCTTGGCAGGTGATGAAAGCAAATGCTTTTGCCGAAAAACAAGGTTGGACAAAATTTTCGGCTTTGCAATACTTCTATGCCATTGCCGATAGAGCCGTGGAACACGAAATCGTGCCTTTGGCTCTTGACCAACAGATGAGTGTTGTGCCTTGGTCGCCTTTGGCAGGCGGATTTTTATCTGGCAAATTTATTCGCCAAAACCAAAACACAGGCGAAGGCTCTCGCCGAGATAATTTTGATTTTCCGCCTATCAACAAAGAAAAAGCCTTTGATATTATTGAGGTAATGCAAAAAATTGCGACCGAAAGAGGCGTTTCTGTTGCCCAAATTGCCTTAGCGTGGTTGCTAAAAAAACCTTCTGTTACGAGCATCATCATTGGAGCAAAACGAAAAGAGCAACTCTTGGATAATTTGGCTGCCATAAATGTAGAATTTACAAGCGAAGAGATGCAAGCCCTTGATGAAATAAGTGCTATCGACAAGCCTTATCCGATTTGGATGGTAGAAAGGCAAGCAATGGATAGAAAAATTTAGTAAACATTTCAAATAAGGCAATCATTTTTAGATACTGGTTGCCTTCTAAAATTTTAAACCCTATAAAAAATGAAATTAAAAGTAGGACAAATAGCCCCTGATTTTTCAACAGTAGATGTATTGGGGAAATCTATCTCTTTGAAAGATTTAAAGGGGAAAAAAGTGTATTTGTGTTTTTTGAGAAATACTCGCTGCCCTATGTGCAGTCTGCACGCATACAAAATCTTCAAAAAATCTGAGGAGTTCAAGGCTTTGGGAATAGAAACCCTCGTTTTTTATGAATCAGACAAGCAGGTGTTTGTGCGTAGCGACTTTTTCCAAAAAAATATCTTTGCAGAACAGATTTATAACGTCATTTCTGACCCTAAACGATTGATTTATACGCTGTACGGCACAGAGGTTTTACCTATTGAACTTGCCAATGAACGTTTTATAACAGCCAATCGTCAAAGTCAAATAGACCAAATAATAAAATTAGGCATTGAAGGCGATGGCATAGAACCCAGTACCAATCCTGGTGCCTTACCTGCCGATTTTTTGATAGATGAAAACCAAATATTGCAAATCGTACATTATGCCAAAGATGTTGGCGACCAAATAGATTTAGAGGAGATAATTAACTTTGGGTAATGCAAACGACAGTACTGCGTCCACTAAATAACAGCATAATACCTCAAATTTTTTGTGAACAAAGTATTGTATTTTAGTGCTGGAAAAGAAGCACATACGCCTAACATCGGCTTGGCAAAAGCGGGGCTTAGGTGCTATAGTGAACTTTGGAATAAAAATGGGGCAATAGTGCTAAATTGGGGCTTTTGTGCTTGGTTTCCCCGCCTTCGCTAAGCCCTGTCCGTTACGAAATCACGTTTACCCTTTTGCTTAACAATAAATCCTCTATCGTACCAATTAAAAGTTGTAAAAACGCATATTGGAGCGAAAAAAGACCGGCAGGACCATCGGCATATCAAAGTTTAACAAAACAAAGGGAAAGGGAGTTAGCCGACTCGAAACAGGCGCAAAGAGAAAGCATTTGCCGCGACCTGCTTCGGTTGATCCGCCTGCACAAATCTTGCATTTTGGAGGAGTTGAATTGTTCTTGAGCAAGTGAAGTAAGATCACTTCTTCATGTGTCGGTTATTTTAGGTGAAGCCCCAGCGAGAGCTGAAGCAAATAAATCGTTTCGTTCGCTGCAATGGGTGTGCCACGGCGGGTAAAAATGAAAGGAACCAGGTCTTCAAAGCGTTGTAACCACGTGCCCTGGGCACCGCTGCGGTAGTACCACAGGTCAGAACTCAGCGAAAACAGCCCCTTGTCAAAATACTCCGCTCCCAGCCCCACCGCGGGGCTTTGTATTGCTCCCCTCTGGGTCCGTGTATGCCCGTGTACATCCAGTCGAGCATGGCGTGGGTGGTACCCGCACGGAAGTGGAGGGTTTGGGAGTAAATGTTTGTAATATACATTATTACAGTAACAATTGTCAAAAAATATTTCATTTTTTCAAGATATTTCACATACAATCTGCTCTGGGAAATTTACTGATAGCAGCCTACTGTCCAAGTGTCGAACGTAATTCCGGGGTGAGCGGGGGAATGATCTTAGCGTAAGCAGATTTAATTTAGCCAAATTTTTTTTTCTTAAAAGTATTGATAAATTCTATAAAAATTTTTCCCATGACTTCTTTGTAATTTTTCTCATATGGGTCTATTTCTATGATTACTCCATCTTTTTTATTAAATACATATTGAAAGATACCAGAATTAGAGCCAAATATTCAATGTTTTTCATAAAAAGTTGATATTTCTTTTTCTTGAGTTAAATTAGTTTCAATCATGTCTTCGATTGACTATAAAGCTAATCATAAGTCCGGCATTCTTCGGTCGCCGTAGGCTGCGCCACCGCTACAGCTAAGGAGACACGCGGTTGCCGAAGGCGATACTGGCATCTACCAATCCGGCATCTAAAAAAGCGAATTTGAATTTTAAATCGGTGACGGGCGAAATTTACTCTGATTTTGAAGTGAAGCGGGATGGAAAAAGTACCTCGTATTCTAAACACCTAAATGCGCCGCTTAGTGGCGGCGGCAACCGCGTGGCACTGAAAAAGGTGAGCGGGGATATTTTCTTTCGAAAAGCGAAGTAAATAGATTTGCTAAATCTTTAAGATTTAGCAAATCTTTATTACATCGATTAACTCGTCTGGATTGAGTTACTCGATGATCAAAAAATTAATTCAGGGTATAACGCACTGCCAGACCGCCGTAGCCGGCACCAAAACCGTTGCCATAGCCATTCACAAAGAAGGTAGGCACCCAGTCGAGCGAAATGTTGATCGGTGCACCGCTGAATTTGTAATCCAAGCCAAGATTGCCCAAGAGACCCAGGCTGAACGAACTGTCGTCTTCATCACCAAAGACAAAGCCACTGTCATAATTCCAAAAAAACGCCGAAGCTCCCCCGCCGAAGTACCAGCTTAAGCCCTCTGCACCGCCGATTGGCTTGTGTACCTGATACAATCCGCCGATGTTGAACCAGCCATAACCGGCATAGCTGCGGAAGCCCGCAAACACTTCGATGGCATTGCTACCCCCACCCAGAAAGTTTTTGTAGGAAACAGAAACCGGGTAGCCCAGGCGCAACCCAATGGCAGAGTTGTAGTCCTGCGCTTGCGCGGTGACTGCAAAGCCCACGAAAAGGGCTACAATGGTGATGATTTTTGTGATTCTCATTTTGTTTTGTTTTAGGTTTTTGTGAAAAAATTCGCGGCAAATCTGGCAGACTTGCCCGAAAAACGCCAGTAAGATAGATCAAAATCGGCAGATTGCCGACTAAAATCTTTTTTCAAACGATTGAACGGGCAAGATTCCTTTTGATAAAGCAAGAAAATTTTTCCACAAGTGGTCTCATTCAATTGTTACAAAAGTTTCTTGATAGAACTGCTCTCCTTTTCCCCATCCCTGAAGGGTGTCCGCGCGCGGGCGGGTCGTCCCTGATGGGAATGAGGGTGGCGGGAGGAAAATGTAGAAATATTTTTGTTACAGTGTACTCATTCAATTTCCAAATCCGGAAACAGCCCCTGGGTTCTCAATTTTGGTACAATGCCCAGGTGTTTGTACGCCTTCTCCGTCGCCTCGCGCCCGCGCGGGGTGCGTTGCAGGTAGCCTTCCATGATGAGAAAGGGTTCGTGTACCTCCTCAATGGTGCCTGCCTCTTCGCCCACCGCCGTCGCTACGGTCGTCAAACCCACCGGACCGCCTTTGAATTTGTTGATAATCGTCGAAAGAATGCGGTTGTCCATTTCGTCCAAGCCGTGTTCATCTACATTGAGGGCGGTCAAGCCGAATTTGGCAATTTCCACCTCAATCGTGCCGTTGCCTTTGATTTGTGCAAAATCGCGGATGCGGCGCAGCAGCGCATTGGCAATACGCGGCGTACCCCGGCTGCGACGGGCAATTTCGTGGGCACCTTCGTCGGTAATCGGCACTTTTAAAATATCGGCGGAGCGTTTGATGATGCGTTCCAGAGTCGCCACATCGTAATAATCCAACAAACAATTGATGCCGAATCGCGCCCGCATGGGGGCGGTGAGCAAGCCCATGCGCGTGGTGGCACCCACGAGCGTGAAGGGATTGAGGGTGATTTGAATACTG
>Ga0224722_1001942_pt1 | contig 11206 bp, 7 predicted proteins | sample Balambano_FR1_Me_FD_161646 | JGI IMG/M metagenome (GOLD analysis project Ga0224722, IMG submission 161646) | Freshwater sediment microbial communities from Lake Towuti, South Sulawesi, Indonesia - Balambano_FR1_MetaG | ecosystem: Environmental > Aquatic > Freshwater > Lake > Sediment | place...
GCCTACCTGTGGGTGGGCAGGCTGGCACAGCAGCGTGGCGACACCCGCACCGCACAGGACAGCTATCGCTTTGCACAACAGGCAGCGCCAGACAGCTTTTTCGCGGCGCGGGCAACCGACCTCCTCAACGGCGTGATGCCGTTTACGCCACCCCCGCAGACGCGCTTTACCTTTGACGAAGCGGCTGACCAGGCACAGGCAGAAGCCTGGCTGCGTAACACCTTCAGCATTACCGAGCAGGGACCGTTAAGTGTTCGTTCAGCAGCGCTCGCGGCTGATCCGCGTATGATACGAGGAACAGAACTGTGGGCATTGGGCGCCACAGATGAAGCGCTTGAGGAGTTCAAAGGTATTCTGGACGACGCCCGAACCGCGAAGGATGCTCTCACATCTTACCAGATGGCAATCTATCTGGAGGACATTGGCGCCTATTCATCGTCAATTGTTGCGGCGGCTGACGTTATCGTCGCATCGGGCACAGCCACACTGCAAGCGCCAGCCTACATTGCCCGCATGCGCTACCCGGTTCACTACCTGGATCTGGTACTGGAACAGGCAGCCCGCTACCAGTTCGACCCTCTGGTGCTGTTCGCGCTCATCCGGCAGGAAAGTCTGTACAATGCCACGGCAGTCAGCAGCGCAGGCGCTAGCGGTCTGACACAGGTGATGCCTGCTACAGGACGCTATCTGGCACAGCAGGTGGGCTTCGGCGACTTTACGACGAGCGATCTGTTCCGGCCCTATGTCGCCATCAGTTTTGGGGCCAATTACATCGCAGAACAACTGCAACGCTTTGACAACAACGTCGCCGCCGCGCTGGCCGCTTACAACGCCGGGCCTGGACGTGCCATCGACTGGGTGGCCCTCAGCGGCGGCAGCCTCGACGCGCTCATGCTCGTCATTCAGATCAATGAAACCAAGACATACCTGGAGCGCATTTACAGCCATTACGCCATTTATCGCACGCTTTACGGCGCATGAGGCCAGCGCAAAACGAAAATCCCCCAAAAGAGTGAGGGATTTTTGACCAACTTTGGATGATACTATGAGCGTGAGGTCAGCGATTCAGGCTTCTGCGCTCTGGGCAAGGATGCTGCGCACCTTAGCCACGAGATCATGATGCAGGATGGGTTTTGGCAGGTAGTCGTTAGCGCCCGCTTCCATCCCCTGCATGACGCTTTCTGCGTCGCCACGGGCCGAAAGGATGAGCACCGGGATGCTGCTGGTATCATCGCGCTGACGAATCACACGGCACAGGTCAATACCGTTCATGCCGGGCATCATTACGTCGAGAATGATCAGATCAGGGAGGCTTTGTTCCAGAATGGCCAGTGCAACGTCTGCATCCTTCGCCTTCAGTACATTGAACCCGCCGCGCTCCAGCATGATGCCGATGAGGGTCAGTGCGCCCAGCTCGTCATCAACAACCAACACATTCTTCTTCATTGTCTTGCAACCTCCAAAGGGTGTGGTGCAGTCCCGCGGCTCATGTCAGGTATCTGGCAGCAGTCAACAGGCCATAATTATAAATGCTATTGCCTGCCTGTTATCAACTGTGAATAGTGTACCATCATAGAGCATTCTTGCAAACGTCTGGATCACTGTTAGACTACATGGCAGCGTTTACAAAGATTTTTTAACGGTGCTAAAAGCAATTGGTTCAATCATTAGCATTCACAGAGAGGAACGAGATGTCTTCCACCAACGATAAAGCAGTGGTTGTGCAGCAAGTCAGCAAGAGCTATGGCAGTTTTCAGGCTGTCAGGGATGTCAGCTTTGACGTTAACCGGGGCGAAATCTTCGCACTGCTGGGACCAAATGGCGCTGGCAAAAGCACCACAATTCGCATGATTCTGGATATCATTCGGCCAGACAGCGGGCGCATTGAAGTCCTCGGCAGCCCGATGAATGATCACACCAAGGATCGCATCGGCTACCTGCCAGAAGAGCGCGGATTGTACAAGAGCGCCCAGGTGCTGGAGATGATGACGTACCTGGGCCGCCTGAAGGGCCTGAGCAGTGCCGAGGCCAGCAAGCGCGCCATGCGTATGCTGGAACACCTGGCGCTGGCGGATGTCGCCAAAAAGAAAGTCAGCGAGCTGAGCAAAGGCATGCAGCAGAAGGTCCAGTTCGGTGTTACCGTCATGCACGATCCTGAGTTAATCATCATCGATGAGCCATTCAGCGGCCTTGATCCGGTTAACCGGCTGGTGATACGCGATCTGCTGTTCGATTTCCGTCACAGAGGAGGAGCGATCATCATGAGCACACACCAGATGAACCAGGTAGAGGAGATGGCAGACCGCATGACCATGATCAATCGCGGGCAGCAGAAACTTTACGGCAAGGTCAACGAAATCAAGGAGAAGTACGCGGTACATGCCATCATCGTCCAGGGCACTGGCAATTGGGCAGCGCTTGGCGGTGTTGCGCGTGTAGAGCCAGCGCCCAACCAGCGCGATGCCCACCTTTTGACACTGCGTGACAACGTCACCACAGACGCTGTCCTGGCTGAGATCGCGCAGTCTGACGCCTTTGAGATCAACGTGTTTGAGCGTGCGGTGCCTAGCCTCGATGAGATCTTTATCCGCGTTGCCGGGGAGGAAAGCGCATGAATCGCCTGTGGACAGTAGCCAGCCACGAATTCCTGAGCAACGTCAGAAAGCGTTCGTTTCTGCTGAGCCTGTTTGGTTTTCCGCTCATGATGATTGCCATCATCACGATTGTGGGGCTGGTGACCAGCGCAGCGTTGAACAGTGGTGAGGTGCGCCTGGAAGCAGTTGGCTATGTAGACAGCATTGACCTGGCCGACGCCAGCAAACTGCCAGAAGGCTGGCGGCGCTATGACAGCACGGCGCTGGCAGATGAAGCGCTGCAAGCCGCAGAGATTGACGCCTATCTGGTGCTTGAGCGACCATTTATGATGACAGGCACCCTCAAGATCGTGGCCAGAGGCACCCTGCCTGATGATGTAGAAGACGCCGTAGAGGAGTTTGTGCTGGGCAGCCTGGCTACCCGCACAAACAGCAACCTGCCAGAGAACCTGCTGGAACAACCTGCTGATATGGATGTGCTGCTGCTGAACACTGGCAGAACAATAGATGAGGCGACCATCTTTGTGCTGTTGATGGTGCCGCTGGTGTTTATGGTGCTGTTTATGATGGGCCTTCAGATTGGCAGCGCGTATCTTATGGGCAGCATCGTAGAAGAAAAGACCAACCGGATTATGGAAGTGCTCATCACCAGCATCACCCCCTACCAGCTTCTGGCAGGCAAAGTGCTGGGGCTGGGGGCAGTAGCCCTGCTTCAGCTTGTGGTGTGGGTGGCTGTGGGTATCGTCCTCTACATCATCAGCAACAGCGCTATCATCCAGACAGAACTGTTCCTGCCGTGGGATATCATCGCGCTGGCGATGGTCTACTTTGTGTTCACCTACTTCCTGTATGGGGGGCTGCTGGCAGGCGTGGGCGTCATTGTGGACGGCGAGCAGGAAAGCCGCCAATATGGCGGCATCGTCAGCTTTCTGGTGGTCATACCCCTGTTTGCCATTTCGTCGTTCTTTGAGGACGCCAACGGCACAGTGCCGGTCATACTCAGCTACTTTCCGTTTACATCCGGGATGGCCATGATTATGCGGTCTGTGCTGGGCACTGTCACAGTTGGAGAGATTGTCCTCAGCCTGGGCATCCTGCTGGTCACCACGGTTGTCGTTAGCTGGGGTGTGGCAAAGGTATTCCGCTGGGGTATTCTCTTATATGGGAAAAAAGCCAGCGCGCGTGACCTGTGGCGCGTTCTGCGCGGCAGGCCAGAGATTGGAGGTGTGGCATGAGACATATCTATGAGGTATTTCGCTACGAATTCACCCGTAATGTGCGGCGCAAGGGCTTTCTGTTCACCACCTTTGGTCTGCCCCTCATCGGGTTTGTGCTTGCCTTTGGCTACAATGCCATCCAGTCGCTGCAACAGCCAGAGGAACAGGATGTCAACGATATTCTCAACCAGTTCGACTTCGAAGGGCTTCAGCAGGCGGGGCTTGTCGATACTGCGGGCATTTTTCCGAGCATCAGCGAGCCGCTGCAAGAGATCCTGATCCCTTACGAAACCCAGGATATGGCGCAGGCGGCGCTGCGGGCCGGGCAGATCGACGCATATTATGTCATCTCGCCTGACTATATGGAAACGGGCTCAGTCACCCTCGTCGTGCCCAGTCTCAGCATCAGCAGGATTACAAGCCAGCCAGTGCAGCAGCTCTTTTACACCACCTTCGCCAGCGATATTGATCCAGCGCTGCTGAACCGTCTGCGCAGCCCCATCACCTTCGACATACTGAACATCCAATTGTCACAGGATGCCGTTACAGACACAGATGCTAACTTTCTTATGCTGTACATCTTCGTGCTGGTGTTCCTGCTCGGCATGTTCATGACAAACGGTTATCTGTTGCAAAGCGTGATTGAGGAGAAAGAGAATCGCGTGATCGAGGTGCTGATTACCAGCCTGAGGTCAACGGAACTGCTGTCGGGCAAGATTCTGGCGTTCGGTCTGCTGGGCATCATTCAGATCGTGGTGTGGGGTGCAGCGATTGTGGCGCTGCTAGCCTTTGCGCTGAGCCTGCCCGCCTTTCAGACCATGTCTGTGCTGCTCAATATCCGCATTCCGACAGACCAGTTCCCGCTGATGTTCCTGTACTTTGTGTTTGGCTATCTGTTGTTCGCCGGGGTGTATGGTGCAGTCGGCGCTATCAGCAACTCGATGCGGGAAGGGCCAAGCTACGCCGCAATCTTCACACTGCCGGCTGCCCTGCCCTTTTACTTCTTCGCCATCTTTCAGGCGACGCCTAACGCCCCTGTGCCGGTGTTCCTCAGCATTTTCCCGCTGACAGCACCAATCTCTATGATGATGCGGCTGTCTTCTACACCAGTGCCCACAGACCAAATAATCATCAGCCTTGTGCTTCTGGCAGCGTCTGCGGGCGGCATGATGTGGTTTGCAGGTCGCATCTTCCGAGTGAATTCCCTGCTGAGCGGCAAAGTGCCTAAGCTGCGCGATATTCCCAACCTGCTGCGCGGTTAACGTTCAGACACAGGCAAGGTGTTGAAAAGGCAGATGAGTGGGAGCGCCGGGAAATATCGGCGCTCCCTGAACGAAAGTGGTTAAGCCTGCTTTGCTTCAGGCCCAGGTAATGAGGCCAGGCTGGAACAATGTGCTCATCAGATCGTTGTAAGGCACTACGCGCACGCTGATACCCTGCTCACCAGTCACATTGTACTTGTGGGCCGTCTTGAACACGTATACGCCATCGCCGCGCTGCTCTACCAGTTCCATGTCTGTTGCCGCCCCATTGATGATATCGCCGCGTGTATTCAATGTGCCGTAGTAAAGCTGAACACGCACTTCGCTGGGCTTCAGGCCGCCTAACTGCACCTCGGCCAGTATGTCTGCCTTCGTGCCTACCTTGACATGGGTCTCGCTCACAGTTACCTTCAGCACCTTCACCTGGTTCCAGACGCGCGGCAGGTTAATGCGCCAGTTCACATACGGCAGCGCAACCTCTACCTTAGGCGTAGTCATTCTGATGTAACGTTCATGGGCTGGCAGGTAATAGCGTTCCGTGTACTCCTGCACCATGCGGTGCGTGGTAAAGAAATAGCCCAGCTCCCTGATGGCGTTCTTCATCATGGCGATCCATTCGCGAGGCAGGCCATCGCGGCCCTGATTGTAGAATTTGGGCACGATATCTTTCTCCAGCACGTTCAGCAGGGCTTCGCTCTCTATACGATCCTGTTCGTCAGACTGTGATTCCGGATACTGCTCCCCGTTGCCGATTGCCCAGCCCACTTCCGGGGAATAAGCCTCAGCCCACCAGCCATCCAAAATACTGAAATTGAGACAGCCATTGTAGATGGCCTTCATGCCGCTGGTGCCGCTGGCCTCTTTAGGACGGCGCGGGTTGTTCAGCCACACGTCGGCGCCCTGTACCAAGTAACGAGCGACGTTCATGTCGTAATTCTCAAGGAAGACAATCGCATGACGGAACTGGGGCATATTGGCGACGCGCACAATCTCGCGGATGAACGCCTTGCCTTCGTTATCGTGGGGGTGGGCTTTACCCGCAAAGACAAACTGCACCGGACGTTCCGGGTTGTTAACCAGACGATCAAGGCGATCAAGGTCACGGAAAATGAGGGTGGCTCGCTTGTAGGTAGCAAAACGACGCGCAAAACCAATTGTCAGGGCATCAGGGTTCAGCACTTCGTCGGCCTGCGCAATCTCTGCTGGCGAGGCCCCGCGATTGGTGAGCTGGGCCTTCAAACGGCTGCGACAGAAGGCTACAAAGCGCTCGCGACGACGACTATGAGTGCGCCAAAGCTCGCTGTCGGGCACATTCTCAATGCCCTGCCACACATCCTTACGGTAATCACGCTTGCGCCAGTTAGGGTCAAGGTAACGATCAAACAGCGTGCCCATCTCGCGGCTCAGCCATGTCTGCACATGGATGCCGTTGGTCACTGCCCCGATGGGCACTTCCTTCTCTGGCAGGTTAGGGTACATCCAGTTCCACATCTCGCGGCTGACATCCCCGTGCAGTTGGGCCACGCCGTTGGCACCATAACACATCTTCAGCGCCATGACACTCATGCTGAAGAGGTCATAGCTGCCCATATTCTCACGCCCAAGGTCGTGGAACTCATCACGGGTGAGGCCCAGTTCGCGCATGTATTCCGTAAAGTGCTCATCTATAAGATCAAAGCCGAAGCGCTCCAGACCAGCCGGAACCGGGGTGTGCAGGGTAAATCCCGTGCTTGCCGCGATGATTTCCTTTGCCTGCTGGAAAGTCAGGCTCTGCTCGCGCATCATCACCCGGATGCGCTCCAGAACGCCAAACGCGCTGTGGCCCTCGTTCATATGACACACTGTAGGCGAAATACCCAGCGCGCGCAGAGCACGAATGCCACCGATACCCAGCACAATTTCCTGGCGAATGCGAGTTCGCTTGTCGCCCCCATACAGGCGATCTGTCAGGCTGCGATCATCCTCACGCGGGTTGTCTGGAATGTTGGTATCGAGCAGATACAGAGGGGTGCGCCCCACCTGTACGCGCCAGATCTGGGCGTACAGCTTGCGCCCAGGGAGCTGTACATCAATTTTGATGGGGTTACCATCCTTATCGCGTTCAAGCTTCAGCGGCATATTGGAAAAATCATTAATCGGGTAAAGCTCCTGCTGCCAGCCATCCGCGTTAAGATATTGTTGGAAATACCCTTCCTGGTACAAAAGCCCAACGCCTACCAGTGGCACATGCAGCCCGCTGCTGCTCTTCAGGTGGTCGCCACTCAGAACACCCAGGCCACCGCTGTAGTTGGGCAGACTTTCGCCCAGGCCAAACTCCATGGAAAAGTAAGCAATCACTGGTTTTTGCTTAAGGTTGCCGTAATGCTCATCGTACCACGTGATCTTCGATGCCATGTAGTCATCATAACTGCTGACGACACGCTCATAGTTTGCCATAAATGCAGGGTCAGACTTTACTTCTTCAAGCCGTTCCTGAGACAGCGTACCCAGCAGCAGCACCGGGTTGTGGTGGGTCGTTTCCCAGGCATCAGCGTCCAGACGTCTGAACAGACCGATTGTTTCATGATCCCAGGTAAAACGCATGTTATACGCCAGGTCTTCCAGCCTTGCCAGAGCTTTCGGCAGCTTCGGGGCGACACTTACAGTCGCAATTGGCTTCACCATACAGGAGATTCTCCTCAACTTATCTGACGGATGAGTGCACAGGTTAAACGACCTGCCAGCAGCAGGCACAGGCAGTTCTTAAAGGCAATGTCCAGCTAAGCGTACCTACTGCGCTCTATTCGCGCAATAGTTTTTCCAGCGCGTCAGCCGTTGTAACAGGCATGGCGCAGACGAAGCGCCGGCACACATAGGCAGTCGGGACATCATCCTTCATCGGTCTGTCATGCAGCAGGGGAACGGCACTGGTCTGGGCGTCTGGCCCGTTATGGCGCAGCAGCGCTGTCATGATGTTGGGGCGATACGGTTCATGGAGTACCTTCAGCATTTCTCGCGTAGTGGGATGGGTTGGATTACCGGCGATAGCAATCTCAGCGATGCCATGTACCAAAAGATCGGCAGCGTTAAGCGCCTCCCCAAATGCCTGTGGATACTGCTGCATGGCGGGGGTCAGCGGTCGCAGGACAGCGCGCGCCATGTGTTCGTAGCGTTCATCCATCGTCAGCGCGAACAGACGCACCAGTTGCCGCGCCATCATCGCATTGCCAGAAGGCGTGGCGTTGTCCTGCAGGCTGCGGGGGCGCACAATCAGGCGTTCATGATCATCACTGGTGTCATAGAAGCCAGCGCCATCTGGGGCCACAAAGCGCACCAGCACAAAATCCGCCAGGCTGCGAGCCGCAACAAACCATTTTTCCAGGTAAGTAGCCTGGTACAGCTCCAGAAATCCGTCAATCAGGTTGGCATAATCTTCCAGATAGGCGTTCAGCCGCGCCCTGCCGTGGCTATATGTGCGGAACAGGCGACCATCCGGCTGCATCATCACCTCCAGGAAGAAGTCACCACACCGCTCAGCCGCCACCAGGTAATCACTTCGCCCCAGCGCGCGGGCCGCCTCTGCCAGGCTGGCCAGCATCATGCCGTTCCACGCTGTCAGAACCTTATCGTCCAGCGAGGGGTGGTCGCGCTGGGTGCGCGCGGCGTACAACCGGTCGTTGATCATAATGAGCGCACGGCGCAGTTGCTCCTCATCCATACCCAGGCGTTTAGCGGCAACGGCATCGTCTGAAGGCACATGAAGGATGTTTGCCCCCTCAAAGTTGCCGCTGTGCGTCATACCGTAATACTCTACCGCAATTTCCACAGCGCTGGGCAGTTCATCCGCCAGCGGTGCCAGCGCTTCGCGCACTTCATCTATCGTCCAGACGAAGAATTTGCCCTCCTCACCCTGGCTGTCGGCGTCGGTTGCGCTGTAAAAACCGCCTTCAGGGGCCGTCATCTCGCGCAGGATGTAGTCATAGGTGTCTTCAGCGACGCGTCGATAAAAGCTGTCGCCGAAACGCTGGTAGGCGTGCAGATACAGGCGAGACAACTGCGCATTGTCGTACAGCATCTTTTCAAAGTGTGGCACCAGCCATATAGCATCGACAGTGTAGCGGTGAAAACCACCACCAATCTGGTCACAGATGCCGCCGCGCGCCATCCGCTCCAGCGATAGGCGAACCATCGCGCTGGCCTGGTGCTGGGGGAAGCGGGTACCATAACGCAGCAGATGCTCAAGGTTCATCGGGTTAGGGAACTTGGGGGCATCGCCAAAGCCACCGTTTATTTCATCCATATGGCCGATAAGCTGGCGCGCGGCGGCCTCCAAGAGCGCAGCGTTCAGGCCATCATCGGGCACGTCGAGGTTCAGGAACGACCTGTCCAGTGCATCTGTCAGATTGGAGGCCTGTGCCTCTAACTGCTGGCGGCGGTTACGATAGGCATCGATAATAGCCTCCATCACCTGACGGAAGGATGGGATGCCATAACGCGGTTCACGCGGGTAGTAAGTGCCCCCATAGAATGGGCGGCCATCGGGCAGCAGGAAAACCGTCATAGGCCAGCCACCATTGCCCCGGTTCATGGCCTGCACTGCCTGCATGTAGATGTCATCCACATCAGGCCGTTCCTCGCGGTCAACCTTGATGTTAATGAACAACTCGTTCATAAGACGCGCGGTCGGCTCATGCTCAAAGCTTTCGTGGGCCATCACGTGGCACCAGTGGCAGGCGCTGTAACCAACACTCAGCAAGATGGGCTTGTCCTGGCTGGCCGCGGCGGCAAACGCTTCTTCCCCCCACGGGTACCAATCAACCGGATTGTCCTTGTGTTGAAGCAGGTATGGGCTGGTCTCAAACTGTAAGCGGTTCATCCGTGTCCTTGTTCACTCTGTAGGCACGTATGAGTGTAACGCATTCACCTTACCATGTTAACAAGGGCGGCACGTCATCCTTTTGCTGCGGGTCGGCACTCCACACCTCGTTCAGCCAGTCAAGAAGCTGACGAGTCGCCGTGCTCGTCAACCGGATACCGGCCTCAAAGCGATTGGGCGAGAAGGCAAAGAAGTTAGTATGATGTTTGCGACTGATGCAGATCAGATAATCGCTTTCCCAGCGATTCTGTCCCCACAGGAAGGCGAGGCCGCCCTGCTCACGGCGCATGAGGTCTAACCACCGTGTGCGATCCATTTCGCTCAGCGTATCCAGTGTAAAGCGCAGCGTCAGCATGCTGCCCAGCGTGAACGAAAGCTGTATCTCCTTGGTGCGCAGATCCGCATCAAGGATGAGGGCAGCTGCCCCATCCTGCGTTGTAAGCGTCGCAACCCGCCGCCCTGTCGTAGTGCCAAGGGTACGAAATGAAATGAGCGCCATCATGGGCATCGTTGGGAAACGTTTGGAAAGCTCAACATCGAGATCAATCTCGCCGTTGAAAAACTGCTGAAGTGTCCAGGGTGGATCCTGGCTGACCACTACCGCAGTGGATTCGGCAGGTTGCAGGGCAGTGGCGCTGTCGTCAGTTTTAGGGTCAGGGCGCAGATTGCCCAGCGTAAAGCCTGGCCGCGACACAGCCAGATCCTCCTGCTTGAGCACCTCAATCACCTTACGGACAATTTCTGCGCTGTTGAGCGCATCTGTAGTGAGATCGTCCATCTCGTGAGGGGGCGTTTCCTGAGTCATGGTGGCTCCGCAGTGTAACAATATTTTAACAGTATAGCGCAAAACAACCTGTGAAACAAAGCGGTTATGAGTGTTTATTTAGCACTCGCGAATGCTATGAATTTTCTTACACGCCATTTGCTATAATGCAGCATGAGTTAAAGTCAGGTCAGGGTTATTTATGCAACCTAGAAAAGACGACAAAAAACACCCCACCGCGGGCGGTTCATCGCCGGGTGATTCCAACCACAACGACGGCGGCGGCCCACGCCTGCCGCAGGACTGGCGGCGCTGGCTTTGGCCTGCTCTGTTTGTGTTCTTCCTCCTGTGGCTCATCCTGCAAGGCGGCAGCTTCGTCGGATCATCGAACAACCAGGGCGGCTACGTGGAAGTTCCCTACTCACTCGTGCGCAACCAGGTCTCTAATGTTCAGATCATCACCTTCGATGCCGATGGCGTCAGCGCGCAGGGGCAGTTCCGCAGCCCGGTGGAAG
>Ga0224722_1001946_pt1 | contig 11182 bp, 12 predicted proteins | sample Balambano_FR1_Me_FD_161646 | JGI IMG/M metagenome (GOLD analysis project Ga0224722, IMG submission 161646) | Freshwater sediment microbial communities from Lake Towuti, South Sulawesi, Indonesia - Balambano_FR1_MetaG | ecosystem: Environmental > Aquatic > Freshwater > Lake > Sediment | place...
GCAAGCAGCGCTGCGACCGTCAGCGCGGCGTCTCCGAACTCGGTGCATTTTGAGCGGCAGCGGTTTCGGGGATGGCAAAAGTACACATCGACGCCACGCCACCAAACAGTCAGAAAAGTTGGTGTCGCCCTTTTTTATGTTATCCGTTCCCGTATCAAAGTTAACTATTCTTGAGTGACGAATTTGGGCACCCTTCCCATGCTGATCGCAAGACGATTGTACGTGTTCATCAGTCCAATGGCGATCGTGAGATCGACGGTTTCCTTCTCTGAGAAAACCGCGCGAACCTGATCATACTGATCATCGCTCGGATGAGCATTTGAGATTTGCGTGACGACTTCTGCCCAACCAAGGGCCGCTTGCTCTAGATCGTCGAATATTTGACCGGCTTCTCGCCATACTGAAACTAGCATCAGTTTTTCGGCGCTCATTAACAACTCTAATAGTGCGCGCGTATGCATGTCGATGCAGAACGCGCAGCCGTTGATCTGCGATACTCGCAGATACGTCAGTTCGACGAGCGAATGCGGCAATCCGCAACTCTGAACGTAGCCATATACGGATCCAAGCGCCTTTACGCCCGCAGGGGCTGTTGCCGGATAATCGATGCGTTGCATAATCAACCTTTCTGCCACGATCACTTCAGCTAAAGTTGGTCACGGATCGATCGTGGTGAGCTCCTTCTTCTCTGAATCGACCACGAACACCGCGAGCAGTTTGGCTGGCCTGGTTTTGCTCATGTTGCGCGCCATCACGTGGTGGTCGCCGGGCACCTCAAACCAGGTATCGCTGGGCCGGTAGATTTTTGCTGGTTGCCCAGCGATCTGGTTCTCGATGATCCCGGACAGAACATAAGCCATTATGAAGGCTGATTTGGCATGGCGGTGAGAAGCGGCATTCTCTCCAGGCGCCAATGTTACTTCGACAGCGATCATCGACTTCCCAGGAACGTTGGGCAGGGTCTGCATGAAACGGGGCACGACATTGCCGGCGCTTTTCGCCGAGACTGCGGTTGGCGTAACCGCAAACGCTAGGACCAGCGCCGTCAGCGCTGGCCGCAGATTCAACCTCGACATTGCCCTTCTCCCTCGTACCGATCGAATGCGGTGTTTGCAAGGAGCGTGCCATTTTGGGCAATCACTAGAGCAGGAAGAGCGTCGCGCGAATAGCTGCAGCTTGCAATCAGATGCATTAGCTTGAGTTGGGCAATGGATCAATACGGGAACGCACGGATATTGGCGGAGCGAGGTGGCTCATTTGAGCCAGTTTGAGCTATGTCTTTGGGCTGCAGGGATCGGTGCTCGGCCAACATTTCATTCGAGTTTTACTTGTGTGGGCCGTTTGGCACCAAACCTGCCAGGGGAAGTCGCTTGTTGAGAATCCGAGGGCGCTAGCGTGCGAAGACGGGAAGAGGACAGATCTTGGCAACCGTTCACAAAATTGGCGACAAGGTCGTGTCGGTCGCGTCGCCGAAACTGACATCCACCCAGGCGCCGCTACGCGCGTTGCTCGAGGCGGAAGGGCCCGACGAAGCGATCGTCGCGCGCGCTCGCGCGCTGAAGCCGCTCATCAAGCAATATGCCCAGCAGAGCGAGGACGACCGGCGCGTTGCCGAGCCCGTTTTGTCCAGGCAATCCAGGACGCGAGGCTGTTCCATACCTCGATCACCAAGCGTTTGGGCGGTCAAGGGGCGAATTTCCGGACGTTTCTCGATGCAATCGCAAAAATCGGCCAAGGCGACGGCGGAACCGCGTGGGCGGCGGCGTTGCTGAACGTCTGCACTTGGTTTGGAACCTTGTTCTCGGATCGGGCACAAATGGACGTATGGGGCAACAACCCCAACGCCCGGATCTGCGGAATTTTCACTCCACCGCAGGCCAGCGAGCGAGTATATGAAGAGGTCGAGGGCGGTGTCCGGCTCACCAGCGAATGGGCCTACGCATCGGGCTCCAACCACGCCGATTGGGCGGTACTTGGCGTCAAGCTCGGCCACAATCCGGATGGCACGCCGATCCTCGGGCTCGACTTGATTCCGATGAGCGAGCTATCGATCAAGCAGACGTGGTTTGTTGCCGACATGCGTGCGTCCGGCAGCAACACACTTGTCGGCGAGGGTTTTTTCGTGCCCAATCATCGTATCCAGAAATACGATGACGTGGCGAACGAGGACTACCTGCGCACGCCAAGCGAAAACAGTGACTGGGCGTCCTTCATTCCGGTCGCCGAGCTCATTCTTGTTGGCGTGCAGGTCGGTCTCGCTCGCGAAGCGATCAACCTGACGATTGAAAAAGGTGCCAGGAAAATGATCGTCTACACGGTGTGGACGGAAGCGCGCAACTCGCCGGCGCATCAGATCGCTTTGGGGGAAGCTGTGTCCATGGCCGATCAGGCCTGGCTCCTGGTCGCACGCGCCTGCGCCGACATCGACGCTGCTGCCGCCCGGCGCGAAAAGCTGGACGTTCTCACCCGCGCGCGCATCCGGATGGACACGGGGATGGCGGCCAAGCTGTCTCGTGAAACGATCGACCGGCTGCTGAGCGTCAATGGGGCGGGGAGCTTTGCCAACGTTAACGTGCTTCAGCTATCTGGCGCGACAGCGAGATTTCGAGCCGCCATGCTTTCGTGATGCCGGAGGTCGCCAGCCACATCTGCGGAAGGGCGTTGTTTGGGATCGAGGACATCGTTCAACCCTTCTGATTGGGTGGACGCAACCAAACCAAAAACCACGGGGAGGGTCGGCGTTAGCGTCGGCGACGGAGAGTACTAGATAGCAGCTGCAGTACCCTAGATTGAGTTTGATCTGTATGGAGATCAACAGCTACTCGATCCTTTTGCCGGATATCGAAAACTCAGCGATCTCGGGCCGCTTGTGTATCTCGAAAATCTCGGGATGTACGTCGCGGCCCGATATCGGAACGTAAAGGAAATCCTCTCGCGGCCTGATGTGTTCATCTCGGGCAACGGCGTGATGATGAACGATACCGGCAATTCCATCTTCGCCGGGGGGATTGGACTTTGCTCTGATGGCGATGGGCATCGGCGTATCCGCACAGTGGAATCGCGGCCGCTGAATCCTCGGATGTTGCGCGAACTTCGCGATACGATCGCGTCGGAGGCCGACGCGGTCGTCAATGCCGCGACGCGCGATCGGACGTTCGATGCGGCGACCATGCTCGCGCAGTATCTTCCGTTACGGATTGTATCGAACCTGGTTGGCCTGCCAGACGAGGGCCGCGAACGAATGCCGATCTGGGCCGCAGCCAGTTTCGACAGCTTCGGGCCGCTCAACGAGCGGGCCAAAGCCGCGCTCAGCGTCTTTGACGAAATGGTCGAATGCGCAAACTTCTTCCAAGCCGCCGGATATCAACGGTCAACATGAAAATGCTCTATGTCGACATCGCCCGCGCCATCCGACCGGGCACTCGTGAAAATGAACTGGTCGCGATCGCTGATGACCGCCTGCTCAGGCTGGACTCGGAACGAGTCGAATGCGGCAATTCGGTGTCCGGTCCGCGCGGTCGACCGCATTCGCACACCTTTTCAGACCGGATCATCCAGCCTGGTGGACATCGACGAGGCCACGTCAAGCTCAATCAATAGCTCGAGATAGCTATTGTGAAGGGCGCAGCATCGTTGCATCAAGCTGACTCAACCATTGGGGGAAGTTTGCGGTGGGTGCAGTAACAAAAAATACCATTCGCCTTTACACCGAAAATGATGCAATCGCCTTGGCTACTTTCGTCCGTTCCGGAGATGTTTCGGCCCTGGAATTGGTTGATACCGCGATAGACCTGATCGACACGGTTGATGACCAATTGAATTCCGTAACGATTAGAAGTTTCGATCTTGCACGTGACATAGCAAAACTTCCTATGCGTGACGGGATATTTTCTGGTGTTCCGTTTTTACTGAAGGATTTAGCGTCGTTCTGGTCAGGTATCCCGTGTACGGCGGGGTTTGGCTATCGCCGCGATTTCGTCCCCTCGACCGATTCCGGTTTTGCCGCGCGAATGCGGGCCGGCGGCCTCATTCCCTTAGGGAGAACGAATGTTCCAGAAGCCGGGTGGTCTCTTTCAACCGAACCCGCTTCCTACGGCCCTACTCATAATCCTTGGCGCCTCGGGATTTCGCCAGGCGGATCGAGCGGCGGTTCGGGCGCGGCAGTTGCTGCGCGGTTGGTGCCGATGGCTGAAGCATCGGACGCGGCCGGATCGATACGATTCCCCGCCTCATGTTGCGGACTTGTCGGCCTTAAACCGTCTCGCGGGCGGGTCAGCTTCGGCCCTGCGATGATAGATTTGCTGTTTGGCAACATCTACGTTTCGGCGGTAACGAGAACCGTTCGGGATACCGCCGCGTTTCTCGATACCGTTGCGGGAAATGAGCCCGGCGATCTTTACCTGCCGCGAAAACCAAGCAATGGTTGGTTGGCTGGAATTGGCAATACGCATTGTCGTCGGCGTATTGGCGTTGCCATAGATGCGCCCTGGGGAACGCCCACTCACCCAGCCGTACGCGAAGTCGTCGAGGACGCAGCCGCCACGTTGAAGGCGATGGGGCACGATGTACAGCCTCATGAAATCAAGACAGACCTTTATGGTGCATGGCAGAACTACACCAAGCTAATCGGCGTCTTCCTTGTGCAGGAATTTGCCATGGTCGCATCGCTTGTCAGGCAAGAGCCCGAAGAAGGGGACATACCCAATATTATTCGTCTATTGCTGGAGCGCGGCCGCAACACCTCAGGTGCCGAGGTCATGGACGCGCTCGCCGCGCTGCAGACGGCAGCGAGAGAGCTCACCATCGAATTGCAACCTTACGATGCGTTTTTGACGCCCACATTGACGCAACCGCCGCGTCCGCTTGGCCACTGGGACATGGGCGGAACCGATCTGGACGCCTATCATGAACAGTGGACCGACGGGGCGTTCCTGCCCGGCTTTAACTATAGCGGACTGCCGGCGATTTCGCTGCCATTTGCACTCGCCCCGGACGGCTTGCCGATAGGTATTCAGCTTGCTGGGCGTTATGCCGATGAGCTAACGCTTCTCCAAATTGGGGCGGAGCTTGAGAATGCGGTCAATTGGGCCGCACGGCGTGCCCCACTGGCCGCCGGGGCAGTTTATCAAGCTGAGCTTGTCAGAGGCGTCACCTGAAGTCTTCGGCTATCGTTGGTCGAATAGATGGATGAGTCCTATACGCGAATTAACGCCGGTCTTCTCGTATATGTTACTAAGATGGTTTTTGACTGTCCATGGGCTGATTGAGAGGCCTTGCGCGACTGCGCCGACGCTCAGACCTTGGCATACCATACGAATGACCTGCCTTTCACGCGCCGACAGAAGCCGGTTCTCAAGCTGGAAAATGGCACGCTGTTTCAAGTGACGCAGAGTCAAAACCGTAAAGCGGCGATTGTCACGCTCAACATTATATGCCTGAAGGAGGATCCCCTTCTCTTGCAACCGGGTTATGCCGCCAACAGAGTCTCCAGCTCGCTGTGCTGACAATGCTTCGTCAAGGTCGCGATCTTCGAGATGATGCCGATCGCACAACGCCGTGTTGCGGTACGCGATCACCCCCCCCGTCATGATCGCGACAACATCCTGCAAGGAGTCTTGCGCAAGTTCGAGTGCAATAGCGCGCGCCGTAAGTGCTTGACGATCAAGTATGCCGCGATAGGCCATATTCAATCCGGTCGAGATTATCCGAGCGAGATCAGCTTCCTGGTCTGAAAAATCGCCGCGCGACCGCGATCGACCGATCGTGAAGCTCCCTCGGATCGAGTCCTCGGAACTGATAACGATCGTCAGAACGTTAACCGCTTTCAGATCGCTCAGAAAGTCAAAAAAGCGGGGGTTCTGGGTGCGCTTAAAGTATTGCGACAGGCGTATCGTATTATAGTTTTGGGAGTGCACGCCCTCGCGCATCAGCGACAGTATCGGGTCCGATTCACAAAGCATCCTGTCATAAACAGCCTGAATCTCGGGTGACCAGCTAGCGCCCTCGACTTGCAGCTTCGCGCCCTTCCATTGAGCACCGCGCCGCACATCATACCGCACAAAATTAACAAACTCTGCTTCGAACAGAGATCTTATCTGCGGAAGTGTGACTTGGCCAAAGCGTCTCATACTGTTGACGACGCCCGCGCTAGTCAAAATTTCCGCAACCACACTCATTGGCAACCCCCGTCCTCCACTGAGCTTCGAGTTTCACCGATCCCCACTCATATTCTTGCAGCCCATCCTTTGGGACCTCGCGCCCACGGGGCTCCGGACAACGGGTCGATAGCTCAGTCGAGCTATTGTTAGCTCCAATCGATCATCTAGTATCCCATTATCGGCGTAACGGCAAGTCGGCGCCCGTGCTTGGAAGCACACGATGGCCCTAAGGCTATCTAAAGCGATTTCCAAGCAGCTGGCGTCCAAGTCGTGGAATGCACCTGAATAGGACACAGGTCTCCTGGGGCTTGGTGCTCAAAAAAAGGTAACATTTGAAGACTTGAGGAAAGTGGTTATTAATCCATAAGTTACAATAGAAAAGGGGTGGTCATAATGAGTCAGCTAAAGACGTGCGCAATCTGCACCTATTTTGCGGTTTCTACGGCACTCACGAGCAGCGCCTTCATGACACCTGCCCTGGCGCAGGAAAGCGAGGCAGCCGACAGTCCGACTGACGCCAGCAGCGGCGTCTTTAGTGATGACATCGTCGTGACCGCGACGCGGCGTTCGCAGAATCTGCAGGATGTCGGCATCACACTTACTGCCGTAACTGGGGCGCAGATCCGGGCGCTCGGTCTCAACAGCAGCACAGACATCGCCAAACTATCCGCAAACGTGTCGCTGTCGGGAAGCTATGGCGGGCTGACGTCAAACTTCACCATCCGAGGCGTTACGCAGAACGACTTCAATGACCACGTGGAATCGGTCATCGCAACCTATATCGATGATACCTATATATCATCGCAACAGGGCGCAAATTTTGGGCTATTCGATATTGAACGCGTGGAGGTCTTGAAAGGGCCGCAAGGCACGTTGTTTGGCCGTAACGCGACGGGCGGGCTTGTCCACTACATCAGCCGCCGCCCGACCGATCACTTCGAAGGTTATCTCGACAGCACTTACGGCTCTTACAACAACATCCGGGCCGAAATGGCATTGTCTGGACCGCTAATGACAGGGCTTCGGGCCCGTCTCTCCGGTTTTTACGAGCGCCATGACGGCTACCTGATAAATGACTGGCCGGAAAATACCTACGTTACCGGCGACCGCCCGCAGGGGCAAATATTGGCGAAAGGCGGCGCTGATCTCGGCGGTCTTAAAGAAAACGTCGGATTGCGTGGTCAGATAGAAGCAGACCTGGGGCCCAAAACAACGCTCCTCCTGTCGGCGAATTATGCAAATACCGTCGCAGCCTCGGCGCCGTACCAGCTTTCGGAAACGACACTGTCGATCCAATCGCCCGACGGCACGGCACTCAATACCATATTCGCGCCGGACGCCGTTTGCCAGATTCTCGTCAATAATGCGTGCGCGCCGGGCCTGTTTGAGTCGTCTCCCGTCCGGCCAGCTCCCGGTACCGACTTTTACGGGTATCGCGACCCAGATGGCCGCGGCCTACGCACATCGATCGACTATGCCTTTGATGACGGCTCTAAATACGGCACCTATGCATTTTCAGGAAAGTTGACCTCGGCAGTCCGGGGCATAAACTTTACCTCAATCACGGACTATAAGAACTTTGGAAAGGACTTCGTCTTTGATCTGACGCCCGATCCGACAAATGCATATATAAATCTGACGGTATCGCACTCGGATCAGTTTTCCCAGGAAGTCCGTCTTGACGGCAGTACGCCGCGTTTGCGGTGGCTCGCCGGTGTATACTATTTGAAGATCAACAATCGCAGTACGATTGGCTTCGGAACGCTTGCGGGCGGAATATTCGATCCATTCTTCGTGGCCAAGCAACCTCGCATCGCCCGCCTGAAAAGTAGTAGCTTTTCGCCCTTTGGGCAGACCGAGTACGACATTACAGATACGCTCACCGTTATTGCCGGCCTAAGAGCCTCTTTTGAAAGGAAACGCTACAGTTTCAATGTTCTGCTTGTGCCCGGGTCTGCAGACGATGATCCGAGGGAGTTCCAGTATGAGGGCGGCATTTCGCTGCTGAGTTACGCTGCGAGGAGCAAAGAGACGCTGTGGAACTGGAAAGCCCAACTGAACTACAAGCCTAATGATGATGTGCTTATTTATGCCGGAGTTACGCAAGGGCAAAAGGCGGGCAGTTTTAACTCCGGCGGACCGGCGGATTTTACCGATCCCGTTAGCCAAATACCTTATAGACCAGAGCGCCTAATATCATACGAAACGGGTATAAAGACAACCATTCTTGATCGCCGGTTGCGGCTAAACGGTGCACTCTACTATTATGACTATAGAAACTATCAGGCGGCGGAGTGGCGCGGTCTTTCGAGCATTATTATAAATGCCGACTCAGTAAATTACGGCATTGAGCTTGAGGTTTCGGGGACTCCGGCTGATAACCTTGATATCTCGCTGAACGGTGGCTGGAAATACGCAAACATTAAGAATGTTCCCATTGCTGGAGGGATCCGCGATGTGGAACCGACGTTTGCGCCACAATGGACTGCTGCAGGTCTCATACGCTATCAAATACCCAATGAAATGGCAGGCGGAAACGTCGCGCTCCAATCTTCAGGATCCTATCAGTCACGGGTCTGGCATAATCTGAACAATTTTGACGCTAATTATCTTCGGGGATACTTTCTGTTTGATGCCAGAGTATCGTGGGAGTCGAAGACGAGAGACTTGGCTTTTGCGATCTTTGCAAGAAACCTCTTCGACCAGAGGTATGAGACAGTTGGCTTTGACGAATCTTACGCCACCGGTGGAAACATCACCTCGCCGGGGAAACCCCGGTGGTTCGGCGCAAACGTTCGGGTCGGATTCTAGACCCCGATAGAAAGGGCTGGCAATGCTCAAAACCAGAAACCCAAGCAGCATAGCGCCGCCGGTCGGCGCCTACAGTCATGGAGTGGAAGTCCCAGCCGGCGCGCGATGGCTTTCGGTTGCGGGGCAGGCAGGCATTCGTCCGGACGGAACACTGGCTGAGGGCTTTGAGGATCAGCATGAGGTGGTCTGGCAGAATACGCTTGCGATCCTCGCCGACGCAGGGATGGGCCCAGAAAACATCGTGCACATAAACGTTTATTCTACCGATCCTGAGGGGATCAAATGGATCGGCGTCCACCGCAAGAAGTATCTGAGTCCCAAGCATACCCCTTCATCGACCTATGTATTGATTTCGGGTCTCGCCCGGCCGGACTGGGTGGTCGAAATGGAATGTATTGCTGCCAAAGTCGATTGATGCAGATGGGCAGGAATACCTAAATACGGGAGTATCACTACGATGACCGAACAAGTAATTAATCATCAGTCAATTGAAGAGCGCAATAAGGCGATAGCAACTGCGTTCTACGAAGCAGCACTAAATAATCACAATTATGAGGATGCGGCCCAGTATATGGGCGTCACATATACCCAACACAACCCGAATGCGCAGGACGACAAGCAGGGGTTCGCCGACTTTCTGGCGTGGCTACGCGAGAATCACCCCTTGTCGCGTGGCATTATCAAGCGGATCTGGGCTGATGGCGATTATGTGATCATGCATGTGCTCGAACGGCGACATCCGGATGATCGTGGCGATGCGGTGGTGGATATTTTCCGTTTCGATGGTGACAAAATTGTAGAACATTGGGACGTCACTCAGTCTATTCCGGAAAAGCTCGCACATTCGAACGGGATGATTTGACCGGCCCAGAGCCGGGGCATAAAATATTATATAGCCATGGCAGATGGCTGCGTCCTAGTGTAAACAAGAGAAACACAGCAGGTAATTGGTGGAGAAAATGCCCGAAAGGTCCGGTGACCGGTGCGTTTATGACGCTGGCAGCGGGAGTGGGGAGGAGAGTGTCTCCAAATCTCACAAAGGGTGTTATCATGAGGATTGCTGTGGTCGGGGCGAGCGGAACTGCGGGGCGGTGTCTTGTTGAAGAGGCCCAGCGTCGAGGCCATGAGGTTACGGCCGTTGTCCGTTCGCCAGGAAGCTATAAGCCCCTGGCCGACGAGAAAGCGGTCTTCGGCAACGTTCAAGATCTAGAAAGTTTGTCGGCGGTGCTGGCTGGCCATGACGTTGTCATCAGCGCGGTCACGTTTCAAGCGATAGACCCCGACAAACTGATCGGGGCCGTTCGACGGAGCGGCGTCAAACGCTTCGTTTCGATTGGTGGGGCGGGGAGCCTGTGGGCTAAACCCGGGACGCTTTTCATCGACAGCCCCGATTTCCCGGCGGACGTCATTCCGGAATCGCGGGCCGGGATCGCTTTGCTCAATGCCCTTCTTGTGACCCATGATCTTGAATGGACAATGACTACACCCCCGGCAGTCCTCGAACTAGGCCAAAGAACCGGTGCGTTCCGATTGGGGAAAGACGACATGCTGTACGATGATGACGGCAAAAGTCGTATTTCTTATCAGGATCTCGCGGTTGCCATGCTTAATGAAATCGACGAGCCGCAGCACGTACGACAGCGATATACGGTAGGTTATTAGGCCGTGGACTCATAATCGGGATTCCCAAGGCGGCGTAGGTTTGATTCAAGTCTTCTGGAAGGGAGTCTTGGAGGAGCCGCTATGATCTGACCGAGTTTGAGTGGCGGGTGATCGAACCGCTGTTGCCCAACAAGCCGCGCGGGGTGCCGCGGGTGGATGACCGGCGGGTGCTGAACGGCATCTTCTGGGTGCTGCGCTCGGGGTCGCCGTGGCGCGACCTGCCGGAGCGCTATGGGCCGTACACCACATGCTACGACCGCTTCCGGCGCTGGACGAAGGCGGGGGTCTGCGACCGGATCATGGACGCAATTAGAGACGCTTACGGTGGCGACGTGCGCATGATCGACGGCACCAGCGTGCGCGTCCATCACGCGGCTGCCACTTTAAAAAAGCCACCCGGATCGATGTCTTCGACGAAGCCGGGGTGGTCTTACTACGAAAATCCATGCTCTGACCGATGCCGATGGCCTGCCGGTGAAGATCGTCATCACCCCCGGCCAGACCCACGACATCAAGGCAGCGGCCGAGCTGCTCGCCGACATCCGCCAAGG
>Ga0224722_1001947_pt1 | contig 11175 bp, 6 predicted proteins | sample Balambano_FR1_Me_FD_161646 | JGI IMG/M metagenome (GOLD analysis project Ga0224722, IMG submission 161646) | Freshwater sediment microbial communities from Lake Towuti, South Sulawesi, Indonesia - Balambano_FR1_MetaG | ecosystem: Environmental > Aquatic > Freshwater > Lake > Sediment | place...
CATATCACCGCCGCCCCAGAAGCGTGTCCCGCCCCAGAAGCGTGTCCCACTCCATACGATCCCACTATCGAGCGCAAAGTGACCTTCGCCAAAGGTCAGGTTGAGCGAGCGAAAGGTCTCCAGATCCAACCAAACGAGATTGGCCGTGTAGGCTGCCCCTAGCGCAATGATCGTCTCCTCAGGGGCACCATCCACGGGCGCATCATTGGGTTTCATCACATAGTACAGGTAGACGCTGCCATCATCGCTGACAATCCGGTTGACTGGACCATTGAAATGAAAGTTGATCGCCTGAAAATCGGGCACACCGTCTTCATCTGTATCGAGCACGTTATAATTTAACTGGCCGGAATCGGGCGCTGTTTCTAGCACATCGGCCAAACCATTTGCGCCGACAGGCCAGTGTGGGTCGATGGCACCATCCCCATCGGTGTCGAGCAGCGCCACCATCTCTGCACTCAGGCCACTCTCTGCCAGATCCGTCACGCCGTCGTTGTCACTATCGAGATCAAGATGATCGGGCAAGCCATCATTGTCCGTGTCACCGTTGTTAAAGGCGGTCAAAATTTCAATTTCATCAGGGATACCATCGTTGTCGGAATCCACGTCAAACCCGCCCCACGATGGCTCGGTCGGCTCGATGCAAACTTGGATGTTCCGCAGGGCAAAAAATTCACCCAGCCCTCCGTATTTGCTATCAATGCGGAAGAGAACGGTCGCTTGCCCACCCACTTCGTTGGCAATGGTGTAACTGCGTACACCGGCGCTATCGTTGCTAAACTGTTCCAACCGCCGCCAATCGGTCTGTGTAGATTTCACCCAAATGCTCAATTTGTCACTGTTCTCGAGTCGTCCTGAGGTGCGATAGGTGAGATTCAACGTTGCGCTGATCGCATGGGTCAGATCCACACTTCGGGCAAAGCGCGGGAAGAAGCCAAACCGGTTACTGATGCGCGCCTCGCGGCGGCCGGCGATCCGCACGTCCCCAAAGTACGGTCCGGGGATCACCGGGTCGTATTCGTACCAATCACTGGCCCAAGCCACGGTCCCATTGTTATTGTTAAAGCGGATCTCTTCAAAGGTATCCAAGGCAAACAGATTGGTTGAGCAGCGTGGATCGACGATAGGACCCTGCGGTCTTTCGTTGGGTACGCCGTCGCCATCGCGGTCGACCGGGTCAATCGGTGGCTGATTGGGCGGGGGCATCCACGGGTGTGCCAGTTCCATCGCCAAATCCAGCCCCTCATTGGCCCGCTCGTCGGGCACTTGCGGGCTTAAGACCGCATCATAGCCGACAATTCGCCCGCTGCCCTGTTGAAACAGGTTATCAACCAGTTCACCGGCATCCGTCAAGCTGGATTGCGCCGTGTACATCAGGCGAAACTTGACTTGGTCGGGCGTGAGGGTATGGTTTTGTTGCAGCATCAGCGCGGCAACCCCCGAGGCGATGGCTGTAGCCATACTCGTACCGTTGAGTCGATAAAGACTGACTTCGGGCTGGTAATCGGGATGGTTACGGGCCAGAAACGCCGACTGCTCCATGTCATTCGGATCGGTGTACATGTAGGCCACGACGTTCACACCGGGGGCCAGAACATCGGGCTTGACAAACCCATCCAGCGTGGGGCCGGTGCTGGTCCAGGTCGGGCGCGTATCGTCAGAATGGTCTGCCGCCGTGCCACTGGTGTCAGAGGCCCCTACCGTGATCACATATGGGTCGTTGCCCGGCACGGAAATGCTCTGCCCAGATTCACCTTTATTCCCTGCGGCGGCCAGTACGACAATGCCGCTGGCCCAGGCTCGCTCGGCGGCTTGATTGACAGGATCTACAAAGTAGGGCGTCGTTGCAATCGCAATCAGGCTGAGATTCAAGACGTGGATGTCGAAGGCTTCGCGTTGTTCCACAACAAATTGAATCCCGCGAATAACTGTGCCGTAGGTGCCCAGCCCTTCCTCATTTAAGACGCGCACACTGAGAATCGCTGCATCGGGCGCAATCCCCAATTTGGTGTTGGTACGCTCATCGATCAGCGAATTGGCAATCGTACTCGCCACATGCGTGCCGTGCCCATAAGGATCGACGCTCGATTGGCGTGTTTGCCAGCAGAGTGGTTTGTGGCGAATGCGTGTATCCATTCGCTCAACGGAGGCACACCCCTGCTGGCCGACAAAATCGACCTGCCCAATGAAATTCTCAACTACTCTGCTAGACGGAGAGTTTGACGCTGCGTCATAGAATTGGACACCGCTATCCACCACAGCAATGGTGATCCCTGCCCCGGTCACCGGATGTGGTTCCTGATGCAGCCGATCCGCACCAACGGCAATCGCTGGCGGGCTTTTGACCTTCCAGCGGAAGGGATCCAGCGTGGGTTCTACGGCACGAGTAGCGGAGGTTACGGCTTTGTCTTTGATCACAGAGCGCACAGTGGGTTGGGCTACCAGTTGCTGAAGTTGACTGCCCGGCATTGTCGCCAATACACCATCGATCAGCCAGAGATCAGCCGTAACCACACCACCGCTGGTAGTGACTGCCTCTGCCGCCGCCGCAGCACTGGCAGCCGTGACAATCACCGACACTGAAGCTTGATCGAGGGTCGCCAGTGCTGGGTCCAGATAGGCCGGAGTTTGCGGCAGCGGCGGCATTTGTACAGGGGGAGCGCAACCGGCCAACAGTCCCAGCATCACAACAACACAACCGATCAATTTGAAGCAGGCAAACGAGCAAAGAGAGTTCAATTGTTCACGCATAGGATGATTTCTTGCGTTTATTGTTGGCACAGGATGTTCATTCCTACATCCATCACCACTCACACATCGATCCGATACTTTGCGCATGGCCTGCATCGCAAATTCCCTGAGCGCAGAGGTATTGTAACAGATTGTCGAAGACGAAGATGTTACAGTTTGTTATCATTCCGCTTATCATTACACAACGTAACTCCTACGACTGCGACGCTTAGTATCTGTAGGCCCTAAGAATTCCTTACGATCTGTAATGGATGAAATTCTTAACTTTCAATATCATTTCTTCAAATGAGAGTCAAATTACAGTCATGCGAAAAGCAGGATTCGCTGATCCTAGATTTCAACGATGACTCACCGTGCAAAGTTTCAACGCATCCACAAAAACAGGGGGATTGCCATTGACAATCCCCCTGCGCATTCAGTCTTAAGATTTAACCCCCGTTAAGCCGCTTCGCGCTGCTCAACCACCTACCTATCGCTGACCCCCAGGCAAGCGCGACAACGGCCTAGCGTCGCCAGTCCATCTTCTCAAAGAACCAGACGGGCAGTACATTTGCCTCCATCAATTTGCGGACGTTACTCCCATCGGCTCGCATAATGTAGATGCCCCACTTGCCATCGCGGTCGCTGCGAAAAGCAATCCACTGACCATCAGGACTCCACACTGGCAAACCATCGCTGGAGGGGTTGGTGGTGAGGCGCGTCTTGTTGCTGCCGTCCACACCGATCAATAGGACAATCTGACTATCGGTTGACAAAGTGGGTGCTGCGTAATGCGTGCTGTGTAATGCGTGCTGCGTAACCTGGTACGCACAACTACGAATTACTTTCTCAGCAGCCCAGGGCGCGGCGTTGTACGGCGGGGAGGAAGAGATGATTGGGCTGGCTAAAGTCGGGGGGCAGGCTTGCGGTGAGGGTAGGGTAGACAAAACCGAGCGGCGTCTCCTGCGCATACCCAGGAAAGATCTGGCCTAGTTGATCGGCGGTGCGCCCAAACTGGCGGGTCAGGATCTCACTCAGCACCCGTCGATAGTCGGTGGTGATGGCGAGATCAAGGCCATCGTAGAGTTGTTCGCGGGCCAGCCCCGGCCATTGACCGTAGAGTTGACCGCCCTGCACTTGATCGCCCACGACCATCATCACACTCCCATGACCATGATCGGTGCCGATGCTGCCATTTTCTTGCAGACGGCGGCCAAATTCACTCATCACCACCACCGTTACCCCACGGCGGTTGCCCGGTGCGCCACAACCATCCAGATCCTGGTAGAAAGCCCCTAGACCGGCATCAAGCGTGGTAAGCAGATCCTCCATCGGGCCGCGCTGATATTCGTGCGTATCCCAGCCGCCGAGGTCGATGGTCGCCGCAGTCAGCCCCAGATCGGCCTTGATCAACTGGGCGACAGTGCGCAGCGTACGGCCAAAGCCGCGTGTATCATTCGGATAGAGGGCTCCATTCGCTGGCACATAGTTGCTCCACTGGCGCGCCTGTACGACCTGGAGCGTGTCCAACGTAGCGCTCCCCGCTCGATCCAGCCAGTGTGCATTCGAGCCGTAGATCTGCCGCAACGCCGCCACTTGATGCCCAGCATAGCGCGCTCTGCCACCGATCTGAAAGTTCCCTGGGTCGGTCAGGCTGATCGCCCCAGGGTAGCCCAACAAGGCAGTCGCGGGATTGGGGTGCATCGAAAGCACGGGTAGTTGCCCGGCGTCCACCGGCAAGGCGAGCGTGTCGAGATAGCGCGCCAGCCACCCCGTGCCCGATTTCGCACCAGGTGTGCCCATCTCCATATAATCTTGCGCAGCAAAGTGGCTGCGTGTGTCATAGACCAACCCCGCCGCGTGGATCAGCGCCAGCCGTCCGTCGCGATAGAGATCGTAGAGTCGCGGCAGATTGGGGTGGAGACCAAAGCGACCATCCAAGTTGAAAGCCGCACCCTGGCCGCTGACCGGCACGCGCAGCGACGGACGCGCCTCTTCATAACGCCGCCGATCACTGCTCCCATCAACATCGGCCAATGGCGGCACTACATGCAGACCATCCCACCCACCGCGCAAGAAGAGCGCGATCAAAATGCCCTGGGTGGCCTCGGACGCAGCAAAGGCCACCTGCGACAATCGCGCACCGGCCATGGCCGCAATCGCCGCCGAACAGCCGATCATAAACCCACGCCGCGAAAGACTGAACATAGAACTCTCTCTTTTAGTTAGTAAGAGCCAGGACGACACAATGTAACAGGGATTTCGCAGCTTCCACAGATTTGAACAGCAAAAGAATCGGCGTAATCTGCGAAGCCCCTGTTTAGTTTCTATCGCTGTTTCTGATGTTACCGCCACTGAAATTCGGGGGCCATGCAGAGCACCGCCACCATCCATTTGAGCCGTTCGGCGATGTCTTCGGGGGCCATCGGCGTGTCCGGGCCGTAGACGGGGGTGACATCTGGCTCGGTCTCCCAGCCTTGCAAGAGCGCCACCAGCGCGGCATGATGAGCTGGATCATCGAGCGCAGGCCGGCCGAGGAGCCGTTCCGTCCAAAAGGCAACCAGGGCATTCGGCGTCTGTGCGCCGCCCATATCGATCTGGGCCAGGTTGATCAGAAGCGTAGCCCGCCCCGCATCATCCGGGCCGAAATCGTCATCGAGCAGGTTGTTGATCAGCTGCCAACGATAGAGCAACGAGGCGGCCCCGCTCCACGCCTCTTTTGTATCGGGGTAGCCATCGGGTGAACGACGGCCAAAGAGCCGCTGCCCCATGTTGTCAAAGGCCGACCAGAAGCCCGAATCGCCCGTCGGCTTGAGCACCACCGTCGCCGGTAGGGCGCGCAGGGTGCTGAAAAAGGCTTCCACCGGGCGTTTGATTTTGCCGCTCCAGGTGGCCCGAAACTCTTCGGACAAGACAATCGAGCGGACAACATGCTTGAGCTGTTCGGGGTCGCTTTTGAGCCGGATAAACTCTGCTGTGACCGCGGCCACAAGTTCTGCGGAAGGTGTATCGCTCACCAAGCGGCGACAGAGCCGCTGGCAGACATGGTGCGCCGTGCCGGCGTGAAAGGCCACTTTGTCCAACACCGCTTCACCGTGGGCTTGTGCGCCATTTTGCAATCGTTCAATCGGCGGCATCCCTAGCACGATCTTCTGGCCGTCATCGTGATAGCGATGGACATAGGTAAACTTGCCGTCATCTGGCGCGTCGCGATCATCGAGGATCGTCCAGCCGGTGAAGCAGCGGGCGGCCTCGTAAACATCCACATCGACATAGCCCACAGGCGCACCCTCGGCAAAACCAGTGATGGTATGTTGCGGTTTTACGCCCAAGTAGTGTGCTTCGCCCAGCGTGTGCAGTTCAAAAAGTTCGCGGGCATAGTTTTCGTTGGGGCTGATGTTGCGATTGCTGGTGTTGTCCAGATAGTAGAGCATGGCATGGCTCTGCGCCACGCGCCCGAGCAAGACCCGAAAGTTGCCCAACATCCCGGCGCGGATGACATCGCGGTCATAGCTCGTCCAGGTTGCGGCGGCGTAGCTACCATCCCAGGCATAGACATTGAAGTGATTGTGCCAGAAGTCAGCCAATACTTCGCGCAACTGCCAGCGGCTGTGAACTGCCCGCGCCAACGTCGCCAGCCGCACCTCGGTCACGGGGCTGGAGCGCACCGGGTTGCTGCCGCTGTCGTGGTCACGGTAATAGTCACGCCAGAGCTGGTCAAGGGGTTTGCTCAACGATGCCAGCCCACCCGCCGTTAGGATGGCAGCCAGTTCCGGCTCATCGACTGGGTTGGCATACTCCTCAGCAGTCATCGGTGCAGCCAGTTGGGCGTCTACCCACTGTGTCAACTTTTCGACATCGGTCTCCCCAGGCAGGGCGTTGAACGCAGCGACGCTGGTGTGGACATCGCCTGGGCGCGGGCCAAAGGCGAGCCGGTTGAGCGCGATCACTGCCAACGGTGGCAAGGCTGGGGGAGTATTGGCGGGCGGTGCGGCTGGATCAGCGGCCAGGAGGGGTTGAGTTGGGGATCGCACCGGAGTACCTGCCGCCGTTGCGACCAAGACGCCAGCACCCTTGAGTAAGATGCGCCGTGGCAAACGAAGATTCATTTGTTGGGTCATGGGTCATTGTAAGATGGCAATGCTGCACTGGCAATGTGAACGAGCATCTTGAACGTAACGCTGTTCGCCGAAAACGATTTTCTGCTCGACAAAATCAATTAAAGGTTGCACGTTGAGGAGTCAGCATCCTCAGATGCTGGCTGTTCGCATCTGAGGATGCGAACTCCTCAATGGTGCGATGTCTATTCGTTATCTCCATGAGTATACAAAGAATATACAAATTGCGGCGGACGCTGTCAACGGTGCGTGGGGGCATCGTCAAGCGACTGTGCAAAAGCCGTCAGTTACAGTACAATAGAGGCTCATCTGACTCTTTACGGAAAGGAATCAAGCTATGCATCTTGCTGTCGTTGGCGCCGGCCCGGCGGGGCTGACCGCCGCGTATCGTCTGCAACAGGCCCGTCATCGTGTGGCGGTGATCGAGGCGCGCTCGGTCATTGGCGGGCGCACCCATACGGCGCACCTGGGGCCAGGCCACTATTGTGATACGGGAGCCGGGTGGTTAGCGACCTTTTATACCCACACGCTCCGCCTCTTTGACGAACTAGGCTATCGCGAACTTTTCGTCCGCCCGCGGGCCGTGCGCGGGGCCGCCGACCTGCTGATCGAGGGCAACTTGTATCCCTGGCCGCTCCGGGGCGAAGCCGTGGCCGCATCGGTTCTGCTGAGTGCCGAGGAGAAGGCGCGCTATGCTGCGTATCTGGAACACCTGCGCCAAGTGCAACCCGATAACCTGGAACCCGATCTAGGCTATGACCACCGCACTGCCGAAGATGAATTCACCCCGCTGGGCACGGGGATCGTCGAGATCATCATGCGGTCGCTGTTTGAAGGGCCGTGGTTTACGCGGCTGAACGCCCAGTCCGCCACCCATGCCCGGCTCTGGCTGCGTGCTGTGCAAGATGCGCTCTTCTTCCAAGTGCAAGATGGCATGGATGCGCCCTGGCGGCAACTAGCGCAGCAACTGACTATCCGCACTGGTGAAGCGGTCGAGGCGCTCCGGTTGCACGGTGGGCAAGTCGAACTCACCACCGGGAGCGGTAGTCACCGTTATGATGGTGTGGTGCTGGCGGTGCCCGCGCCCGCCGCCGTCCGCATCCTAGCCCAGGAGCCGACGCTGGCCCCGGGTTGGCTGGGGGATGTCCACTATGCGCCGCAAGTGCGCGTCTACGCCGCCCGCCACAGCACCCAGGATGCCGCGTTTGGCGTCCATCTCCTGCCGCCAACCGATCTTTTCTCCGTTGAGTGGTATTCGGGCCGACATGGGGCGTGGGGCCGCTGCCCGGAAGAGTGGCAATGGGGGCTGGTCTGCACCTATGGCCCCACCTGCGCCAAGTTCCTCAGCCAAGATCAGGCGACGGTGACCCAGGAATTGTGGCAGCAGGCCCGTGTCATCTGCCCAGCGTTGTTCCCATTGACCGCCGCCGATGTGGTGCATTATCACAGTTGGGAGTGGGCCGTGCCGATCATGCACCCGGGGCATTATCGCAATCTGGCGCGCTTTCAGCAGAAACCACCAGTGGTCTTTGCCGGGGATTGGCTGAACAATGCCTGCGTCGAGGGGGCTGTGCGCTCCGGCGAGGCAGCCGCGGCGGTCTTTTAGAGCAACTGGATAGCACGCGGATTTTTTGATTTACCCGCGCAAATCCGCCTAATCCGTAAAATCCGCGTGCTATCTTTACTGCGCCACCCCACGCGTCGATCTTTGATCGAGGTCGTGCAAAAGTCCAACTTGTGGTAAGGTAACGGTGTATGCTCCCCCATCCATCATCAACCAAACCAACAGGAGGAACACTATGGCCGACCCAAAGATCACCCGCATCGAGATCCACGAGTATCACTGGGAATTGCCCGACATGGGGCGCGATTACAATGGCTTCAACCTGGTCTATGAACCCAGTGGCAAGGCCAAGATGAGCGGACGCGTGCTCCAGATCTTTACCGACGCCGGGATCGTCGGCGAGTTTGCAGGTGGCAGCACCGCCGAATATTCGACTCTCGGTGGCTTCTGGCACTTTTTGAAGGGCCGCAGTGCGCTGGCTCGCGAAGAGATCTACACCGAAGTCAAGCGCTCGCTGCGTCAGGTGGCGCGCCTGGGCATGGCCCCCATCGACATCGCGCTATGGGATATTGCCGGCAAGCTCTACAACACGCCGATTCACAAACTGCTGGGCGGCAACAAGACGGCGCTGCCCTGCTACGCCAGCACCTATCACGGCGATCACCAACCCGGCGGGCTGGACACACCGGAAGCGTTTGCCGACTTTGCCGAACACTGTCTGGAGCTGGGCTACCCAGCCTTTAAGATCCACGGCTGGGGCCGCGCGCCGATTCGCCAGGAGATCGACAATGTCCACGCCGTGGGCAAACGGGTCGGCAGCAAGATGGATCTGATGCTTGATCCGGCCTGCGAGTACATGACCTTTGGCGATGCCGTCAAGGTCGGCTGGGCGTGTGACGAGAATCGCTTCTTCTGGTACGAAGACCCTTTTCGTGATGGCGGCATCTCGCAATTTGCCCATCGCAAACTGCGCCAGATCATCCGCACACCGCTCTTGCAGACCGAGCATGTGCGCTCGCTGGAGCCACACATCGACTTTGCCATTGCCGATGCCACCGACTATGTGCGCGGCGACGTGGGGTATGATGGCATCACGGGTGTAGTCAAGCTAGCCCACGCCTGCGAGGCGTTAGGGATCGACATTGAGTTCCACGGCCCTGGCCCGGCGCAGCGCCAGTGCATGGCCGCCATCCGCAACACCAACTATTATGAGATGGGTCTGCTCCACCCCAAAGCGCCCGCCAGCCATGATCCCAATCTCTTCCTGGGCGACTATCGCGATGAACTGGACGCCGTCGATAAAAACGGCTGCGTCTCCGTGCCCGATGGCCCCGGCCTCGGCGTGCCGATCAACTGGGACTGGGTCAATCGCAATCGGACGGGGTTGGTGGTCTACGAGTAGGTGTGCATCGGGAGTTGCGATAGCTAATTTCGCAACTCTCCTCTATGTACCACCGTGATGATCCTTTCGTGCGTTGTTGACAAAACGCACACATTGTACTACCATGAAAGTATGCAATGCTTCGACTGGAATGCAGAAAAGAATCAGCAGTTAAAACTCGCCCGTGGTATAACGTTCGATGAAATTGTCCTTGCTATTGTCAATGGTCATGTGCAAGATGTGATTGAACATCCGAATCAGCAGCAATATCCAGGCCAAATGATTTATGTGATTGAGATTGACAACTATATTTACCTGGTACCATTCGTACAAGAAGGCGAATCATTCTTTTTGAAAACGATCATCCCAAGCCGAAAAGCAACCAAGCAGTATTTGAGGAGAAATACGTGAACTATAACTTTGACCAGGAAGAGCTGGAAATTCTAGAAGCCTATGAGCAAGGAAAAGTTCAATCTGCTTCAGACCTGGAACAAAAGAAGCGAGAGGCCCAAGAGGTTGCACGTAATACGTTGCATAAAAGTAAGCGCGTTAACCTGCGACTAACGGAACGCGATTTCTATCTGGCCCATGTCCGAGCTCAAGAAGAAGGCCTTCCCTATCAGACCTTACTTGCTAGCATTATCCATAAATACCTCACTGGTCGGCTGGTTGAGCGGACATAGGCTTTCACGGCTCCCATCGTACCGGCAAATGATGCAGGCCGCGCAGAATGGGGATGGTGCGCCAGCGCAGGGTTTCGGCGGAGGCAGCCAGGCGAAGAGTGGGGAGACGCGCGAGCAGCGTCGTCAGCGCGATCTTGGCTTCGAGCCGGGCCAGCGGTGCGCCGAGGCAGTAGTGAATGCCCAGCCCAAACCCCAGGTGGCGATTGGGATGGCGGGTGATGTCAAAGGTGTCAGGGGCGGCGAAGTGGGCCGGGTCGCGGTCAGCGGCAGCTAGGACCAGGCTCACGGCGTCCCCCCGGCGAATGAGTTGATCGGCCATCGGCACATCTTCGGCGGCAAAGCGCATCGTAGCCCGCTCCACTGGCCCCTCATAGCGCAGGATCTCCTCGACGGCGGATTCGATCAGTGCAGGCTGGGCCTGTAACAGCGCCTGCTGTTCGGGGTGGAGCAAGAGGGCCAGCACGCCATTACCGATCAGGTTCACCGCCGTTTCGTGCCCGGCGACGATAAGCAGGCTCATCATGCTGAATAGCTCTTCCTCGCTCAGCCGGTCGCCGGCCTCTTCGGCTCCGAGCAGCAGCGAGATCAGATCCGCACGTGGTTGCGCCCGGCGCTCAACAAAGATCTGCCGCAGATAGCCGGTAAAATCCTCCATGCGGCGGCGCATCTTGAGATATTTCTTGGCCCCCCGCCCCAGAT
>Ga0224722_1001948_pt1 | contig 11174 bp, 9 predicted proteins | sample Balambano_FR1_Me_FD_161646 | JGI IMG/M metagenome (GOLD analysis project Ga0224722, IMG submission 161646) | Freshwater sediment microbial communities from Lake Towuti, South Sulawesi, Indonesia - Balambano_FR1_MetaG | ecosystem: Environmental > Aquatic > Freshwater > Lake > Sediment | place...
CAGAAGTGCAGTATCCAAGTAAACATTCCGGTAGTAAAGTTTGTCGGGATTGGGGTCGGAAAGTCCACGGACAATATGCCCACGCAACGTTGTTCCCTGCACACCTCCCACATCTTCGGAAAGACCCCCTTGTCCCCGACAGTCCAGCGCGGCAACCGCAAACCCACGTGCCGTCCACTTAAACTTCTCTGTCCAGTCCCCAGCGTTGCCGGAATAGCCATGAAAGAGCAAAACTGCCGGAGTTGGTTCCACCGACGCTTTGGGACGAACATACTGCGCGTGAACCCGTGCGCCTCCGACCCCGGTAAACCAGAGGTGAAAGCACTCCGCAAACGGTGCATCTATGGGGTGTGGTTCTAAAGTCACTTCGGGGTCTGTGGCTTCCATCGCCGCGATAGCCCGCTCCCAATAGGCATCAAAGTCAATAGGTCGTGGGGTTCGTCCCCCATACTCCCGCAGTCTCTCCAACGGCATATCCACTAACGGCATCTCAACGCCCCCCATCACCCCCCAAAAATTCACCTCTCACAGAAAGCAAGAAGTACACCAACCCCTTTCGTGAAACCGCCCATTTTTCCCTCCCCGCCCGCCGAACAGAAAGGGCTAACTCCCTGTAGAGGCATATCGCCGTTCGCCGAATTTCCATATCTGCAAGGAGACGAGGAGAAGTGGCTTGTTACCTTCTGGGTCCCGGCGATACCTCCAGTACACTGCTGTCAGAAAGTACGTAGATATAAAAGTCACTGTCAATGGTGAAAATCTGCCGTATTTGCAAGGTTTCTGCGAGTGCCAGCAACGATGCGTCCGCCAAATCGCAGGGGCGGTCTGCATAGGTTTCCATGTAGTGTTCCGTCCAATGCCGCCTATCTTCATTCAGTTCCTCTATCTGAAGCAACTCATCATTGATATATTGCCAGAGGAGACGTTGGGCGCGAATACCACCTACCTGATGAAGGCGATACATTGTCTCTGTGACGACTGCCCATGTTGTTATCAAGGGAGGGGACAAAGAGGCAAGTGCGGTCAGACACCGAGGATGGTTGGGGTCGTCTTCATCAATGAGGGCAATGAGTGGACCCGCATCTGCGAGTGTGGCATCTCGTCTCATTCTCGGCTATCTTTGTCCGCAGCACCGTACTTTAGGCACACCCCTTCCGAAAATGCCTCTCCGACCCCTTCAGACCACGCTACTCCGCCCCCCTGTATGCCACCCGTGCGACCAGCAAAAACTTCCGCCAGAGTTTTGGGTTTCGCCCCGTTATCTTGCGACTCACTACTGCTTAAAGGAGGAAGGACGTTTTGTAGCAAATCGTTGAGGTAGATTTCGGGACTCATCCCTTCCTTTTGTGCCGCTTGCTGTAGCCGTGTTGCCACTTCGGGGTTTAGAGTGATACTCATAAAACTGCCTCCCAGCAGTATATTATCAGACAGACGAAAACACGAAAACAGTGCGGCAATATTCTTCTAACTCCCTGTAGAGGCATATCGCCGTTCGCCGAGCCGCCATACTTGTAGGGAGATAAGAAGAAACAGTATCCCGATGAAGGGGGAAGCCCATTGGAGGAGGGGGGAGACTCCTAACTCATGACCACGGTCTAAGATGCCGCTTGCCGGGATATAGTTCAAACAGGCAAGGGGAACCACAAAGGTAAAAAATCGCCGGAACCACGGGCGGTAAATGGTCAGGGGGTACTGTGCGGTTTCGGTTCCGCCATAGGTGACTGTGTTCATTATCTCCAACGACTCTACTGTCCAAAAGCACATTGTCGCTTGCAGAACAAACAACCCGTAGAAGACACATGCCCCCCCAACAATTGCCAGAAGGAGTAACACAACTTTCGGGAATGTCCATGTCACCTCCAACGATGCCGCCCCATAAAGCAGTACGCTAAATCCAGCGATAATCCGCCCCAGACGCATAAAGTGGAACTGCTGACCGGCTACCTGAAGCGCGGTACTGCGGGGGCGTAGCAAGAGGCGGTCAAAGTCGCCGCTCTTGACCATTGTCGAAAATGTCTCAAAACCTCGGCTAAATATCTCGGCAAGCGCAAACGCGACATTGACCATGCCAAACAGCAGGGCAACTTCGGGCAATGTCCATCCCTTCAGGCTACCAAAACGGTCAAACAGTGCCCATATCCCGACAAACTCAATCGCAACGGCTCCAAACTGACCGAGGGTATACAGAAAGAACGAGGCACGGTACTGCATCTGTCCACGTAGCGAGATAAGCAGGTAGGTTCCATAGAGTTTCAATATATCGCGCATCTTGCCCTTATCCCCCTTGAATGACCAAGCGACGCGCTCCTTGCGCGAGCATCCACCGTCCCATTCCCACAAAAAGCAGTAGCCATATTCCCTGATGTGCCAGCACCCCCCAGACCGCTTCCGGGGGATAGTGTCCCATGTAGAGGCGAAACGGGGCATCTGCCATTCCCCGAAACGGTAGGATATGAAAAAGCGGTTGTAGCCATTCGGGAAGCAGAGCCAACGGTACAATGAGACCAGAACCCAAAACAACCAACGACGGGGCGACCCGCGCAATACCATCCCCAGAGATTGTCCAAACCAATGAGGTGGTTATTAGTGTGGAAAAGGCAGAGGTGAGTAGTGCCGCCCCCAACATCGCGATAAGAAAAACCAGCAGTGCCATCGGATTCGGGGGTAGCCCCATGCCTAAGAATGGAACCGCCACCAGAAACATCGGGATAACCCGAAGCAGGGTAGGAGCCGTTCGCGCCGCGAAAGCCCGTGCATACCAAAGCGTGTAAAGGTCTAAGGGACGCGCCAGTTCGTAAGCAACCGCCCCAGAGCGTATCATCTGTGTTACCTCTGGGTCGGGGTTTGCGGAAAAGGGAAGTAGCATGAAGAATGCCTGTCCTAACCAGATGTAGGTAATCACCTGCTCCAAATTCATGGGTTGGGGGACACTAGTGCTAAGGTAAAACGCCTCTAAAATCATCACCCGAATTAAGCCCCAGAAGAGTTGTGTGCCAAAGCCTGCGAGTGCGGCGGCACGATACTGAAGTAGCACCCGAAACCGAGCGCGAAAAAGGGAATAGTAGGCTTTCATCGGCTACCCGTGCCTTGTCTCCGCATGGTCGCCGTAGAGCCGAGCAATAATCTCCTCAATCGGTGGATTCTGTACAAAAAAATCTCGAATGTCGTAGGTGGTAGTGATGCGCCCAATCAGTTCGGCGGTGAGGGTTTGCAGGGGGTCAAAGCGCAAGGTGATACGGTCTCCCTCCTGTTTCAGCACCTCCGCTTCGGGGTCAACAATCGGGATATTTGGGTCGGTAACATCTAAAATCAGCCAACGTTCTCGCGTCACACGCCCCCGCAAGTCGGATAAACTACCATCGGAGAGAATCTGCCCCCGACCAATCACAATCACTCGTGAACAGAGCGTTTCGATATCATCCATGTCATGTGTCGTCAAAATCACCGTGACACCGCGTTCACGATTTAAGCGTTGAATAAACCCACGTACCGCCAGTTTGGAAACGGCATCCAGTCCAATCGTGGGTTCGTCTAAAAAGAGAATCGCGGGCGCATGCAGGAGAGCGGCGGCAAGGTCACAGCGCATTCGTTGCCCCAAACTCAGTTGGCGTACCGGGACATCCAACAGCGATTCCAAGTCCAGCATCGCTATCAGTTCGTCACGTTGGCTTTTGTACGACACATCAGGGACTCGGTAGATGTCGCGCAACAGGTCGAACGATTCCCAGACGGGTAGATCCCACCAGAGTTGAGTACGTTGCCCAAAAACCACCCCAATCTGCTGAACATGGGCGATACGCTCCTGCCACGGAACCCGTCCCATCACTGTGCAGTGTCCCGAATCAGGAACTAAAATCCCGGCAAGAATCTTAACTGTGGTGGACTTTCCCGCCCCGTTGGGTCCAATATAGCCGACCATCTCCCCGGCTTCCAGTGTGAACGAGACTCCTCCCAGTGCGGTCACGGTGCGATACCGGGGACGCAACAACGCTCGAACTGCCCCGAACTTGCCCTCTTCGCGTTCGGTAACACGGTATGTTTTCACCAGATTTTCCGCAACAATCTGTGGCATAACAAAGCAGTCCTCTGCAACATGTAGCTATGCGGCAAGAAGGCAGTATATCACAAGTTATTCTGTGGTTCCTTGAAAGATTTTGTCGCCGAGGTAATTTCTATAGCAGGAGGGAATTAACGACAACTTGCAGTTCGTGCCAATTGTTGGTTATACTTTCTCGCTGTACCTGTTCCACTTGTTCGTCTGCCTCCTGACGACTGTTTAACTGATACAGTGCCTCCGCCCGCACTAAGAGTGCGGAAGCCGCCGCTTGACGAACCGGGAGAGTCGGGATCAGGGATAAATCCGTCAAGGGGATAACATTAACGGCTTCGGCAGTCCGTCCTGCTCGCAGAAGCAGACGCATCCAAAGTGCACGCCGCGCCCATCGGTCTTCCTCCCCATCGGTTCCATTCGGGTCAATGACATGGTATGCCTGTTCTGCCCATTCGACGGCACGGTTTTTCAAACCCGTGCCATAGGCATAGCGAGCGGCATGAGCGAGTGCCCAAGTCTGATAAGGCCATGTTATCTCCGCATTTATCAGATATCTCTCTACGCGGCGCAGTCCCCAACGGAATTGGCGGCGTTGTCTTTCTAGGTTTTTTGGTGAGAGAGCAAGCACACTACGGTGACGCACATCAAGCGATGACTCCATCTTCCAAACATCCCGCTCTGCCAGTGCAAGAATTGCGGTAGTATATGTTCGCATATCCCCCACACTCACTATGTCATCCCCCAGCAGTTCTAGTGCGGTGCGTGCCGGGGTTTCCGCCTCAGTCAGATATCCCGAATCCATTAAAAACCGTGCTCGCTCTCCATACGCCATCGCCAGATAGGGACGCAAGCGGGGTTCTTGGTCTGCCCCCATTGCCCACAGACTCGAAATATATGCCAACGTCTTCAAATCGCCTAATTCACCAGAGGACAGAGTGGGAAAAGGAAGATGTTGGATTCGTTCCTCCAACTCTTCCAAGGAGCGTGGTGTTTTTTCGCGCCGACTTGCTTCGAACTCGCTAAAGGCTGCCGGAGAAAAACAACCAACGGTTAGTGCCGCGACCTCCTCAGGGTGGGCGTGGAGTTCCCAACAGAGACTATGTAGCATTGGTGGGGAGGGCCACGTCTGCCCACTCTCCCATCGGGCTAACGTTGCCTGTGTAATATTCAATGCACGTGCGGTATCCTGCTGTGTTCGCCGTTGACGTAGACGTAAAGCACGCAGGAGGTCGCCCCCAACAGGCGGGGAGAGAGATTGCCCGCGCAGGATTAACCGGGACTCATTCTGCACTCGTTGGCGTGCACGCGGCGCGGCGATGGAAGCGACAACCTGAGACGATTCTTCGGGTGAGGTTCCAAGGGCTTTTAATACCGCATCTAATTCTGCCAAACTTGGTTGATTTTCTCCTTTCTCCCAACGAATTAAAGTTCGCCGATGAACACCGGACTGACGTGCAAGTGCTGCCCCCGATAGTCCACGCGCCTGACGCATCTGTGAAAGTAGCGAGCCAATATGACGGTTATTTTGCGGTATCGAAATAGCTTATCCTCAACAACCTATTCATTGGAACGTCTTCGCTTTCCTGTACCCTGTGACAATTTTGTGTATATTCCGCTCCGCGCTTCCCTGCAACGTAAAATTCCAACAGCACCCGACTCTCTATCGAACTCTCTATCGAATGCATGTTTTCCTACAGACTGTCGGGATAGTTGAAGGAGTATTCTGAATCATGTCGCAAAGAAGATTCGCTCGCTACCCTGCGGTGCTATCGCTCACTGTCGTTCTCGCGTTTGCCAAGATGCCATCGGCTTATGCTCAGACATTTATTTGGCAACCAAGCAACCCCTTACAGCCGTTTTGGAGTCTTAGTGAAAACTGGGTTGGTGGGATTGCCCCAACCTCTGGGATGGACACACGGCTTGATTTTGGGCAGAGTGACGCGGAAATTGTTGCTGCCAATGACATCGGTACATTCACCCTTAATGCTCTGACTATTGGCACTACGCCCAGTGTTAGCGGACCGCTCTCAATTACGTTGCTACCCATGAACTTTGCAACCAATAGTATTGCCGTCCTTCCCACCCTAACCCAGAATGCAACGAAGGCTGTTTCTCTCGCAAATAACCTCACGCTCTCGAATTTGCTGACGATTGGCGGGACTGGTTCTGGCACACTCTCTCTGACAGGAATCCTCAGTGGAACCGGAGGATTGGTCATTAACCGTCAGGTCGCCCTAACTCAGGCGAATACCTACACAGGTGGGACAACGCTGAATGTAGACTTTGGTCTGAGTGCGAATAATGCACTCCCTTCCACAGGAAATGTGACGATTAACAATGTCACTTTGCGCTTGAACAGTTTCAATCAAACGCTGGAAAATATCACCTTTGGTAATGGTAGTCTTAGCGGCGGTACGATTTTGGGGGGCAGTGGCGGCGTTCTGACCCTCACGGGTGATATGTTCTACAATGGTCCGGCGAATGGGGATGGTGCTTCTGCCCTCATCCGCAATACCGGATTGGTGCTGTCTGCGGGAAACCACACGCTCGGACTATCCGGCACTCCGTTGGATGACCCCAACACCGCAGCATTTATTTTCGACGATGTTATCACGGGGAGCGGTGGTTTAACCGTGGATGGTTCGGAGATAATTTCTGGTTTGACCGTGGGTAACAGTGCCGAATTCTTCAAAGTCAACACCTATACAGGGGCGACAAATGTGACGGGGGGGGCATCTCTTTATCTAGCAGTGGCACAGGCGATTGGTGTAACGGGGACACCACTGACCGTGGAAGCCGGTTCCACGGTGGTTGCTCAACGGAAGGCGGATGGGGTACTACAGTTCCATGACCAGACCTTTGGTAGTATCGCCGGAGGGGGAACTATACGCTTTGGGGACGCAGATCTGATTATCGGTGGAAACAACACCAATACCACCTTCAGTGGAACTCTGGATGGCACTTCCGGTTCCCTAACAAAGGTGGGAGTTGGGGTGCTTACCCTTGCCGGAACCTCTACTTATACTGCCCCAACAGTTATTCGCGGGGGAACATTACGCATGGGTGCGGATAATCCCCTTCCCATCAACGGTGATATTCGCCTTATCAACGGCACACTGGATACAGGAACATCGCAACAAACGATTAATAACATCTCCTTCTTTGGTGGTCTTGGACAGTTTGAACCGCAGGTCTACAATCCGGTTGCCGTAACAGGTACGGGCACCTTGACTCTGGCAGGTAATATCCTGTTGAATCGCCCACAAACTTCAGCACTCGCTCCGGCAGTACAGTGGAACGCAAATCTTATCCTGCCCACCGGCAATCACACCGTCAGCCATAATGTACTGACGCTTCCCGATGTAGACTATGAGATTGTGTTTGGCGGTGTGATTAGTGGCACAGGCGGTTTGACATTCACTAATCCCGCAGGTGCGGATGGCTTTAGTGTTGCCCTCACAAACCAGAATACCTACACCGGAGATACGACACTTAATGCCGCCGTTAACTTTACCGCAGTCTATCTGGGGACACAAAACGCTCTTCCGCGCCTATCCGCCGTCACTATCATTGGTTCCTCGGCTATCTTCCTGAACCCAACCATCACATCCGATGGGGTGGTTGCGGGAAATTACAGCCAGAATATTGGGTCACTGTCAGGGAACGGAGCATTGAGCCTCGGTAGTGCCAACCTGACTACTGGTCACAACAATACCAACACCACCTTCAGTGGCGCGATTTCCGGTGTTGGTGGTTCATTGACTAAGGTTGGCACAGGAACATTCACCCTTACCGGTTTAGCCAAGACATATACTGGCGCGACCACGATAGATGGGGGAACGCTCCTTGTCAACACTAATATAACCGCGAGTTCTGAGGTCGTCGTCAATAATGGCGGTACACTGGGCGGAACTGGGGTACTTCCTGCCATCACTCTGAATGCAGGGGGTATCATCGCTCCAGGGAACAGCCCTGGTACTCTCACTGCTCTTTCCTTGGTCTGGAACGGTGGCGGAATCTTAAACTTTGAGCAGGGCGACTTACTCGTGCTGAGTGGGGATCTTAAGAAAGGAACTCCCGGTGCATACCGCTTCGATTTTTCCAGTGCAGGTCTGAGAACAGACAGCATACTTGACCTCATCTTTTATGGAACCACGGATTTCCAAGCCAGTGACTTCTCCTTCATCAACGCCCCCATAGGCATTGGGGGAAGATTTACATTGGAGGATGGTATTCTGCGCTTTGAGGCGAATTCTGCCCCTGTAGCAGCACCCGAACCCACATCATGGGTACTACTGGCAATGACTCTACTGGGTATCGCAACGGCAGGATACCGAAAATCCAAAACCTAACCTCACCCCCTAACCCCCTCTCCCACAGGGAGAGGGGGGAATGCTGGACGAACGACCTCTGCGGGGAGTGTGCGAAGGGGGAGAGATTTTGATATAAGCAGGAATCTCGGACAAAAAACGCGAAAACGACGAGACAAGAACGCCATATATCATGACTCTTTCCCCAATGGACAGGCGAGACATCATTGAAGATGCTCCGAAACCCACGCCACGAAAATTTCGTTGGCGATTGCTTGTTCTGCTCCTAATTCTGATTCCTGCCAATGCGTATTGGGTGATTCTCAGTGAGGTAGTGCGCTATGCCGGACACCCGACCACTATTTCACTGTTCTATAACTGCGTCTTCTGGTTGTGTCTCTTGGTGGGGGTGAACCATCTTCTGCGTCGCTTCGCCCCGAAACTTGCCCTCTATCGCCTCGAACTGCTAACCCTGTACTTCACCCTACAACTGACCTCGGCATTGGGAGGGCATGATATGGCAGAAGTCCTCCTGCCAATTCTCTCACACGCCACGTTCTATGCCGATAATGCCAACGACTGGGTAAATATCCTCCTACCACAGATTCCCCCCTGGTTAGTGGTAACGGATAAGGAAGCGGTGAAGCAGTTCTACAACGGTCATGCTACCCTCTATGATGTGGCAAACCTACGGGCATGGTGTGTGCCAATTCTGATGTGGACAGGGTTTATGGGGGTTCTCACAGGAACTATGCTCTGTCTGAACCTGCTTTTGCGGCGACAGTGGACGGAGAGTGAACGTCTCCCATTCCCTCTCATCTACCTGCCTCTGGAGATTACCTCTGAAGATACCACGCTCTTTCGGAACCGTCTGTTCTGGTTAGGAGTTGGAGTAGCGGCAGTGCTACAACTCTACAACGGCTTTGCCCATCTCTACCCCTCTCTGCCCATGCTTCCTATCAAGGCGCAGAACTTAGGAGGGCAGGGGGTTTTTGGTACTCGTCCATGGAATGCGGTGGGCGCATTAAACATCAGTTTTTACCCCTTCGCCATCGCCTTGGGACTACTGCTTCCCACCGATTTCTTGTTCTCTTCGTGGTTCTTCTTTTGGTTCTGGAAGGCGCAGTTAGTTATCTCTTCGGCATTGGCATGGGACCGTACCCCCAACTTCCCCTATGTGAACTCGCAATCGTTGGGGGCATATATCGGCATCTCGCTCACGGCTCTCTATTTAGCACGGCATCACTTGGGGCAGATACTTCGTCACCTATGGGACCCTCACTCCGTTCCGATGGACGACCCAGATGCGCCCATCTCGTACCGTCTCGCCGCTTTTGGAACTCTAGTGGGGGTTGCCCTGCTCTTTGCCTTCTGCTTAACCGCCGGAATGCCGCCTCTGCTGATTGTGGCATTCTTCCTTATCTATTTGGCAATAGCCCTTGCTGTCACTCGTCTGCGCGGCGAACTCGGTCCTCCGGTTCACGACCTACACAATTCGGGACCCGATGCGATTCTCCCCAAAGTCTTCGGACCGACTAACTTGGACGAGCGCAGTCTGACCCTGTTCGGACTGTTCTTCGGCTTTAACCGGGCGTACCGCTCACACCCCATGCCGATTCAGTTGGAGGCAATGGCAACCGCAACCCGTGCCAACGAATCCTCTACTCCCATGCTTGGAATCCTACTCTTTGCCGGGTTCTTTGGTCCACTCTGCGCCTTTTGGGCAATTCTACACTTCGGGTACAGCGTGGGGGCATCCAGTGCCTCCATCGGTCCCCCCAATGTGCTGACCATCTTCGGTTCGGAGGCATGGGGACGCTATACCAACCAAATCCGTGTTCCCCAACCACCGCAGGTCGGCGAGGGCATTGCCGTGGTAGGAGGAACGGGCTTTGCCATTCTCCTGAACATCTTACGGATTCGTGTTTTAGGCTTTCCCTTTCACCCGGTGGGATACGCCGTCAGTTCTTCCTGGGGCATGGGGTTACTTTGGCTTCCGATGCTGATGGCTTGGGTGGTCAAAACCCTGCTCTTGCGCTATGGGGGCTTAGCCCTCTACCGTCAGATACTGCCCCTAGCCTACGGAGTCATTATCGCCGAGTGCGTGGTCGGAAGCGGTTGGACACTTTTAGGAATGTTCACCGACATCCCCACCTATGGCTTCTGGCCCTAATCTGAAAGGGTAGAAGTGAAACAAATGGAGTGAGACTGTTTCTCAAAAGTATGGAAAAGGTACTTCAACGAATCGGACGATGGCGGTTTTTGGCACAGGAGGAGACAGAGACTCCCGATGTTGCGATAATGGAGAAACAAGTATTAGACCTGATTAACAAGGAGCGTACCAAGCGAGGGCTAAAACCTTTGAAATCGAATGAGGCATTGGCAAAAGCGGCGCAAAAGCACACCAAGCGGATGGCACAAGACAATTTCTTCTCGCATACCGATAAGCAGGGCAAGAGCGTCGCAGACCGGGTGAACGCGGAACGCTACCGATGGTCGCGGGTGGGAGAGAATATCGCGCTCAATTCCGGTTTCTCAGACCCCGTGGTGCAGGCGGTGGAAGGGTGGATGCAGAGCAGAGGACACCGAGAGAATATCCTGAACGCGGACTTTACCGAGACAGGTATTGGGGTTGTGGCACGCGGGAAAACACTCTACTACACTCAGGTATTTGCACGCCCTCAGCGACGATAGGGCGACAGATAGCCTGTTTCCCCTTCTGGTATCAGCTATGCGGCTCCTGCACCTCGACTATCCGAGTTGTGCGACTTCGTAGCGTTCCACTATCGCGTGCAGGTCAAAACTCCCATCCC
>Ga0224722_1001949_pt1 | contig 11169 bp, 11 predicted proteins | sample Balambano_FR1_Me_FD_161646 | JGI IMG/M metagenome (GOLD analysis project Ga0224722, IMG submission 161646) | Freshwater sediment microbial communities from Lake Towuti, South Sulawesi, Indonesia - Balambano_FR1_MetaG | ecosystem: Environmental > Aquatic > Freshwater > Lake > Sediment | place...
CCCACCCGACAGATCGTCGATCTCTTTTGCCATCCGGGCGGTAAAGACCGGGTTGCGAAAGGAGACGGGCGAGACGAGCGGCCCAAAGTGGATGCGCGTGGTGTGGCTGGCGAGCCAAGTGAGCGAAGTCCACAGCTCCAGTGAATCGATGTCCGGCGGTTCGGTATTTGTGAAATGATCCGAGCGGTAGAGACCGGCAAAGCCTAGATCCTCCACTGCACGGGCAATCCGTTGAAACCGAGGCCAGTTCAAGCCATTCTGACCTTCCAGCATAATCGCAATTTCCATGAAACTCCTTTTAGATCCACAGATTACACAGATTTTGCACAGATTTTTTACTGCTCGTTGCAATGCTCCGCGTTGCAACGCTGTCCCGACGCTCCGCGTCATCTAGTGCCCCTAAATTCCGATTGAACCCAATAATCTATGAAATCTACAGCTTCATCTGTGGAATCTGTGGTTCAGCATTGTACGCGGTAACCAGAAGTACGGACAGCGTGCTGAAAGTGCGCTTCATCCAGGGTGAGGCCAAAGCCGGGGCGATTCGGGAGATTGACCGCGCCATCGCTGATGGTATAGTGACCCGTGTCGATACCCGGTATCGCGGCCTCATCCCATTCGACAAAGGTAAACCCGTTGATCGCCGTGGCCAGGTGACCAGCCGCGTAGTTGCCATAGAAACCGCCGTAGTGATGGGGCGCAGTGCGCACGCCCCACCCATCAAGCCGCCGTCCCAGCCTGAGCCAGGGCGTAAAGCCATAGCTGAAGATGTCATATTGAATAACGTGGATCGTCCCCGCCTGCGCCCAGTCGAGCAGGCGCGGGGCCGCATGTCCTTCGCCATCGGCAATGAGCGTGGCGAGGCCCTGGGCAGCTAGCCAGGCACGCAGATCGTCGTAGAGCACGTTGTCCTCGTGAAAGGCTTCCTCCAGCCAAAAGAGCTGGCAATTGGCGGTTTCGGCCAGGACACGCTTGGTCAGGTTGAGATTGTAACCGTTGTTGGCGTCGATCATCAGCACACACTCCGGCCCGACCGCTGCGCGCACGGCGCGGATGATGGCGATGTCGCGCGCCGTGCCAGCTTCGAGCGTCATGTGGCGGGCGCCGCGTCCGACTTTGAGTTTGAAGGCACGGTGGTTGCGCGCATAGCCCTCCTGGGCTTCGGCGACGATCAGCTCGCCAGCCGCCGCATCATCCGCCAGATGGAGATCGTCAAAATAGAGCGAGGTGTCATAGCAGGGGACACGCGGCGGCCCGTCCACCGTCCCCCCGTTGATGGCCGCAGCCAGCGCATACACGGGCTGTTCCGCCCGCTGACCGGCCAGATCCCAAAGGGGGAAATCAAAGGGCAGGCCGATCTCTGCCGCCCCCTCCTCTAGGGTAAACAGATGGCTCAACCGTAACCCTAGGATCGATTCGGCCTGGCGCTGGTTGGCGGTGCAACGACCAAAGCCGCGACTGCCATCCGCCAGCGTGAGGCGGGCGATGGGGACGCGCACCGTGCGCCCATGTTCGCCCAATCGCGCATTGCACCCCGCGTGGCGCGGTCGCTGACCTTCAAAGATCCCCCACTCCACGGCCACAATCAATGGATCGTCCATAGCATCCTTTTTAGCTCACCCGCTCGCTTTGCATTTGCGCAGGATGAAGCGGGTCAATCCACGCTACCGCCGACTCTTCAATCGCGGCAATCTCCAGATTCACCACAACGGCTTCCTGATCGCTGCGCACGAGGACACAGAAGAGTTCTTCATTGGGCAGGGCGTTGATCTCCTGGTGGGGCACATAGGGGGGCACGTAGATAAAGTCGCCGGGGCCAGCCTCGGCGACGTACTCCAGCCGTTCGCCCCAGCGCATCCGCGCCCGGCCACGCACCACGTAGATCACGCTCTCCAGCGCGCCGTGATGGTGCGCACCGGTCTTAGCGTCCGGGTGGATCGTCACTGTGCCCGCCCAGAGCTTGTTCGCTCCGGCGGTGGCCTGGGTGATCGCCGCGGCGCGGGTCATGCCAGGGGTTTGGGGCGTGTTGGTGTCGAGCGCGTCGCCGCTGATCACGCGTACGCCCTGGTCACGCCAGTTGGATGTGGTTGGAATCGGTGTGGTCATCCGACACGTTTTCCCATGATAATGTCGGGCTTGCCCCACCCATTCGCATCGGGCACGACGCCGATGATCTGGTAGCCTTGTTTCTGGTAAAACTCGTAGGGATGCCCTTTGAGGTTGCGGATGGTGGCAATTTTGCCCCAGGTGTCGCTGTAGAGATCGACATTGGAGAGCGTGGTGGCATTGGTGACATCATCTGTGCCCAGTTGGATGGTGAGGCCATCGCGCGCTTTGACTTGTGCCTCAAAATCGCGGATCAACAACGCACCGATCCCCTGACGCTGGTAGGCCGGTTTGACGACAATTGGGTGCAATTCCCACACATGACCGTGATAGGCTGGAATGCCGCCGATCCAACCTACCAGTTCGTCCCCAATCAGGGCGACGCGCACAAAGCGTTCGGGGTCTAGCATATCGTGGACTTCTTCCTCCGCTTCGGCCAAAGTCGTCCACGAGCCTTGTGGCGCAAAGACCTCATGCAGCACTTGCGCCGCCTGGTGGATCATGTCTGTCATGGCGGGGGTGAGATCACAGATTTGGAGTTTACTATTCATAGGTTTAGCTCATAGGTCTAGCCCACCAAAGCAAAGCGCATCGTTATCATAGCGGATTTGTGTGTTAACGGCAACTCTCAAAAAATTACCGTGGGTTGGTCACGCCTACCTGCTGACACATTTCCAGCAGCGGGCAGATGGAGCAGCGGGGGCGTGTGCCGGTGCAGATGTGCTTGCCAAAGGGCACCAACAGCCGGTTGATCTCCACCCAGTAGGCTTGTGGCAATTTTGCTTCGAGGGCGGCTAAGGTCCGTTCGGGCGTTTTGGTCTGCACATACCCCCAGCGGTTGGTGACCCGATGCACATGAATGTCTACGCTGATGGCGGGGACCCCGCAGGCAATGCCCAACGCCAAGTTGGCACACTTGGGGCCAACCCCGTTGAAGGCGGTGAGCACCCCAAAGTTGCAGGGCAATTCGCCCGCATATTGCTCTATGGTGGTACAGGCAATGGTATGGATCTGCTGCGCTTTGGGTTCGTGAAAGGTCACCGTGTTGATCAGAGAGTCGATCTCGGTAGGGGTGAGGGCACAGAGCGCAGCCGGGGTGGCTGCTCTGGCAAAGAGCTGCTGCGCCGCTGGCAGCGACACTTCATCATAGGTGCGGATCGAGAGGATACAGGCGATCAACTGTTGAAAGAGCGAGGTATACCCGGCGTCGGCCAGCGCAAACATTGCCGCGGGTGGGTAGGGGCGCACCGCCTCGCGCAACTGTTCGATGGCCAGATCAATGACGAAGGGATCCTTTGCGTGCTGCATTGCTCCTCTGTTGATCATTCGATCCCGAGTAAGCTGTCACCCTTTACGCAACCGCATACTCAGTAAACGGACGCACTTCGGGCATTTGAAAGCCAAGTACAATGTGCTGTTTCGGGATTCCGGCTTCTTCAAGTTCGTAAGCGATGCCGTACTCCGTATCGTCACGTTGAATCCACACTTTGTTGTCAATGATATCGACATGGACAAGGCAACCGTGGATTCTTTTTGCGCCGTGCCATCCAATCGTGAGCAACAGGTATCGATCTGCTGTGCGGTCAAAGACGGTTTCGCTTTTCATCGAACCATACGCATAGGGAATTTCCGTGTATTTTGTCAACACGCGCTCGATAATCTGGCGGTAGTGGGTGATCTGCCATCCATCTTTGCTTAGCGCGGTTTTTACGGCTTCGTGATAAATGTCGCGTGCAGACATAGGTTACATTCTCTCTTTACGGCACATTCGCTCGTAACTCATCCAACCAGGCGGTTGCGACGGCGTCGCTGGGCGCGCGCCAGTCGCCGCGCGGGGAGAGCGAGCCGCCAGAGCCGACTTTGGGGCCGTTGGGCAGGGCCGAGCGTTTGAACTGGCTGGTCTGGAAAAAGCGCAAGAGAAAGAGTTCCAGCCACTTCTTGATCGTCGGCAGGTCATAGGCGTGACGTTTTTCGGGCGGCAAGAGAGCGGGCCAATGACCCTGCGTTCTGTCCCGCCAGGCTTGGTAACTCAGATAGGCCACTTTGCTGGGGCGAAAGCCAAAGCGCGAGAGGTAGTACAAATTGAAGTCCTGCAATTCATAGGGGCCGATCTTGGCCTCGGTGCTTTGCGCTGGCCCAGCACTGCTGCCGCTCTCATGTGGCACCAGTTCGGGCGAGATCTCCGTGTTCAAAATCGCCAGCAGGATCGCACTCGTGGCGGCGCTAAATTGCTCGGTGGCGGCTACCCAGCGGATCAACTGCTGGATTAGCGTCTTGGGTACGGAGGCGTTGACGTTGTAGTGTGACATCTGATCACCCACGCCATAGGTCGCCCAGCCCAGCGCCAGTTCACTGAGATCGCCCGTGCCCAGCACCAGCGCATGGTGAAAATTGGCTAATCGGAAGAGATGCGAGGTACGTTCCCCCGCCTGCACATTTTCAAAGGTCACATCGTAGACCGGCTCTTCGTCGGCAAAGGGGTGACCGATGTCGCGCAGCATTTGCAGCGCTGAAGGGCGGATGTCGATCTCGTGCGCCGCAACGCCCAGCGCAGCCATCAGCTGGTGGGCATTGGTACGTGTCCCGCTGCTGGTGGCAAAGCCGGGCATGGTGTAGGCGAGGATGTTGGTGCGCGGCAACCCCAGCCGATCCATCGTCTTGGCCGCCACGATCAGCGCGTGCGTGGAATCCAGCCCGCCGGAGACGCCGATGACGACTTTTTGAATGCCCGTAGCGTCGAGCCGCTTCATCAACCCATGCACCTGAATGTTGTAGGCCTCGTAACAGCGTTCGTCAAGCCGGGCCGGGTCACTGGGCACATAGGGAAAGCGTTCGATGACCCGTTGGAGCGCCACGTCTCCGGGCGGAACCGCCAACGCAAAGGGGATCGTGCGGAAGGTGCGCAACCGCTCCCGGTGATCCGCCACCGTGTCGTTGAAGCTGTTCAGACGCATCCGGTCTTGCACCAGCCGTTCGAGATCAACATCGGCGGTGATCACCTGTTCATCCTGCGCAAAACGGGCCGATTCGGCCAGAAGTTCGCCATTTTCGGCCACCAGCGCATGACCATCCCACGCCAGATCGGTGGTCGATTCGCCAAAGCCCGCCGCCGAATAGAGATAGGCCGCCAGACACTTAGCCGACTGCGAGCGGCAGAGTTCGCGGCGGTAGTCCGCCTTGCCAATGGTCACATTGCTGGCCGAAAGATTGGCGAGCACCGTCGCCCCGGCTAAGGCGGCCAGGCTGCTCGGCGGGATCACCGTCCACACATCTTCACAGATCTCGACGTGCAGCTTAAAGTCGGGCACGGTGCTGGCGGCAAAGAGCAGATCGCTGCCAAAGGGCACCGTCGCCCCCAGAAAGGCTACGTCCCGGCTGATCGCTTCACGCGCCGCCGCAAAGTAGCGCTCTTCATAGAATTCGCGATAGTTGGGCAGATACGATTTGGGCACAATGCCCAGCACCTGCCCAGCGTGGATCACCACGGCGCAGTTGAAGAGCCGCCCCTCAAAGCGCAATGGCGCACCGATCAGCAATACCGGGGTAAGTGCTTTGCTGGCTGCGACCAATCCTTCAATCTCCGCCTGCACTCGATCTAACAGGGCGGATTGGTGGAAGAGATCGTCGTTGCTATAGGCGGCCAACCCTAACTCTGGGAAGAGGGCCAGGGCGGCGTGGCGCCCATGGGCGATCTGCGCCAGCGCCAGCGTCCGTGCGGCGTTAAAGCCAGGGTCGCCGACGCGCAACGCCGGCACACAGACCGCCACGCGCAGAAAACCGTGCGTATAGAGGGAGTGAAAAGGCCGGGTCATAAGGTCAGACGCGTTCAGCCCACACCAGCCACATGATGGTCGATGCCTTCGTAGCGGTCGATAAAGGTGCGGATCTTGCCTTCGTCTACTGCATCCAGTTTGAGCACGCGTGTCCACGCCACCACGGCGATCGTGGCTCCCATGTCTCTGTGCATTTGGCTGTTCCCAATCATCCAATTGGGATCGTTCGGGGCGAGGACAACGTGACGCCCGGCGTTGAGATAGGGTTCGACGATTGTCTCTAGTTGTTCCACCGTCTCTGGACAGCCATCGGGGCACTGATAGTAGACGATCACCCCGCCATCTTCCAGGTTGTGGACGAGCAGCTCATAGCGCTGTGGCTCGCTATAGATGTTCCACGCCGCCAAATTGCCATAATGAGGCCCAGAGCTGGGGGGCGTGCTGTTGTATTCGATCGGGGCTGGGCTACCAAATTCGATGTGAAAGTTGCCTTGCGTGCTGTAGACTTCCTCCCCCGCTACGGGGCGGGAGGCGCGGATATTGAGCCAAACCACCAACCCGATGAGGAGGACGAAAAAAGCACCGGCCCCATAGATCAAGAGATTTTGTTGCTGCTTCCGTTTGGCGGCCTGCTCCTGACGGACGCTGCGCGCTGAACGCGCAGCCGGGGCCGCAGTTACTTTTGCTGTTGACTTTGCCATAGACTCTCCGCTTTCCTGCCATTGCAATCCGATATGGTAATCTTACCGCACCATGACACCGCAGACAATTTTGCGCACAAACCAACAACGCACTGCCCGCTATTGGGAGATCGATGCCCTGCGCGGGGTCGCCATTCTCATGATGATGCTCTTTCATCTGCTATGGGATCTGTGGTTTTTCCGCGTTCTGCCGGGGGTGGTGCTCTACGCCGGCTTTTGGAAGTACTTCCAACGCACGACGGCGATCACCTTTTTGCTGCTGGTCGGCGTTTCCTTAACCGTCAGTCACCACCACGCAGGGGCGCAGGGTAAGGCGCACTTTTCTAAATTTTTCTGGCGCGGTCTGCGGATCTTTGGCTTTGGGCTGGTGATCAGCCTGGTGGTTTGGGCGGCTGGGGTGGGCTATGTCCATTTCGGCATTCTGCACCTGATCGGTGTTGCGATCATCCTGGCCTATCCGCTGGTGCGCTGTCGCTGGGTGAATTTGGCGGCCTGGCTGCTTTTGGTGCTGCTGGGGAGGTGGGTGCAGAGTGTGCATGTCTCATTCTGGTGGCTGGTCTGGTTGGGATTGCGCCCTGAGAACTATGCGCCCAATGATTACTTTCCACTGATTCCTTGGTTTGGTGTCGTCTTGTTGGGAGTTTTTCTGGGCAACACATTCTACCGCCGTGAAGGACGGCTCTTTCCCCTGCCGGATTGGGGTCATGCTCCGCCACTGCGCGCCCTGCAATTCCTGGGCCGTCACTCGCTGCTGATCTACCTAATCCACCAGCCCTTGTTGTTCGCTATCCTCTGGGCTATAGGGATGATCCGATTTTAGATTGCAGATTTTGGATTTTGGATTGAGGCACTTCGTAGGCACACTCCAAAATCCAAAATCGCAAATTCAAAATCAATTCGCTTTGGCCGCGATGGCGGTTTCCGTCAACATCTGCATCCGTTCGACCAAGTCAGCCAGATTGGGCTGAATGCCTTCAAGCAGCAGTGCGTTGGCAAAGAGTTGCTCAATCGCGGCATCGATCAGCGCACCTTCACTGCCCTTTTCCACCATGCCCGCCAAATTGACGATCAGGAGATGGTTGCGGTTGACTTCGAGCAACTTGCGCGGGATCTCGAAATTCTGCTCGGTCAACCGGCGGATGCGCTGAAGATCGCGGTCAAAGCTGTTTTCGGGCGAAACGAGACGGCACGGACTGCCAACCAGCGTTTTGCCCGCGCGCACACCGGTGATGCGCTCGCCCAACACCGTTTTGATGCGCTCCAGCAGCCGATCAAAGTCGCGCTCGCCAACGGTGCTTTCGGGTTCATCCTTGTCTTGATCGGCGCTCTTTGGCAATTCCAGACCGGCATCATCGACATTTTGCAGAGATTTACCGTTATACTCGCGCAACATCGTCGTCATAAAGCCATCGATGGGGTCAGTCAGATAGAGCACCTCAATGTCATGTTTGCGGAAGTAGTCCAGGTGTGGGCTGCGCGCCGCCGATTGCAAATCCTCACCCAGGATGTAGTAGATCGACTGCTGTTCCGCCCCCATCCGCTCGACATACGCCTTGAGCGAAACCCAGTCGTCGCCTCCGGCTGTTTTTGTTGAATGGAAGCGCAGCAGATCGACGAGCGCTTCGTGGCTGCTGTGGTCGCTGGCGACGCCCTCTTTGACAAAGACGCCAAACTCACGCCAGAAGGTGGCAAATTTTTCGGTATCCCCCTCAGCGATATTCTTGAGTTCACGATAGATCCGGTTGGTGAGCGCCTTTTTGAGCTGGCGGAGGGCAGGGTTGCTCTGCACCATCTCGCGCGAGACGTTGAGCGGCAGATCTTCGGAATCGACCACGCCTTCGATAAAACGCAGATAGTCGGGCAGCAGATCGCGGTTGCGTTGCTGGATCAAGATTTTGCGCGAATAGAGGCGCAGCCCGTGGTCGCTGTTTGTGGTAAAAAGGCTGCGCTCGCGCTTGGTGGGCACAAAGAGCACTGCCCGCAGGTTGACCGGCGCATCCGCCTGCATGTGGATGTGGTGGAGCGGGGCATTTTGGTCAAAGGTCAACTGTTTGTAAAACTCAGCGTACTCTTCGCTCTTGACTGAGCCAGGGGCTTGTCGCCAGAGTGCGCTCTGTTTGTTCACCGCCTTCTCTTCGCCCCCTTCCTGCTGGACATAGATCGGGAAAGAGACATAGTCCGAGTGCTTTTTGATGATGCTCTCAATGCGCCAGGAATTAGCAAACTCTTCGGCGTCCTCTTTGAGTTTGATCACAATTGTCGTGCCGCGGTCGGCTTTATCGGCTGGGGTGAGGGTGAACTGGCTGTCGCCCTGCGAAGACCACATCCACGCTTGGTTATCTGGGCGATAGGAGCGCGAGGTGACGGTCACTTCGGCAGCGACCATAAAGGCCGAGTAAAAGCCGACGCCGAACTGCCCGATGATCTCATCGAGCCGACTTTTGTCGGCCCCGGCGGTTTGCATAAACTTTTTGGCCCCGGAGTGGGCAATCGTGCCGAGATTTTGCACCAGCTCATCCCGGTTCATGCCGATGCCGCTGTCGGCCAGGGTGATCGTTTTGGTCTCTTTGTCCACGGCAATACGGATCGCCAGTTCGCGCTCGGCGTCAAAGAGATCCTGATTGGTCAGCAGTTCAAACTGGACACGGTTGAGCGCGTCAGAGGCGTTGGAGATCAGCTCGCGCAGAAAGATCTCCCGGTCGGTGTAGAGCGAATGCGCAAGAATGTCGAGCAGTTGTTTGACTTCTGTGCGGTACTCTAGCGCTTCGATTGTTGGGGTTTGGTCAGTCATCGTTTCATCTCCAGGAAAAATCCACGTAAAAAACCACAGATCACAGAGATTCGTGCCAAGCGAACCTGTATAACCTGTGGATGATCGTTTTGGCCGTTCCAGCGGAGTGTGCAGTTGAGAACGCGCACTCGCTGGCGCGAATCCTAAAGAATATATTGATCTTAGACAAAGACGCCGGTACTGTCAAGATCCATCGCCGACAATTCGCCCCCTGCGCACAGTGCTCCCCAGGACAAAGCCGGCGGTAATCAACACCAGATTTTTGACGATGTACTGGCCCTCCAACGTCAGCCCAAAGGGGAAGATCGTAAAACAGACATCGGGCAACAGCACCAGCGGCAGGGCGGTGCCGGGCATCTGCAAAAAGAGCAGCAGTAGGGTCAGCCGCATAAAGATCCCCGTGATCAACCCCAGCCCGATCAGCATTTCCCACACTGCCAACACCGGGATAAAGAGATCGGGGTCAATAAAGTAGATCGTGCCACGCACAAGCTGCTCGGCGGGGCTGAGGTTTGGGAAGAGCTTGAGCGCACCAAACCAGAAAAAGATGATCCCCAACCCGATGCGCATCAAGGTGAGGCCATAGCGCGCCATCCAGCCAGTGACTCGTGCGTCCACCCAGTCCAGCTGAGGGGCAAAGGGCAACTGTCGTAACAGCCGATCTTCGAGCGAGGTAGAATTACCGGGAACAATTGGAGCCGAGTTCATTGTCTACTCCTTTACTTGAACTACTCCTCTAAGTGACCCACATGTACGTGACCCACATGTACGTGACCCACATGTACGTGAGTACATGAAACCGTCTTTCCCGTACAATATACACAGAAGCGGTAGAAAGTTCAATCGGGAGGGGGGCGATGGAGAACAATCGGATCGGCAGCAACGGGGCAACCCAGGCGACATCAGCTGTGCTGTGGGTATCCCAGAACTCTCCCATTTCCTCATAAGTGCTTGCTTTTGAAATACTGCTCACCATAGGTTCATCGGCCATACACGCTGCGCTCCTTTCGGTCTATATCGCTGACGCATCAATAAAAAGAACAGGGATTACACAGATTTCGCAGATTTTCTGTTGTTAAATCTGCGAAATCTGTGTAATCCCTGTTCTAATTTCATTTCATCCGTTCTGCGACGATCTCGGCGACATCTTTGACCTGGAGCGATGCGCCGCTCTTTTTGGCGGCGTCGGTCAGCATGGTCAGGCAGAAGGGGCAGCCGACGGCGACGGTGCTGGCCCCGGTGGCGGCGGCTTCGTCGTAGCGTTCCTGATTGACGGCTTTGCTGCCATGCTCTTCCTCTTTCCACATCTGCGCGCCTCCGGCCCCACAGCAAAAAGAACCCTTGCCGTGGCGCGGCATTTCGACCGTGCTGACACCCACGCCGCCCAGCACGCTGCGCGGCGCATCGACAATGCCGTTGTGACGGCCCAAATAACACGGGTCATGAAAGGTGATGATGTCGTGGTCGCCGTGGCCTTGCACGCTGATGCGTTTGGCCGCGGTCAGTTCGGCCAGCAGTTGCGTATGGTGGATCACCTCGTAATGACCGCCATATTGGCGATACTCTTTGCCCAACGTGTGGAGGCAGTGCGGGCAGGTAGTGACGATGCGCTGAGGGTTGACTTCGTTCAGGGTTTCGATGTTGGCTTTGGCCAGTTCGTAGAAGAGATATTCGTTGCCCGAACGCCGCGCCGCATCGCCCGTGCAGCTTTCCAGCTCGCCGAGCACAGCATAGTTGACGCCCGCCGCCGCCAGCACCTTTGCCAAGGCCTGCGCCACCTGTTGGGCACGCGGGTCAT
>Ga0224722_1001952_pt1 | contig 11162 bp, 6 predicted proteins | sample Balambano_FR1_Me_FD_161646 | JGI IMG/M metagenome (GOLD analysis project Ga0224722, IMG submission 161646) | Freshwater sediment microbial communities from Lake Towuti, South Sulawesi, Indonesia - Balambano_FR1_MetaG | ecosystem: Environmental > Aquatic > Freshwater > Lake > Sediment | place...
GAGTGTGACGGCCGTTGGTAGAGGATTATCTGTGCTAACCACCGTAACATTGGTGAGGCTGCGAAGCTGGGTAAGGCTGCTGGTGCCGCTAGTGAACTCGGCTACAGTGCCCGTCACTTGCACTTTATCGCCCACGTTGACATCTAAGCCAAAGGCATCGTCAAAGATGAACAAGCCCTCTGAGGTCAGAGGGTTGTCATCTGCGTCGGCATCTTCTTCTTGAACGTAGAAGCCGCGCAGGTTGGCTACGGAACCGTTGGTTTGGAAGTCGCCTACGACGATCGCCTCGATCGTGCGCGTCCCCCCAAATGCTGGGTTAAAGGTATTGCCTGTGCCTTGAATGTCATGGATTTTGGTGATCGACAGTGCTACATCGTTATCCAGCACATTGACCGTTAGGTTGGGTACCGTGAGGCTGGTATAGTCTGGATCAGTGGTGCTGACGATATGGGTAATGAGGCCAATGTGAGGCGATGCTTCCTGTACGTTGTCATTGACAGCACGCACAGTCACGGTGGCTGCGGTAGTGTCGCTTAGAACCAGCGTGCGAGAGCTGAAGAAGTTGACGCCATCCAGACTGATCTGGGTTTGAGCATCGGCAGTGATGTCGATTGAAACAGGAGCCGTTGGTGCCGTGCTAAGGGCGATCGTGTAGGTATCGGTAGTTTCGCCTTCTTCGTTGACATCAGTGCTGCCACCCGACTCAGTCAGGATGATGGCAGGGGTGATGCTTGCCATGCCAGCTTCAACCACTACGTCATCAATAGCCAAGCCATGGTCATTACCAGCATCGTTAGCATCGGCCCAGCGCAACCACACGCTTTCTCCTGGAGCAATAGATAAGCCATTCAAAGTGCTAGACAGGGATGTACGGTTGGCGGTGGCGTTGCCGTTTAGAGCACCCGCAGTAGATGAAGCAATGGGTCCAACAAAATTGAGCGGGTCAAAGTCAACCCAGGTGCCGCTTGTCAGCCCGGTGGCACCCACTTGGTAGCTGAAGTCAAGGCGATGGGCAGTAGTGTTGCCACCATTACGCCATTGTTCTCCAGCGTAGCTAATGGTCAAATCGGTAATCGTTGAACCAGTGGTGTTGACAATCCGGGTACCCCAGAAAATGGTGCCAGTAGCATTTGAACCAATGCCTCCTAGAGCGCGATCGCTGCTATCACCAAAGCTATACAAGCCACCTGTTGTACTGGTTCCAGTGCTAGCAAGGTAAGTAGTGCGGTTGGAATACCAGCCTGGAATTGTAGTGTCATCCAGCCAAGTATTACTCGTGCCAGTAGTAGCCAATGAATCAAAATCTTCATTCAGGAGCAAAGCCATAAAAATTCCTCTCAGTAAATAAGTTAGTTGAACCGATCGCCAACTTGATCCGCCACCGCTGTCCAAGCCAAAACGGCTTGGATTCACCAGTCCAAGCAAGAATCGCCACTGTTCGCTAACAACAGTTGGAAAAGATCACACACAAGCTTTCGCTAGATTGAAACGCTTCTGCAATCAGAGGTAGAGTAGACAGCATCAACCTGAGATCGATTCGATAAAGAATGCAAGGCGCTTAGCTTAGTTGCAGATGATACAAACCCTTAGGGAATATACGAGATGCAACCTAATAACAGGTAAATCTCTAGTAAAGAGATGCTTAATTCCCAGGGAATTTACGGGCATCGTCAGTACACCTTCAGTTCAAAGGCTAACCCTAGAAGGGGATGCGATTGAGTAGTTGACGAACGGCAGTCCGATCGTTTGCAGTAGGAGCCAAGAGCAGGTAAGCTTCCAGGTCATCACGGGCAGCGTTGAATTGACCTAGCTGATACTTTAAGACGCCTCGATCGCGCCGCTCAATGGGAGCATCTGGAAATAGCAGCAGGATCCGATCGATAGCAGCAACTGCTTTGGAAAGTTCCTTGTGGTTAATGTAAATGACTTTCAAATTAGTGAGAATACGGGCAAGTAGTTGCCGCGAACTGACAGGTTGAAGAAATTCAGTGTAGCTGTCTAACGGTTTTTGAAAGAGCTGCTCCAAGCGATCGCGACAGTCTTGTTGAAACAAAATTTCTCCCTGATTAAACGGATCGACATAAATATCCATGTCTCCAACTACCGGACGTATTAGGAAATGTCCCGGCATACCAATGCCAACCATAGGAAACTGCAGGCGCTGAGCGATCGCCAAATACACCAGAGACAGGGTAATCGGAATGCCCAAACGGCGATCGATCACTTGGTTTAAGAAGCTATTGCGCGGGTCATAGTACTGGGTCACATTTCCCTGAAACCCAAGATCCTCATAAAGGTAGTGATTAATAGTCTGGATTATCTTGAGGGGATAGGGTTCCACTGGCAGGCGCTCCTCAGCCTCCGCAGCCATTACATCCAGTGCCGCCACATACTCTTCCACATCCACATCGGGATATTCCTCCAGTGCCACGCAGAGGGCTGCTCGCTCCAAGTGGTGTGGCTGGTCAAGCTGTTGAATTGCTTGCTGAAATAGCTGGCGGGCAATGGACATGATGACACTTTTTAATAATCGCGATCGCACCTGCAACATCCAGTTGCGGTTTACACAATCAGCTTTTCAACCCTTCAAGGAAACTTTCATTGCTACTCAGCGTGGTAATCTCCTCCAGAACCGTATTGCAACGCTTCTAACCAGCGCCGGTAAGCAAACCGTTGCCGTGGCGAGAGGCGATCGCCCAGGCCATCAAGCCAGCGCCCCAGGGGATACAAGGCGGCGTAGCCTGCCAGTGCTAGATAATGCCGCAACCAATCCGCCAGCAGCGGTAACCCCACCTGGGGTAGTACCTGCAACACCAGAGTCGGATGGCTAAGCGAGGCTTTGGCCAGAGTTTGTGCCAGTGCTGGAAACTGCACCACATCCTGCAAAAACGGTTTCAACACAGGATCGCCCAACTCTGCCATGTCTCGGAAAATAGCTGCCAACAATGAGTTGATTTGGTCAGGAGGAATAGCCTGGTCAACCCCCACGCTCATAGCACGCTGAAACAGCCAGGTTACTGACAGGTTGGGTTGATAGGGCTGGAGCAAAGCCAGGGAGGCACGATCGCACCCATCCACCTGCAAAGCTTCCTCAATACCCTGGCTCAGCCGTGGCAAGTGTCGCACCATTGCCCCAAAACCCCCAAAGCTGAGGGGCGATTGGCCACCGCTGCTGTCTCCTGCGGGTAAAATTCGATTCCACTTAGGTTTTAGAGGGCTGTTGCGATAGCACGGAAAGAACCCGAACAGAGCACGTTGAACCTGAAGAGACTCCAGCGTCACCCGTTGGTAGGTTGGCAGCAGCGTGAAATATTCCTCAAACAGCCATTCCAAACTAGGACGACGGACATCTGCATCCACATAGGTAAACAAATAAGTAGTGCGGCCATCTCGCGCTGGAAAAGCTTCCCAAAAGTACTGGCAGTGGTGGCGGATAGGCGTGAACGTTGCAATCAAATCTCCTGTGGGGTTGTCAGGATAGCCTTTAGCACAGGTTCCCACCACTAGGCAAACAGCATCAGGACGCTGACCTTGACGCGCTAGCTGGGTCAATGGCGAAAAGTGCCCCATCGCATCCAGCACCAGGCGTGTCGTGAGTTGATGAGAACCTGCGGTGATAGTTACTCCATTGGGATGCACTGTGGCTTGGGTGAAGGGTGTGTGCTCAAACAGTTGCCCTTTAGCCCGTTGAAAGGTCTGTTTCAAGCTTTCCAAGAGAGCAACCGGATCAACCCCGACATTTAATACGTCTCGTACCCATATCGGTTCACTGCCAGCAAAGGCAATTCGTGCTGGATTGTACTCGGTGGCGATCGCAGCGTTGAGTTCGGCTTCGGTGAGCAATTCTAAATCGAGAAAGGTCTGCAACTCGCGCCGAGAAATGTTCCATTCCTGCGATCGCCCTCGCAACACACCACGCTCCAACAATGCTACTCGCCAGCCTTTGTTGGCCAAAGCTGCTGCAATCAACACTCCCAATGTCCCACCACACACCACCAGATCCCACTCGATGGTTGGTAGTAGGTCTGAAGATTCGTGGACACAGTCCGATGGTGCCAGGGCATGAGTGCGAATTGCCTGCCAGAGAGCATCAGCCTGACGTAGCCCAGCCAATGGATTGCCAGGAATACCAGTCAGAATGGATTCGGTTAAGCTCATGCACCAAAAGTACGAGGAACAGGCTCTAGGGTAGCGCGATCGCATCGCCAAAAGTGACCAAGCAATGAATGATTGTTCTCGCTCTGCCTTCAGATTGACATGTCTTTATATTTTTTTAACTTATGATACATGCACTTAATCTTTATAAAACTTATAGCTTGCGGAGAAGAATACCGTATTTTTTTATACATCAATTGTAGATTGACATGACGATTTGATAACTAATTTTGGCATTGGAGATCAGCCTTAAAAACGGCTCCCCATCAGCGAATCGAAGAATTTCTTAATAGTTTTTGGAATGCTTTAATTAATACTACTCGTTAGTTCATCGTCAAGTTGTTCACAAGTCAGAGTTACCCAAAAATCGTTAATTTGCTAACTGCACGATTAAGATTCTTGTGCTACAGTCTTTGCCATCCTGTTGATACTTACAGTCTGATCACTAACGCGTTCAGTGGCAGTGTTCTGTTACCTGTGGATAGAGAAGATTTGCTTGCAACAGCAGTCGATAGTAACTGAAAGTCGTCGTTGAAAGCTTGGACGTTGGTATGCAAAGGTTCAATGTAGATAGGTTGTAGAGTGAACTTTCAAACGTACAAATGTACTGCACTGGCCTGTGAATAAGTTTCAATCTGGAGGTAAGAAATCGTCCACATCTGAAATGTGTATTGTCTGGATGCCATTTTAGGTAGTTCCAGTTGTATGTAGATTTGTGACTGGACTCACAGCCAAATCGTTCAGATGATTTGAGATTTCATGCATGAGTGTTTCTTTCCTATATCGGTCAAATTGTGAAGCGCTTTTCTTTTGTGTCCTGAGACGAGCGATCGCTACAGCTCTGTATCGAGTTTTAAGTGCTATCGCGGCTATGTGTAAGTTTGTATTTTTATGGATATGCGTTAGGCTCCTTTCCATGAGGTAGTCTCTCAGTTGTGATGTCGCCAGAGTATCCCTCTGCTGATAGAGGTTTATTCTGAAAAGGTCTTCTAATCTAGCAAGTGGTGTTTGAGGTAAATATCGAAGGACTCGGTTTTGTTCAGATTGAATTCTTGGTTAATTCACAATGATGGGTACAACTATGCTCTTTTCTGATAGACAATCAATTGCATTGGTTTCTGTTCATGGTGATCCGGCAATAGAGATTGGCAAAGAGGAAGCAGGTGGACAGAATGTCTACGTGCGTCAGGTTGGAGAAGCATTATCACGCCAAGGGTGGCAGGTGGATATGTTTACGCGGCGGGTAGATGTCGATCAACCTGCGATCGTGGAACATAACAAACATTGCCGGACAATTCGTCTGACAGCGGGTCCCCTGGAGTTTGTCCCACGGGATGAGTTATTCGATGTCCTACCCGACTTTGTCAAGGCGTTAACTCGCTTCCAACAGCAAACGGGTACAGCCTATCGATTGGTACATACCAACTATTGGTTGTCGTCTTGGGTTGGTATGCAGTTAAAGAAGCTGCAACCTATGGTGCAGGTGCATACTTATCACTCTTTGGGTGCGGTGAAATATCAGTCCGTGCCGACAGTGCCGCCGATCGCTAGAACTCGTCTAGATACCGAGAAAATGGTACTGGAAACGGCAGAACGTATTATCGCCACTAGCCCCCAAGAACAGGAGCATATGCGATCGCTGGTTTCTACCAAAGGCAACATCACTGTTATTCCTTGTGGAACTAGTATTAACCACTTTGGCTCAGTTTCTAGCTCAGTAGCTCGACAGGCACTGGGGATTGCTCCCGATGAGCACGTTGTCTTGTACGTAGGGCGGTTTGACCCTCGCAAGGGTATTGAAACGCTGGTACGTGCGGTTAACCATTCTTGCTTGCGCGACAGCGGCAAACTGCGGTTAATTATTGGCGGTGGCAGTCGTCCCGGTCACAGTGATGGCTATGAGCGCGAGCGCATTGAAGGCATTGTGGCAGAACTGGGCATTGGTCATTTTACCGAGTTTCCTGGTCAGCTTAGCCGCGAAATTTTGCCAACCTACTACGCAGCGGCTGATGTGTGTGTTGTGCCCAGTCACTACGAACCATTCGGTCTGGTCACGATCGAAGCGATGGCTTGTGGCACCCCAGTAGTGGGTAGCGATGTTGGGGGGCTGCAGTTTACAGTGCTACCTGAAGAAACAGGCTTGCTAGCTCCACCTAAGGATGATGCCGCGTTTGCAGCGGCGATCGATCGCATTCTCACTAACCCAACCTGGGCAAAACAACTGGGGCAAGCGGCTCGTCACCGGGTTGAAGCTAAATTCAGTTGGGATGGCGTAGCCACTCAACTCAGCCAGCTTTATCGCCTTCTAATGGAACAATCTGCTAAGGAACTGACAGCAGTATGAAAGTAAATCGGCTAGGTGACTTGGCCTGACTCTCTTGAGTGATCGGTCGCAGCAGCGGTGGTTGAACAATGGAGGGCGTCTGGCAGGGGCAACCAAATGCAAAAGGTGCTGCCCTGGCCAGGTACTGATTGAAAGGACATGGTACCACCATGCAACTCGGCCAATCGCTTGGTCAAGGCCAAGCCTAGCCCAGTACCTTCGTGTTTGCGTGTGCGGGACGAGTCAATTTGTTGAAAGGGGCGAAACAGTAGGTGCCAGCGGTCTGGAGGAATGCCAACGCCAGAATCTTTGACTTCTAGGCACAGGTAGCTGCGATCGACATTAACAGGACTCTGGTCTGGTCGGTTTTCTTCTACTAACTGAGCGCCATAGCCGCATTTGCTACTGAGGCTAACGTGGCCACCTTCTGGTGTAAATTTGACTGCGTTGGAGAGCAAGTTAATTACCATTTGCCGCACCCGTTGTTCGTCCAGTGGTGTAGGGGCTAGGGTGCGATCGAGATGCATCGATAAGGCCAAATGTTTTTTCTCAGCGGCTGGTTGAATCATTCGTAAACACTGCTCACATAGGTCTGAAATGGAGACAGGTTGGAGGTATAGTTCCACCTTGCCTGCTTCAATTTTGGAAATGTCTAACAAGTCGTTGATTACCCGCAACAAATGCAAGGCGGCATCATCTGCTTGCTGCAAAAACTCCAATTCTTCTTCTGGACTATCACAGCAATCATCCCGGACTAGACGGATGCAACCAATAATGGCATTCAGCGGTGTCCGCAATTCGTGAGAGGTAATGGCGAGAAAGTCATTTTTCATCTCGTTGGCAACCTGGGCTTCTCGCCAGGCAGTTTCCAATTCTTCGGCACGATCGTCTAGTCGCTGCACCATCGTATTTAACGCATCCGCTAGCTGGTTCAACTCTCGAAACTTAGAGGTTTGGGGGGCACGATCGCCCGGTCGGCGCTGGTCAATTTGGAGAGCGTAGTGGCCAAGCTGTTCGATCGGGCGTGCTAAGTCACGGGCAATATACCCTGCAACAAGGGCATAGGCTCCTACCAACGCCAAAGTCAGCAACACCAAAATGGTTTGGATACGTTCCAGACCATACAACGCAGAGGACATTGGGGTAGCTGCTAACACTGTCCAAGTCTGGCTTCGGCCTTGAGAGGCTGGAATCTGGACTGGGCTGTAGCCCACTAACCACTCAATACCGGTATCGTCTAGTGTCAAAATTTGAGGCCGAGTCGGCTTGTTGGCTAAGGCCAATCCTACGATTTCCTGAAGCTTTTCTGCATCAGGCTGCTGCGCAATAGTTTTGCCAATTTGCTCGTAGTTGGGATGCGCCAAAACCACCCCATTTTGATCGACAACTATTGTGTTACCCGCTAGAGAGCCACGCTGGTTAGCTTCTTGTCGATGGATTACTGCTTGCACAATCAACTGGGCTTGGGGTTTACCTGCGGCATCATCGACTGGAAGTTGAAAAAACAGAGGTAGCTGCCGCAGGGTACTGGAACTGGTGTTGATAGCTGAAACAGGGGGTGGCAGGATTTGTACACGCGATCGCGGATCGACGATGCTGGGTCGAGAGGATAAGTCCTGTAGTGAAGGAGTAGGGGCGATCGGTTGATCACCGCAGCTACTGCCACGCACTTCTCCCGTTCTTAAATCTACAATTTGGACACATTGGGCTCCTGGCGGTAGCCACTGCTGCATCGTTTGGACAAAGCTCTGAGCCATCTCTGGATTATCCAACTGCCGGGAAAAGGCGTCTCCTGCAGCAACCAAGCCAAACCGATACGCATCAATCAAATCTCGGATAGCTGCGCCCTTGCGCACAGCACTTTCTGTCAAGTTTTGATAGACAGAATCTAAAAAACGAGATTTGGCTTCCTGATAAGCAACGTACTCTCCAACTAGGAGAACAGGAATGCTGAGCAGCAAGAGCCTAGACAGCAACGTGCGACGGAACGATGAATGATTTGGTTTGACCATAGGTGCTACAAATCGCAGTTGACTGGCTCTATCAACTTGGACTAAATGCTCTCAAATCGTCTACTGGCGCGTGCTCAATACAACCCGTAATCTAAGTCTACTCAATAGAAAATCCTTCAGAAGTGCCAACATTGGTGAGTTCGATGGCTTACTAGTATACGAAGTATGTACCTAATGGTTGATCCAGTCTCGCTTACCTGCCTCAAGGGAGGGCGTTATCTGGAATACAGCTTACTACTACTGTTACCAACGAGTGTTGATTAGACTATCACGCTTCTACTGCTGAATACTGGGTCTAATTCCCTCAGACTTTTCCCCTTTCTGGAGCTGGGATGCATTACCCTAGATGCAGTTTTGTTAATCCTGGTTATGGTGGAACAACTCAAACCTCGCTACTCCCTTGCCTGGATTAATCGTCTTGCAGACATTCCACAATCAGCTTGGGATGCGCTGGCTAAGCCTTTGCAGACCCCATTTCTGGAATGGGATTGGCTACATACTTTGGAAGCCTCGGGTAGTACAACGGCTCAAACGGGCTGGTTGCCCAACCATCTGACTGTGTGGCGCGATCGCACCTTAGTAGCGGCTGCTCCGCTTTATGTCAAAGGGCATAGCTCTGGAGAGTTTACCTTTGACCATCAATGGGCTGACTTAGCAGCGCGTCTTGGCATCAAATATTATCCTAAATTGCTGGGGATGTCGCCTTTTACTCCAGCCGAGGGCTATCGATTTTTGATTGCGCCGGGGGAAGATAACGATGAATTGACAGCTATCCTTGTCTGGGCGATCGATCAGTTTTGTCAGCGCAACAACCTTTCTGGGTGTAATTTTCTCTACGCTGATCCAGCTTGGTGTGAAGTCATGACGCAGCATGGATTTAATGTCTGGCTGCACCATAGCTTCATCTGGCAAAATAAAGGCTTTTCCAGTTTTGATGACTACCTGGCCGTATTCAATGCCAATCAACGCCGCAACATTAAGCGAGAACGCAAAGCTGTGACAGAAGCTGGCCTCACTCTTCGCCCGATTACAGGTGAAGCAATTTCTCCAGCATTGCTGAAAACGATGTACCGCTTTTATAGCGACACCTGTGACAAGTTTGGTTGGTGGGGTAGCAAATACCTCACGTGCCAGTTTTTTGAGCAACTCCACAACTGCTTCACACACCGTTTGGTATTATTTACTGCCTATCACGACCAGATTCCTACTGAACCCGTTGGCATGTCTTTCTGCATTACCAAAGGGAACATGCTCTATGGGCGCTACTGGGGGGCTGTGCAGGACATTGACTGTCTTCATTTTGACGCTTGCTATTACACGCCGATCGCCTGGGCGATCGACCAAGGCATTCAGCGCTTTGACCCGGGGGCAGGCGGGCGTCACAAGAAACGCCGTGGCTTCCCTGCTACTCCCAACTATTCCCTCCACCGTTTTTACCCCCCACGGTTAGCCCATCTCTTTTGCAGTCACATTGAGGCGATCAATGAACTGGAACAGCAGGAAATTGACGCGATTAATCAAGATTTGCCGTTTAAGCAAACTGCTGCTGATGCGCTAGCTGAAAGGTTACAGGAGTTATAAACAGCAAAAATTTCTCTAAGATCGGCCATAAGCTGTCAAATCAAACCTAGCCAAATGCCAGCAAATGCAGCCACTGATCTCCCATGCCTGCGATCGCTCAGAAGGCTTGAGACTAGTGAAGGGAGCGCCTCTTAACCCCAGGCTTTCTATCCAACGATCGCTCTAGCCTATCCTCAAGCGCACCTACCGCATTCACGTTTCCCAAGTTAGGGGAGCCACTTCGCTCTATGATCAAAAGTCTGCACAAGTGATGTCAGGAGGAAGCATGAGCGCATTGGCAGAAAGTTTGCAGCCACTCAAGGGTCAGGTGGCGATCGTCACCGGAGCTTCACGGGGCATTGGGCGAGCTACGGCGTTGGCGTTAGCGGCAGCAGGTGCGGATGTCGTGGTGAATTATGCTAGCTCGGCAACAGCAGCAGAACAAGTAGTAGCAGAAATTGTGGCTTTGGGGACAAGTGCGATCGCTGTTGCCGCCGACGTTGCCGACGCTGACCAGGTGGATGTCCTGTTTGAAGCAGCAATGGCCAAGTGGGGGCGCGTAGACATCCTGGTTAATAATGCGGGCATTACCCGCGATGGTCTGCTGCTGCGGATGAAGCCAGAGGAATGGCAAGCCGTCATTAACCTGAATTTGACCGGTGTGTTTCTTTGCACCAAAGCAGCCAGCAAAATCATGCTGAAACAAAAGTCAGGCCGCATTATTAACATCACCTCGGTGGCTGGGCAAATGGGCAATCCAGGACAAGCCAACTACAGTGCCGCCAAAGCGGGGGTGATTGGTTTTACCAAAACTGTGGCCAAAGAACTGGCCAGTCGAGGTATCACCGTCAACGCAGTAGCTCCCGGCTTTATTGCCACGGACATGACCCACGATCTGAAATCGGATGACATTCTCAAGTTTATTCCTCTGGGACGCTATGGTCAGGCGGAAGAAGTAGCTGGCATGATTCGTTTTTTGGCGGCTGACCCGGCAGCAAGCTACATCACTGGGCAAGTATTTAACGTTGATGGTGGCATGGTGATGGCTTAGCCGTGCGATCGCCCCCACAACAGGCCCATCCTGAAGCAACCCGATACAATAGACCCTATTC
>Ga0224722_1001954_pt1 | contig 11155 bp, 9 predicted proteins | sample Balambano_FR1_Me_FD_161646 | JGI IMG/M metagenome (GOLD analysis project Ga0224722, IMG submission 161646) | Freshwater sediment microbial communities from Lake Towuti, South Sulawesi, Indonesia - Balambano_FR1_MetaG | ecosystem: Environmental > Aquatic > Freshwater > Lake > Sediment | place...
GTGAGTAATCTTTCGCTTCACCGCCGTAAGTTTTTGCACAAATAGTTGCAATCGCAGCAGTTAAAGTTGTTTTACCATGGTCAACGTGACCAATTGTACCCACGTTTACGTGTGGTTTATTACGTTCAAACTTAGCCTTAGCCATTTGATTTTCCTCATTTACGTCGACACCAGTTTAGAGAAAAACAACCCTGAAAAACTTTCTTTATCGACATTCGCCTAAAAAACTAAACACCCAATACTTGAAAAGCAGACTATAATAGCCTGCTTCTTTAAAAATTTTGTAGAAATTCTACCAAGTTTTATATCTGGAGCTCTTATCGAGACTTGAACTCGAGACCTCTCCCTTACCAAGGGAGTGCTCTACCACTGAGCTATAAGAGCGACATCTTCGATTATGGAGCGGGAGACGAGGGTCGAACTCGCGACATGCAGCTTGGAAGGCTGCCACTCTACCAACTGAGTTACTCCCGCATATTGGTATTTACCACTTAAATCGAAGTTAGATGGTGGTGAGAGAAGGATTCGAACCTTCGAAACTTTCGTAGCAGAGTTACAGTCTGCCCCCTTTGGCCGCTCGGGAATCTCACCATATCACACTTACACAGTGCTATTCTTCACTTCACATACTACACTTAAGATGGTGCCGACACACGGATTCGAACTGTGGACCTACTGATTACAAGTCAGTTGCTCTACCAACTGAGCTATGCCGGCGCTTCTTAGTGTTTCGTACGTTTCGTATCGGAACGGTGTGCAGTTTAGCAAAACTCTGAATTGATGCAAGTGCTTTTTTCAAAAAAACTGTTAAAAACTCATAAAATCAATCCGTTTGACGATAATTCAACCGCTTTGATCACTGCGCGAGCTTTTATTTGGGTTTCATTCCATTCAGATTCAGGATTTGAGTCTGCAACTAGCCCCGCCCCAGCCTGAACATAAACCTTTTTATCGCGAATCACGCAAGTACGAATGGCTATCGACATATCCATTTCGCCATGCCAGCCTAAATATCCAACCGCACCACCAAAAACTCCGCGTTTTACGGGTTCAACCTCATCAATAATTTCCATCGCACGAATTTTTGGCGCACCTGACAGCGTTCCTGCTGGAAATGTCGCCTTAAAAACATCTAAGGCATCCACATCATCACGCACTTCACCCTGCACATTCGACACAATATGCATAACATGTGAATAACGCTCGATCACCATACGATCAGTCACTTGTACTTTGCCAATTTTAGAAACTCGCCCAACATCGTTACGCCCAAGATCAATCAGCATTAAATGTTCAGCAATTTCCTTTTCATCTGACAACAGGTCTTGCTCTAAAGCTAAATCTTCTTCTTTGGTTTTTCCACGTGGTCGTGTACCCGCCAAAGGACGCACAGTTGCAATGCCATTTTCCAAACGCGATAAAATCTCTGGGGAAGAACCGACGATATGAAAGGGTTTCTGATCCGTCAGGGTTTGCCCTTGCACCAAGAATAGGTAAGGTGATGGATTTAAATGGCGTAAGGCACGATAGACTTGCAAAGCCTCACCATCAAAATCAGACACCATACGCTGACCTGGCACAACCTGCATCACGTCACCCGCACGAATGTACTCTTTCACTTTCTCGACGGTCTCAAGAAACTTTTCTTTTCCTGTAATCGACTCAAAATGTGGTGCCGTATGTGGCTTTGCCTGCAAACTAACTGATACCGCTAGCAACTGTTCAAGCTGATCAAGCTTACGCTGTGCTATGTTATAAGCATCAGGCTGACTCGTATCTGCATGATGGATCAAAAAGAGCGTGTCTTTTAAATTATCAAATACAATGACGGTTTGTGACAGCATCAACCAAAGATCAGGTAGGCTCACAGGATCGGCTGTTGGAACGTTTTTGAGTTTTGGTTCAATATAACGAACTGCGTCATAACCCAAATACCCCACCAAGCCACCTGTAAAATTTGGTAAATTAGGCAGTTCCGCTTGAGTTGGCACTTTAAATTGACTTTGAAACTCTCGAATATATTGAAATGGATCAGCACAATCTTTTTGAGTCACCGTGCCATCTGCATCTTGAATAGTTAATAAACCTGCATTGCAGGAAAAAACCGTAGACTCACCCAACCCAATCATGGAGTAGCGTGCCCAATTCTCTCCACCCTCAACGGATTCAAAGAGATAAGCTTGTTTTTGTTCTTTAAAACGTGCAAAAACAGATAACGGCGTTTCAGTATCCGCTAAACGTTGGCGGTACACAGGAATCGTGTTATAGCCTGCTGATTTCAACTGTTCAAATTGTACTAAGGTCGTCATGAATCTTCTCTATGGTTTTTAATTTCTGTGCGTTTTTTCTTTAGTGCTATCTCAAGCTCGCCATCGAAAAACCATAACCATCTTCATGCTTGTCTCCTTACCAAATCATCTTCTATCAATTCTTCCAGACTATCCACCACTTGTTGCGGCTGACAGTCATAGATACTTTCTCCATGATTATAGCCATAGCTGACCACAATACAATCAATACCTGCACGTCTTGCAGCTTCCACATCATTACTTGAATCACCAATCATCAAGGTTTGTAATACTGTGGTATTTTGCTGTTGCACACAATGTAACAAAGGTAATGGATGCGGCTTGCGTTCCGCTAAGCTATCACCACCAATCACCATATTAAAATATGGGCTCAGTTGCAAAATATCAAGAATGCCTTGTGCTAAATGCTCAGGCTTATTGGTGACACAAGCCATTGTAATATCATGCGTTTGGCAATAGTCCAAAAAGGATAAAACCCCCTCATAAACTTGGGTATTTACACAAAGTTCCTGAGCGTAGACCTCAACAAATGTATTGAGGAGTTGCTCTTGCTGCTGAGCATTCACCTGCCCAAACAAATGCTCCAATACCGTTTCACATAGTTTTGCTGCGCCTTTTCCAACCCAAGCCCTAATTTGAACTTCAGTCACCAATGGCAGTGCTAGTTTTTCCAAACTTAGATTCATAGCTCGATATAAATCAGCCGCCGAGTCCACAAGTGTCCCATCTAGATCAAATAAAATCAGGTTACGATTTTGCAAATGTGCAACAGACATATCTTTACTCAAAAAATAAAAAAAGGCACGCCCAAGCAAAACCTAAACACCGCTTTCATTACAGTGAGAAGTAAAGCTCAAGGCATGCCTCGATTGTAAAAGCTGAAAGCAATTATTTAAAGAATAACCAAGCAATCACAGCTAAAATGATCAGTACAACAATTGAAATCAATCCAACTGAAGCATTTTTCTGTTGTTCAATTTCTTGCTGTACACGTGAAACAGGCTCTTCACTTACGGCTGGCTGTTGTTCGGCTTGAACATCCACACCTTCAGGAATTGGCGCTGGTTTAGGAATACCAACTTGCTGTGGCATCCCATCCCGATTAATCGAAGTTTCCGCTGCTCGTTCGGCAAGACTAGGCATACCTGCATCACGTGCAATTGAGCTTACAGGCTCAACCTCAATTTCTGGTAATTCTTTTTCAACTGGAGCAGCAAGTACTGAAAACATAAAACTTGCAAATTGCAAGATATCACCATCATGCAATGCTGTTTCTTGCTCAACTCGCGTATCATTGACGAAGGTACCATTTGACGAGTTTAAATCCTGCACCCATAGCTGCTGCTCTTTCAACAACAGAGCTGCGTGACGACGTGAAATATCCGCAGATTGCAATAAGATATCTGCATCTTGATGTCGCCCCACCAACATATCACGCTCAACACTAATCTCTTGCCCTGTGAATTCACCTGTAATGGCTTGCAATTTCCAAGTCATAGATGCCTATCCTTATCATAATTTCTTTCAATCATAGCATTGTGACATAAGCGCTTCTGTGCATCTACTGTGAAGACGCAGAACGTATCGTTGTTGTTGTCACTGTGCTCTTGCTTCGCTCAGTTGCTTTTGCTGGAAGCTGTACCGTTTTTCTTTGCACTTGAGGCTCAACCACAGCAACAGGTGTTGTCACAACCACAGCTTCTTTTTGCGTCGTTGCTGGGACTTTCTGATATGGCGAAGTACTTAGTGCAGGTTGTTGACTGTAAATATCCGCAACATTCTCTGGCAATTTTGCGAAATTACCATTCTTATCCATCGATAATTGCAAGCTATACAATTGGTTATAGCGTTGCTGAGATAGACGTTGTACATCCTCGGCATCACCAACAATGGTTGGATGAATAAATACAAGTAAGTTGCGTTTTTCATTACCACGACTATCCGAACGGAACAAACGCCCTAGATAAGGGATATCTCCCAGAACAGGTAAACTTTGACGGCTGACATCCGTTTGATCAGTAACCAAACCACCTAATACGACTGTTTGACCATGATCAGCTAAGACCGAGGTTTTAATCGCACGTTTACTTGTGACTAAGTCTGCTGCCTGACCTTTGCTATTTTCAACATTCGAAACTTCCTGTTCCACTTCCAATCGAACAGAACCACCTTCGCCAATATGCGGAATGACCTTCAGAGTAACACCCACATCTTTACGCTCAACCGTGGTGTAAGGATTCACGGTACTATTTCCTGTCGTCGCAACTGAACCTGTCACGAATGGAACGTTTTGACCCACCACAATATAAGCTTCTTCATTGTCCATGGTCACAATAGAAGGCGTAGACAGTAGATTTGATTTTTTATTTTCTTTTAATGCTTGAATCAATGCACCATAAAGTTTGCGCGAACCATTCGCACCTTCTTTATACTCACCCAAAATAATAGATGAGCCCGTACCAAGTGCCGAACCCACACCAGCACCACCACCAGTTAAATAACCTGCTGCAAGCTTAGATATACTCGAACCGACATTCGAGAAATTAATTAAACCAACCCCGCTATTTAGATCACCCAATGCCCATTGCACACCGAGTTGATCAGCATCACTGCCCACAATCTCAATAATCGCCGCTTCAATCAACACTTGCTGACGACGCGTATCTAATTGTTTAATTGCTGCTTCAATTTCACGCATTAATTGAGGTTCAGCTTTAACCACCAAAGCATTCTGAGTGCCGTCTGCAATAATGCTTACACCGCCACTGTTAAAGCTCGTCACACCACTATTTTGACTATTATTGCTGTTATTATTGAGATTAATTGACGATGTGGAAATTGACGATGACCCTGTCGATGAACCTGAATTTTGGTTATTCGAAACCAAATTATTGACTGAATTTGATTTACTACCACTATTACTATTTGATGATGAAGAGGAAACTGATTGCCCTGTCACCAAGCCTTGTAAAATTTCAGCTAAATTCTTTGCACTCGCATATTTCAAACGAAATACTTTTAAACCACCTAAACGGTCTGCTGACGGAACATCCAGCATCTCAATCATCTGACGCAGGCGTTTACGTGAATCAGGATCACCCTTAATCAAAATACGATTGGTACGATTATCTGCAATAATTCGAACTCGTGAACCAATAAAATCTTTGGATGCGCCTGTCGCACTCATGGTCTCAAGCAAGCCAATCACTTCCTCAGCTTGGCTCGATTGCAAACTAACCGCTTCAATATCATTTTGTCCCGTACCATCCAAATTACGAATGATATTCTCTAATTGATAAATATTGGTCGCACGATCTGAGACGATTAAAGCATTGGTTCCAGCAACTGCCGCCAAATGCGCAAATTGCGGCATCAATGGGCGTAATGCGGGAATTAAGTCATTTGGATTGGTATTTTGCAACCAAATCACACGAGTCACAATTTGATCCCCACCCGCACGACTACGTGCATCGTAAGGAATCCCTGCATTTTTCGCATTACTATCAGGTACAAGCTTTACGGTATTGCCAGAAGGAAGTGCAACCACACCATTCACATTAAGCACACCCAAAAATAGGTCATAAACCTCATCTTTATTTAATGGCTTATTGGAAATAACCGTAACGTTACCACGTACACGAGGATCAACCGCAAAGTTCTTCCCCGTAATATCAGCAACTTCATTAATAAATGCCGTTAAATCCGCATCACGTAGATTAATCTTCCATGTTTGTGCTTGCACATTGGTACTGATGCTCGCAACTAAAGGTGCGGCAGCAAGTAGTGCCCAAAGTGGACGTTGATGATTCAAAAAAGCCATAACCTGCACTTATTCCTAACTAATGTGATGACGTGTTATCACTAAAAACTTTGTTGTATGGTCATCACTTGATCACCACGTTTTATTTCTATTTTGGCATGTCCTTCACGTCGTACTTGCTCTAATAATTGTACTTCGCTCAGTCCTTGCCCGACTGTCTGACCGTTGATCGATAGAATACGATCACCAGACCGCAAACCCAAGGTATTTTTTAGATTCGTTGGCGTTCGATCTGAGATCTCATAACCATCTGAACCACCACCACTCACCCCCATATTTTTTAAATACTGTTCACGGTTATCCTGCATTTGCTGGATCGCTTGCCCTAACGCAGATTGTGATGAATTCTGAGTCGGTGCCGCAGCTGGAGGGGGGGTATTATTGTTGCTGTTCAATACAGGTGCAATCGGTTGATACAAACCATTATCCAAGCCCTTAAATTTGACTTCTTTGGTCGTACCATTGCCTTGCTTCAAGATCACATGATCCCAATATACTTCAGCCAGTTGATAAGAAGTTGAACCGACTGTTTCACCAACACGATAGCGTTCTGCCGTATCATTCAGTTTAATCACAGCAGAAGATAAATAACTTGGATAACCTAACAGCACACCTTGTAACTCTAAGTTGATATTATCTTGTGCTGTTGTTGCAGCAGGCTCATTGAACAATGCAAAAGCACTAATATTAGGAACTTGTGCTTGCTGTGAACCCAACTCAACACGATCAAATTGCATCGGTTGTGGCGGTGCAATTACCCACCAAAATAATGAAGCCAGTTTCCAACATAACCATAAAATCAATAATGCGAGAATGAGCGCACTCGACTTATCTAATTGCTGCCAGCGGAACTGTTGTACTTTTTGCGCAATTGTTTTCATTAAAAACCACCTTGCAACAACGGTTGACGTGAACTAATTACATACGTATCCAGCCCCGCTTTCCCTTGATAAGATGGAACATTGAGTAACATTCGTTGCGTCAATTGAACATCAAGCATTAGATTTGCATCTAAACTGAGATTTGCCATTTTCTGGCTACGTTGATCACGAACATCTATTTGTAATTGCCCATTCTCATCTTTCATTTCTGCAATTAAAGAAGGCATATTCATACGATCTTGACGTTGACCAAAAGTATAATTCAACTCGCCTCCACCCCAATGCAATTGCCCCTCTGTGGCAGTAAATCCTTTTTCTTTTTGATAGTTGAATTGCACATCTTTGAGTTGAATAGCATTTTCAGGCCACTGCCAATTGGCAAAATATTTTAAGGTCTCAGGAGAAATTTCACCTTGTAGATCTTTGATCAGAATTTTTTGCCCTAAACCATAGCCCATTACACCACTGAATTGTGTATTACCACTATGAACCTCAAGGTTTGCACCTAGTCTCAACAAGAGCAAATCTAAAGGACGAGTTTTCCAATGCACGGAACCACGTAATTGACCCTTTTGCCAATCCGCTTGCCCTTGCCAAATATTGCCGCTGACATTATGTAATATTTGATTATCTTTTGAAAATTTCGCAATTAACCATGTTGCTGGAATTTGTAAAATAATAAAAATTAAAAATGCAAAAATGGCGAAAACCCACCATTTCCATTGCTTGGTTTTTTTCTTCATCCCACCCTTACCAACATGCAAAATATCATCCTTTTCGAGACACTCGCCCCTCAATGACATTATGCATACTTTTTCAACATCGCCAATTCTCTCATATAAAAAAACCAAGCTTTTTAAGCTTGGCTTTTGATTAAGCATAAAATCATCGTATGACAAAACGATGACTGCTAAAACTTGCTTAGATTAAGAAATCTTCAAGTTTTGCGCCTTTCTCTAATTCAGCAACTAACCAACGTGGTTGCTTACCACGACCAGTCCAAGTTTCTTCAGTGTTGTTTTTATTACGATAGCGTGGCTCTACTGCTTTGCGTGTAGTTTTCTTACGCTTTTGTTCGCCCAACTCTAATAATTCTTCAACGCTAAAACCAACGGCTTCAGCAATCGCAATAATTTGATTATAAGCATCTTCAATTGCTTGGTCTTTTTTACTTAAAATTAAAGCTTCCGCTTCTACCTGTAAACGTTTTAAATCTTCTACAGATAAATCACTAATATCTGGTTTCATGAGAACCACTCCAACTCAAAAAGAAATATATCACTCAAAATAAAAAATGAATTCAAAAATTCAATTCCATATTAATTTATATACAATTAAATAATCAATATTAAATTAGTCAACTTAATCACAATATAACCATAAATCATCTTATATTTACAATAAAACAAAAAACCTCAGCATTATTTGACCAATCAAGCTCTATTTAATTTCAATTCGATTATAAAAAACAGTTCTTACCAAATCTTATCAATATTAATTTTTTCTTAATTTTTGATGGTTTTATGACAATAAGTTTCATATAAAAAGCTTATCTTATTTTGAAGTTAACCCTTAAATAAGCAAGCCAATTATATAAAACCAAGTATTCAATGAATTAAAATAGACATAATAGTCTTTATAATAAATTATTATTTAAATATTAGATTATGCCCAACACTTTGTTCAAGTTGAATAATATTCAGTCGAACTAATTCTGGAATCGTCTGCTTTTTTGATGTCACTTTATCAACACAAACCATCACCGCTTCACCTACAGCAACCATCTGGTTTTGTGCCTCACTCCATAAAACATAATGCATACGAAAAGCGCTATTTCGCAACTCTTCAATCCGCGCACCAACATGCAACACATCAGGATAGAATACTGGACTTAAATATTTACATTGGCTAGAAGCGACCACAGTCAGTATATCTTGATCAAATATATTTAATGCCATTAAATAAGCAATTCGTGCGCTTTCAATATATCGGTAATACTGCACATTATTTACATGCCCAAAAGCATCCATATCTCCCCAAGCAACAGTTTGCTGATGAATAACAGGATAGACAGACAGTTCTTTCATATTTCACTCATATCTTAAAGTTAAGAAAATTAACATCATTTTCAAATATTAAATTCAACTGTCTGATTAAATCAGGATTATCTCCAAGCGTCGATTTAATCCGCAAATAACTCATCAAAATATTATCTGGATATAGAGTTAATAGCTGCCTAGCCTCATCTGAACGTAAAGTAGCCACATAAACATGCCACTTCGCAAAAGTCAGCATCGGAACACTGGTATAGCGCTGCTCAAGTTGCATAATTCGCTGTTCAACGTAGGCATAATCTGGAATTTGCTTTAACAATTGCTGCTGAAACCACAAATAAAATACTTCTGGATCAAAATGTTCTTGAAGTAAATGTAGTGCTAAATCTTCGTGTTGCAGACTCATTTCAGGCATACGAGCCAATAATTTCAGCCACAGTACCTTACTGCTATAAGGGCGTGTTTGTATTTCACTTTGCAATGCGATATAGCGTTGCTGTAGAGCAGCCAAATCATCGACCGAAGCTTGATCAAAATGTATTAATAACTGCTGCAACCAGAGATCCCGATGCTCTGCACTCAGCAAACCATGCTGAATGGATTGCAGAAATAACCACGGTTTCTGTAGCGCAAGCTTCCCCCACAGAACAGTAATACGCTGTTGATAGGCAGTTTCAATTTCGCTCAACCAAGGGGAAAGCTGGTGTTGTGCCAAGAACTCTAGATGTGTTAAGGCTTTTTCTGCCTCATGTTGTTCCAAAAAAATATCAATGCGTTGTAGCTCTGCGAGTTCAAATGCCATCGGAGCTGATTTTTCGAGTGTCTGTAAGGCAACATCATAATCACCATTTTTATAGTCAAATTGCGCAGCCACAATATGACTTAATAAACCTGATTGAGTAAAAACTCGCTCAATAAATACTTGTTGTTCTTTTGCAGCATCAAGCAACCAAACAATACCGAGTTGCTCATAAGGATGTAGGTCTTGGAATTGAAAAACCGTTTCTTTTTTACGTTGCTCACGCGCAAAATAGCGTCGACTAGAGAACCACAATAGTTGTGCAAATAAACTAATCACAATAAAGAGTGCGATTAACCCCCACAAACTACTTTGAAACTGCCAGTCTCTCCAATAGATGTAAACGTAACCATTGCCATAGCCATAGCTCAACATGGCAAACAATGCGAAAAATAATAAACTGAGTAACAAATAAACCAATACGAGTTGTTTCATAACTTCATTATCCCAACAGACCCAGTGTGGTTAATTTCGGTGTTGGTACAACAGGAAGATTTAAAATCTTTTCTAGACGCTGCTTGATCGCCTGACTATTTTGATCAGGTAACTGTGTCAATAACTGCATCACCTCTTGAATCGATTTTCGATATTCCGAAACCTGACCTTGATGCAGCGCTTGTGAGGCAAGGAGCAATCGTAATTGCGCTTCTTTTAAAATAAGATGACGATTGATTAAATCTGGCTGCATCGGCTGAATTTTTTCCAGTCTAAACCAATGCCACCATGCATTACTTTCTGCTTTTTGAGTTTTAAGATTTGGGGTTTTAATTTCTTGTATAAGCTTCTGATCAAGCTGTTGCAATAAAGTATCGAGTTGTTGCTGTTGCTGTGTTTGAACAAGCACATAATGCTGAATCGCATGCTTATCTTGTTCAATCGCTTTCATCAAACTATGCTCTAGCGCAGGCGATACTGTATATTGAGCAAGTTGCTGCTGTACTTGATTCAAATGATCAAGTGCATAAATAAATTGCTGTTGATCCAATGAAAACTGAACCAGCTGTAATTGCTGTTTAATTAAAATAACAGGCGCTATACCTGTAACAATTGTTGGTGGGCTTGTTTTCGATTCTGAAGCATCAGTAATAGTGCCATCCTTTAATTGGCGCTGTACTGCGACAAATTGATCATTCAATAAGGTATAACGTTGCTCTGTTTTGGCAAGCTGTTGCTGAAGTTGAGGAACGATTTGAGAATATTGTGCAACATCATAACTGAGTTTGGCTAACCACAATAAACTCAGCAATAAGATCAAATAAACAATTTTTCTCATACCTTTCCTTGCCAAGCAT
>Ga0224722_1001955_pt1 | contig 11149 bp, 4 predicted proteins | sample Balambano_FR1_Me_FD_161646 | JGI IMG/M metagenome (GOLD analysis project Ga0224722, IMG submission 161646) | Freshwater sediment microbial communities from Lake Towuti, South Sulawesi, Indonesia - Balambano_FR1_MetaG | ecosystem: Environmental > Aquatic > Freshwater > Lake > Sediment | place...
GCGAAATCGGTTCATTCTCATAGGCTTCAATGATCTTCTGACGCAGGTCAACGGAGTAAGCTTTCATCAGTTTGTCATGTCTTTTCTACTCTATTAGATGTACCTCATAATTCTGAAATAGGCTATACTATCGTGGTTTGTTTTGGATTGACATCAATCGATGTCATGCTGAATGCAGTGAAGCATCTCCAGAGATTCTTTGCGTTGCTCAGAATGACAAATTTGTTTAGCGTAAGTCCTGTTAGTACTCTCTTTCTCGAAGTTTTACTCGTTTAACAATGAACCTCGATTTGCCTGAAGTCATTGGATTGCTGCCCTGTGGTGGACAGGCAACCCGCATCTCGCCCTTGCCGTTGAGTAAGGAACTTTACCCGATCGGGTTTCAGCCAGGGCAAGACGGCAAACCACGCCCGAAAGTCGTGTGCCACTACTTGTTAGAAAGGATGCGACAAGGCGGAATTCGTAAAGCCTATTTCATTCTGCGTCCCGGCAAATGGGATATTCCCGCCTATTTTCGGGATGGGGAGATGCTGGAGATGAATTTGGGTTATCTAATCATGCGATCGCCCCACGGAGTTCCCTACACCCTCGATCAAGCCTATCCCTTTGTGCCGAATGCCCTGATTGCTCTGGGGTTTCCCGATATTCTGTTGCAACCTGTCGATTGTTATGCCCAGTTGGTGCAGCGGTGGCAACAGACTAAGCCCGATGTGGTGTTAGGGTTATTTCCCTGCGATCGTCCCCAAAAAGCGGGCATGGTGGATTTTGAACTCAATGGTAAAGTGAATTTTATTATTGAAAAACCACCTCAGACAAGGCTCAAGTTTATGTGGGGAATTGCGCTTTGGACTCCTAAATTTACTCAGTTCTTACATAACTTTTTAGAAAAATTAGAGCAAGAAATCAACCAATCTAAGACCGAATTGAAGACTCGTAAAGAAATTCCGATCGGTGATGTGATTCAATCCGCGATCGTCGCAGGCTTTTCAGTCGAAGCCGTGCCATTTGAGGATGGCAGCTATTTAGATATTGGCACTCCAGACGATTTGGTAGCCGCTGTGCAGCACTACGCTCACGGGTAGTGTAAAAGCTGTGCAGATTTAGGGCTACACCATCGTAGTAGTCATCATCATTTTGCTGAATGGCTTTGGTCGATAATCGCTGAGTACGTTCTACCACTGAGGCAACATCAACCAGTTCTGCCCGAATCCGAATTGCTAAAGTGGCGGCATTCTGATTCGCAAAGTCACTCCGGTTGTTTCAATCTCCTGGAGTAGTCGGGGTGGAGCCGTTTCGACTTCTATCAGATCAACCGAAATATCTGGGTGAAGTGCCAGAAGTTGTCCGACTGCTCGAAAGTAGGCTTGAGGGTTCAAGCCCCATACTGCTAAATCAACATCAGAGCGATCGTGAATCCGATCCAGCGCTCTCATCGACCCAAATAGCACGACCTTTTCAACTTGAAAATCTTGTTTTAACAACTCGCTGGCTTGCTGGGCAACGGTGAGTCCAAGTCGCTGCTGCTGACGCAGGCGATCGCGCTTTTGCTGCTGCCGCTTTTAAGCAGACGCTCGATAACTCGCCATCTGTTCTTCTGTCCAGGTCACTTTTGCGGCCTCAATGCCCATTAATTGCGATCGCCGCAAATCACCCAGGTTGGAATTTTGCTATCTTTGGCATCCCAGTAGTTCTGTCCCTTGCCAACCGCTAGACCGATCGTAAATCTGCCATCAATAAATTCATTCGCTCTGCTACATCTGCTTTGGCACTTGGATCGGCATCATGCAAAAACACATCCAGCACAAACCAACGACACAGTAGCGGATCAATAAAAATTAGCTTCAGCATGACCTGATTCAAAACTTCGGTCACCCAATCATCGGGCAAGCGACGAATTTCATCTCGAATGGCCAAAGCCGTCTCCAGGTGCTGGGTTTCACCCACTTTAATCACTGCCTGCATAACGGCCTCAATCAGTTGGGTTAGCTCACCCTCAAGCTGATGCGCCTCGTTCTGCCCGACCTGTCCGTTTTGAAATTTATCTTGCAAAGTAGCTCTTTTGACAAGAGAAAGCGCATCCGGTTCCTGTCTGCTTCACTACCCTCCGCTAAATGTTATTTTTTGAACATCTCTCTTTAGATTGATTTGGAGGACGCAGGTCTTCATTCTCAGGGGTGAGGGCGTTTTCGTTCTTTGGGGCAGATGATCCACATGGGAATATATACCTTTTGGGCATGTTCTGTCCCAAACACTAACCCACTTCCCAATCAGCACTTACTCCTGTGTAACCGTTTATGACCACTGCTCAAGCACCTAACGAAACCGATAGCCTCGACCTGAAACAACTGCTCAAAGTTTTAACCGAAGTCAAGAAAGGTAATTTTTCGGCTCGAATGCCCTTTGATCAAACGGGGATTGCTGGCAAAATTGCCGACACGCTCAACGACATTATTGATAAGAACGAGCAGATGACGGGGGAATTGGAACGGATCAGTACGGTGGTGGGAAAGGAAGGGAAGACCAACGAACGGGCCTCGTTGGGTGGAGCGAAGGGTTCCTGGAAGGCGTGTGAAGGATCGATCAATACGCTGATTGTAGATTTGGTGCAGCCGATGGCGGCGATAACGCGCGTGATTCGAGCGGTGGCAAACGGGGATTTGTCGCAGGCGATCGCGACGGAAATTGAAGGGCGATCGCTGCAAGGGGAATTTTTGCAAACCGCCCAAATCGTCAACACGATGGTGGATCAGTTGCAATCTTTCTCTTCCGAAGTGACGCGGGTCGCGCGGGAGGTAGGCACGGAAGGCAAACTGGGCGTGCAGGCAGAAGTGAAAGGGGTGGCGGGCACCTGGAAGGACCTGACGGACAACGTGAACTCGATGGCGGGGAATTTGACGGCGCAGGTGCGGAACATTGCCGAAGTCACGACCGCTGTAGCAAACGGTGATTTGTCTAAGAAGATCACCGTTGATGTGAAAGGCGAAATTCTCGACCTGAAAAGCACCATCAACATCATGGTGGATCAGCTCAACTCCTTTGCTTCGGAAGTAACACGGGTGGCGCGGGAAGTGGGTACCGAAGGCAAATTGGGCGTACAGGCGCAGGTTCCAGGGGTGGCTGGCACCTGGAAGGATTTGACCGACTCCGTGAACTCGATGGCAGGAAATTTGACGGCACAGGTACGGAACATTGCCGAAGTGACGACCGCCGTAGCCAATGGCGACTTATCTAAAAAAATCACGGTGGATGTGAAGGGCGAGATTCTTTACCTGAAAAGCACCATCAACACAATGGTGGATCAGTTAAATTCGTTCGCTTCCGAAGTGACGCGGGTGGCACGAGAAGTGGGAGCCGAAGGGAAACTGGGCGGTCAAGCAGAAGTGAAGGGTGTGGCTGGCACCTGGAAGGATTTGACCGACTCCGTGAACTTTATGGCGGGGAATTTGACCGGACAGGTGCGAAATATTGCGGAAGTGGCAACCGCGATCGCCAATGGTGACCTCTCGCGTAAAATCACCGTCGATGTGAAAGGGGAAATTCTGGAACTGAAAAACACCGTCAACACGATGGTGGATCAGCTCAACTCCTTTGCTTCCGAAGTAACACGGGTGGCACGGGAAGTGGGAACCGAAGGCAAATTGGGCGTACAGGCGGAAGTGAAGGGCGTGGCGGGCACCTGGAAAGACCTGACCGATAACGTGAACCTGATGGCAGGGAATTTGACGGGGCAGGTGCGCAACATTGCGGAAGTGGCAACGGCGATCGCCAATGGTGACCTCTCGCGCAAAATCACCGTCGATGTGAAGGGCGAAATTCTAGAACTGAAAAACACCGTCAACACGATGGTGGATCAGCTCAACTCCTTTGCTTCTGAGGTGACGCGGGTGGCGCGAGAAGTGGGAGCCGATGGGAAATTGGGTGGTCAGGCGCAGGTGCGCGGGGTGGCAGGCACCTGGAAAGATTTGACCGACTCCGTGAACTTTATGGCTGGCAGTTTGACAGCACAGGTGCGGAACATTGCCGAAGTGACGACCGCCGTAGCCAACGGGGATTTATCCAAGAAAATTACGGTGGATGTGAAGGGGGAAATTCTCGACCTCAAGAGCACCATCAACATCATGGTGGATCAGCTCAACTCCTTCGCGTCTGAGGTAACGCGGGTGGCGCGAGAGGTGGGTACCGAAGGCAAATTGGGCGTACAGGCGGAAGTGCGGGGCGTTGCCGGCACCTGGAAGGATCTCACTGACTCCGTGAACTCGATGGCAGGAAATTTGACCGCACAAGTCCGGAACATTGCCGATGTGACTACCGCTGTAGCCAACGGCGACCTGTCCAAGAAAATCACTGTGGATGTGAAAGGTGAAATTCTGGAACTGAAAAACACGATCAACACGATGGTGGATCAACTCAGTTCCTTTGCCTCTGAGGTAACGCGGGTGGCGCGAGAGGTGGGGACGGAAGGCAAACTGGGGGTACAGGCGCAAGTCCCTGGCGTGGCGGGCACCTGGAAAGACCTGACCGATAATGTGAACTCAATGGCAGGCAACTTGACCGGACAGGTGCGAAACATTGCGGAGGTGGCAACGGCGATCGCCAACGGCGACCTCTCCAAGAAAATTACGGTGCAGGTGAAAGGCGAGATTTTTGAACTGAAAAACACGATCAACATCATGGTGGATCAGCTCAGTTCCTTTGCCTCTGAGGTGACGCGGGTGGCACGAGAAGTGGGAGCCGAAGGTAAACTGGGGGTACAAGCGGATGTGCGCGGCGTGGCTGGCACCTGGAAGGATCTCACCGACTCCGTGAACTTCATGGCAGGCAGTTTGACGGCACAGGTACGAAACATTGCTGCTGTGACCACCGCGGTGGCAAACGGGGATCTTTCCAAAAAAATCACCGTCGATGTGAAGGGCGAAATTTTAGAACTGAAAAACACCGTCAACACCATGGTGGATCAGCTCAACTCCTTTGCCTCGGAGGTGACGCGGGTGGCACGGGAAGTGGGAGCCGAAGGCAAACTGGGCGTACAAGCCGAGGTAGGCGGTGTGGCGGGCACCTGGAAAGATTTGACCGATTCCGTGAACTTCATGGCGGGTAGTTTGACGGCACAGGTGCGGAACATTGCCGAAGTCACGACCGCGGTGGCAAATGGTGATCTCTCCAAGAAAATCACCGTCGATGTGAAGGGGGAAATTCTCGACCTCAAGAGCACCATCAACATCATGGTGGATCAGTTGAATTCCTTTGCCTCCGAGGTGACGCGGGTGGCGCGGGAAGTGGGGACGGAAGGGAAGTTAGGCGTACAAGCGCAAGTGTCCGGCGTGGCTGGCACCTGGAAGGATCTCACCGACTCCGTGAACTCGATGGCAGGGAATTTGACGGCACAGGTGCGGAACATTGCCGAAGTCTCGACCGCGATCGCGAATGGCGACCTCTCCAAAAAAATCACGGTAGACGTGCGCGGCGAAATCTTTGAACTAAAAAACACGATCAACATCATGGTAGATCAACTCAGTTCCTTTGCCTCCGAAGTAACGCGGGTGGCGCGGGAAGTGGGCACGGAAGGAAAATTGGGCGGTCAGGCGCAGGTGATCGGCGTGGCGGGCATCTGGAAAGACCTGACCGATAACGTGAACTCGATGGCAGGAAATTTGACGGCGCAAGTGCGAGGCATCGCCAAAGTTGTGACGGCAGTAGCAAACGGGAATTTGAAACAAAAGCTGATGCTGGATGCCAAAGGCGAAATCGAAACCCTGGCAGACACGATCAACGAGATGATCGATACCCTGGCAACCTTTGCTGATCAGGTGACAACCGTGGCGCGGGAAGTGGGAATTGAAGGGAAACTGGGCGGTCAGGCGAAAGTGCCTGGTGCATCGGGAACCTGGCGTGACCTCACGGACAACGTGAATGAACTAGCAGCCAACTTGACGACTCAGGTGCGAGCGATCGCGGAAGTGGCAACCGCTGTGACGAAGGGCGATCTGACACGGGTGATTGCCGTAGAAGCGCAGGGTGAAGTCGCCATCCTGAAAGATAACGTCAACCAGATGATCGCCAACCTGCGCGAAACCACTCAGAAGAACATTGAGCAAGACTGGCTCAAAACCAACCTGGCAAAATTTACCCGCATGTTGCAGGGACAGCGCGATCTGGAAACGGTTTCCAAGCTGATCCTATCGGAACTGGCTCCCCTCGTATCTGCCCAGCATGGGGTCTTCTACATCCTGGAAACGGGTGAAACCCATGCACCGTTCTTGAAACTGCTGAGTACCTATGCTTATCGAGAACGGAAAAATTTGGCAAATCGTTTCCATCTAGGCGAAGGCTTGGTGGGACAGTGTGCCCTGGAGAAGGAGCGAATTCTCGTCACTGAAGTGCCCTCAGACTATATTCGGATTAACTCTGGACTGGGTGAAGCCTCACCAATGAATGTGGTTGTCTTGCCCGTTTTGTTTGAAGGCCAGGTGACAGCCGTCGTCGAACTGGCATCCTTTAATCACTTCAACGAAATTCACCTCACATTCTTTGATCAACTGACTGAAAGTATCGCGATCGTGCTGAATACGATCGCCGCCAGTATGCGAACCGAGGAATTGCTGAAACAGTCTCAGTCACTGGCAGAAGAGATGCAGGGCCAGCAAACAGAACTCACGGATACCAACCGTCGCTTAGAACAACAAGCCCAATCTTTGAAAGCATCGGAAGACTTACTCAAGAATCAGCAAGAACAACTGCAACGTACCAATGAAGAACTTCAAGAAAAGGCAGTATTACTGGAACTGCAAAACACTGAAGTCGAACGCAAAAATCGGGAAATCGAACAGGCGCGACTTTCATTGGAAGAAAAAGCCGAACAATTGGCACTCACATCTAAATACAAGTCTGAGTTCCTGGCGAACATGTCCCATGAATTGCGGACACCTCTCAATAGTTTGCTGATCCTGGCACGCTTGCTATCAGACAACACCGAGAACAACTTGACTCCCAAGCAAGTGGAATATTCGCAAACCATCTACTCTGCGGGCAACGATCTACTGGGCTTAATCAACGATATTCTCGACCTGGCCAAGATCGAGTCTGGCACCATCTCGGTGGATGCTGAACAAATCTTGTTTGCCGATCTCCAGGTTCATCTAGAGCGCACCTTCCGTCAGGTTGCCGTCGATCGCAAACTCGACTTCCAACTCCACTTCAGTGAACAATTGCCCCGCAGCCTATATACCGATGCCAAGCGCCTGCAACAGGTATTGAAAAACCTGCTGGCAAATGCCTTTAAGTTTACCGAACGGGGCCAGGTACGACTGGATGTGAACATCGTCACTCAGGGTTGGAGCCCCGAAAAATCCAGTCTCAATCAAGCCGATCGCGTGATTGCCTTTGCCGTCACAGATACGGGCATCGGCATTGCTCCGGAGAAACAACAAATTATCTTTGAAGCCTTCCAGCAGGAAGATGGCACCACCAGCCGTCGTTATGGTGGCACGGGCTTAGGCTTGTCGATTAGCCGTGAAATTGCTCAACTTTTGGGTGGAGAAATTCGCCTGGTGAGTGAACTGGGTCGCGGCAGTACGTTTACGCTCTACTTGCCATTGACCTATTCTGCTGGAGAAAGGGGAGATGGGGAGATGGGGAGACGCGGAGAGGGACTGCGGCGATCGCCGTTGCCGAATGGCTCTCCGTCGCAATCTACTAAATCAACGGTCGCCCTCCGACCGGATGAGATCTTGTCGCCAGGAATCCGAGATGCCATCCCGGTGACGGCTCAACAAGTAGGCACCTTTTCTTCGGAAATGGTGATTGAAGACGATCGCGTTTCGATTGAACCTGGCGATCGCTCCCTGCTGATCATTGAAGATGATCTCAACTTTGCCCGGATTCTGCTCGATTTGTCTCGGCAACATGGCTTTAAAGGACTTGTCGCCATCCGAGGTGATGTTGGACTTCAGATGGCGCAAGACTTTCAACCCTCCGCCATCATGCTCGACATCCGCTTGCCAATTCTAGATGGCTGGACAGTATTGAATTATCTCAAACACGACCCCAGCACCCGCCATATTCCCGTGCATATCATGACGATCGAAGATGGCCAGGAGCGAAGCTTGCGGCAAGGCGCGATCGCCTACCTGCAAAAACCTGTGAGCAATGAATCGTTGCTCAATGCTCTCGCCAGCATGAAGGAATTTGTCGAGCGGTTGGTCAAAAGCCTACTCGTAGTCGAAGACGATGTCGCCCAACGTCAAAGCATCGTCGATTTGATTGGCGAGGGGGACGTGAAAATCACCGCTGTTGGCACCGCCGCCGAAACCTTAGCGGCCATTCGTTCAGAGCGATTCGATTGTCTCGTCCTCGATCTACTGTTACCCGATGCTAAAGATTTTGAGCTACTGGAACAAATCAAACGCGAGCCAAACTTGGGTCGTCTCCCCATCGTCATCTACACGGGCAAAGAGCTAACCACCCAGGAGGAAGTAGAACTGCGTCGTTTGTCCGACACCTTGATCCTCAAAGATGCCCGCTCGCCCGAACGCCTGCTAGACGAAACCTCTCTCTTTCTGCATCGGATTCAGGCGAATCTCCCCGATCGCCAGCGAAATATCCTGGAGCAGGTGCGGCGCAACGATCCGATTCTGACAGGAAAGAAAGTGTTGATTGTGGATGACGACATTCGCAACATCTTCGCCCTCACCAGCATGTTAGAACGACAGCAAATGCAGATCCTTTATGCCGAAAACGGGACCGCTGGCATTCAGATGCTACAAGCTAACCCCGATGTTGACGTGGTGCTGATGGACATCATGATGCCCGGAATGGACGGCTATGAAACCATGCAAGCCATCCGCCAAATCAACCAGTTTGTGCATCTACCCATGATCGCCTTGACCGCCAAAGCCATGAAAGGCGATCGCGAAAAATGCCTGGAAGCAGGCGCAACCGACTACATCACCAAACCCGTCGAAATTGAGCAACTCCTCTCACTCCTGCGGGTTTGGCTGTCGCGCTCAAGGGAGTAGGGAATTGAGAATTGAGAAGCATTTTTAATTCTCAATTCTTTATTCTTCATTCTCAAGTTCTCCCCCTTCCCCCTCTCTCCATCCCCTTCCTCCATGTCCTCCGAACTCAAAGCCAACATTCTTCTCATCGACGATCATGTCGAAAACTTGATCGCCTTAGAAGCCATTTTGGGTGGTTTGGGAGAGAATTTGGTGAAAGCGCATTCGGGTAAAGAAGCGCTGCGATGTCTCCTGAAGCAGGACTTTGCAGTAATTTTGCTGGATGTGCAAATGCCAGACATGGATGGCTTTGAAACCGCATCCCTAATCCGGCAACGAGAGCGATCGCAGTACACCCCCATCATTTTCATCACTGCCTTTAACACTAACGATCGGTGGCAGATGAAAGGCTATGCCCTCGGGGCGGTGGATTATTTGTTGAAACCGATCGAGCCAGAAATTCTCGTTTCCAAAGTCTCGGTCTTTGTCGAGTTGTTCAAAAACGCTCAGGAAATCCAGCGGCAGTCGGCTGAGTTAGCGATGCAAAAGATCGAAATTATGCGGGAACAACTTGCCCGCCAACAAGCAGAAGCCGCCAGCCGAATGAAAGACGAATTTCTGGCGATCGTCTCCCATGAACTGCGCACCCCTCTAAACTCAATTCTGGGTTGGTCGAAACTGTTAGCAGCCGACAAACTGGATCCAGAAAAAGCTCGGCGGGCGATCGAAACGATCAGCCGCAACGCGCAAGCGCAAGCCCAACTGATTGACGATATTTTGGATGTCGCCCGTCTCATGCGTGGCAAATTACGGCTCAATCTCCAACCTGTCGATTTGTTTAACCTGATTTCAGCCGAACTAGACTCTATCCGTCCATCTGCTGATGCCAAAGAAATTCGGCTTGTCGGACACCTCACCTCTGATCCTTGCATCATTAAAGGTGACGTTCAGCGGCTACAACAAATCCTCCGAAACCTACTCTCAAATGCTATTAAATTCACTCCAGAAGGAGGGCAGGTGGAGGTGAGTTTGGCAACGGATGAAACAGACAATCTATCTGCTTCATCCGTTGCTCAAATCACCATCACTGACACTGGCGTTGGCATCGACCCTGATTTTCTGCCGCACATCTTTGAATACTTTCAACAAGCAGATTCATCCTCCACTCGCTCCCATGATGGGTTAGGGCTAGGACTGGCGATCGTCCATCAGTTGGTAGCGCTACACGGCGGCAAGATTTATGCCACCAGTGAAGGAGCAGGCAAAGGCGCGACCTTTACGATTCATCTGCCTTCGCAAGTTTCATCTCCTCAACCGTTGCCAGAACAATCAATTTCACCAAACGCCGCAAACAATGAGTTATTGCTCGATGGTATTTCTCTATTGGTGGTGGATGATAATTCTGACAATCGCAGCTATGTTGTGACCGTGCTGGAGCAAGCAGGCGCTCAGGTGACTGCCGTTGCCAGTGGGCAGGAAGCGATGGATTATTTGCAGCACTCCCAGCCTGACGTATTATTGACGGATCTTGCCATGCCCGAAGAAGATGGCTACGAACTGCTCCAGCGAGTGCAGCGGTTTGAACACGATCGCGGCGTAACCATTCCAGCGATCGCGCTGACGGCTTACGCGCAGGAAACAGATCGAATGCAGGCTCTAGCAGCCGGGTTCCGCCATTTTCTTGCCAAACCCCTTGATCCCACTGAGCTTATCCAGGCGGTAGCAGAGGTTGTTAGCCTACCATCGAACCAAAGTGAGAAATTGAAGGATGCTGACCCTAGTAGAGCTAAAGCGCTATTGCTTAACGATGGGATGAACTCATCTCCTAAGGAATGAGGATTAAATGGCAAATTCTGTGGGATGAGCTGTCGTGCATTTAAGCTGTGATCAGAGCATCACTCTTGTTTTTGATCTTTCGTCCCCACTTAGGAATGAGAATTAAATAAATTAGCAAATTTTGTGGAATAGGCATCCTGCCTGTCACTCACAGCCGAGACGGCTATGCCACTTTATTAAACCCATGATCCTTAGGATCATGGATTTAATAAAACCGCATTCTTGCGTAGGATGTGTTAGCGCAGCGTAACGCATCGACTCCTGGGCTTGCGATGCGTTACGGCTAGCGCCTAACACATCCTACAAAAACCGATCTTATT
>Ga0224722_1001956_pt1 | contig 11147 bp, 6 predicted proteins | sample Balambano_FR1_Me_FD_161646 | JGI IMG/M metagenome (GOLD analysis project Ga0224722, IMG submission 161646) | Freshwater sediment microbial communities from Lake Towuti, South Sulawesi, Indonesia - Balambano_FR1_MetaG | ecosystem: Environmental > Aquatic > Freshwater > Lake > Sediment | place...
GCTGATCTCGGGCGCGCGGCGCGCAGGAGGCGCAGGCTCGGCTTCGGCAGGCGCACCCCGTGCCGCGCGGCGCGGACGCGCGGCTCCGACATGATCGGCATCCCCGCGCGCAAGGGCGAGCGCGGGCACAGCGCGGCGTCCGGGCAGCGGCAGGCGGTCGATCAGTCCGGCAAGCGTGCCCCCGCCGAGGAAATCGGGCAGGCTCAAAAGCGTGCGCCAGTCGATCGCAAAGACACGGGTCAGCAGCGCCACCGCGATCGCCAGTGCCGCGAGCGCGGCGGCGAGCATCACCCAGCCCTGCGCTTCGCCCCCGAAACGGGCGGCGACCGCTTCGATCGCGCCTGCGCCCAGCAGCCCGGCGAGCCCCCCCGCCTGCGCAGGCAAGGTGCCGCCAGGGCCGGGAAAGGCGAGCGCCAGCACGCTCGCGACGAGGCTCATCGCGATCAGCAGCAGCGCGGTCGGCAGCCACCACGCGGTGGTCTCGGGCGCATCCCTGCCCTCGACCCCGATCTCCACGGCGCGCCACAGCTTGCGCGCCGAGACATAGAGCAGCGGCAACAGCAGCACGCCGGGCAGACCGAAGATCAGCAATACCCGGTCCGCCGCCCACGCGCCGCTGGCACCCATCCAGTTGGCGACCGCGGCTGGATCGGCGGCGGTCGAGGGGCTGGGATCGGTCTGGGTGTAGCTCGCCAGCGCCAGCGCCAGGAACACCATCGCCCCCAGCAGCAGCGCCGCGCCGGTCATCTGCGCGATGCGGCGCAGCGTGCGGCGCAGCCCTGCGCGCCATTCGGCATCGGACTTGCGACCGGGTTTGACGGGAAGCGCCGCGCGGCTGGCCATGGGTTCGTCTCCTGAGCGGAACACATCATGAATCCTCGGGCCTTCGCGGTCAAGCGATGTGCGACGGGGCGTTGCCTTCAGCTCAACCCGTCGATCGCCGCCCAGCGCCGCCAGAGCAGAGTGCGCGCGCGGCCCGCGGTCATTCCGCCGAGCGCGATCACCGGCAGCGGCGATTGCCGCGCCAGCAGCCGGAAGCGCACCCGCCCCAGCATCGCCGCGCCGGGATGGGTGGCGGTCGCGAACACCGGGGAGAGCAGCACCGCATCGGCCCCAAGCCGCGCCGCAAGGCCAAGCTCGGCCAGATCGTGCGCGGTCGCGAGCCGGATCAGCCCGGCCCGGCGCGGACACAGCCCGCGCGCCGGTGCGTAAATGCCGTCCGCCCCCCACGTACGCGCGGTCAGCGCCGAATCGGCGAGGATCACCGCATGGCCGCACGCCCGCGCGATCCGGCGCAGCCTGGCAAACCGTGCAAACCGCGCCGCATCGGCGAGGTGGTAGTGGCGATAGATCAGCCCCGATCCGCGCGGCAGCCGTGCAAGCGCCGCTTCAAGCACTGCATCATTGCGTGCGTCGCTGATTAGCCACAGGCGGGGCAGGCACTTCTCTCGGCTCACGCACCCGCTATAGAACGCCGTGATGGAGAATGCAGCCGCCCGCCTCGCCGCCGTTCACGCCAATATCGCAAGGGCGTGCAAGCCTGCCCGCCGCGCGCCTGAGGACATCACCCTGATCGCGGTCAGCAAGACCCACGAAGCCGACGCGATCCGCCCGCTGATCGCCGCAGGCCAGCGGGTGTTCGGCGAAAACCGGGTGCAGGAGGCGCAGGCCAAATGGCCTGCCCTGCGCGCAGCGCATCCCGATGTCGCGCTCCACCTCGTCGGCCAGCTGCAATCGAACAAGGCTGCCGACGCGGTCGCGCTGTTCGACACAATCCATTCGCTCGACCGCCCCAGCCTGCTCGCCGCGCTTGCCCGGGCGATGGACAAGGCAGGGCGGCAGGTGCCGTGCTTCGTGCAGGTCAATATCGGTGCGGAACCGCAGAAGGGTGGCTGCGCGATTGCCGACCTGCCGGGGTTCCTGGCCGCGGTGCGGGCCGCCGATGTGACGCTTGCCGGACTGATGGGCGTGCCCCCCGCCGATACCGAGGCGGCGCCGTTTTTCGCGCTGCTGGCAAAACTCGCCGCCGATAATGGTCTTTGCGGGCTCAGCATGGGGATGAGCGGCGATTACGAGACCGCCGTCCAGCTCGGCGCGACCCATGTGCGGGTCGGCACCGCCCTGTTCGGCACGCGCGGATAGAAAAGGGGGCGCCCCGCAGCCGGAGCGCCCCCTGTTTCTGTTCGCACGTGCCTCAGAACTCGAACAACGCCTCGACGCCCAAGGTGCGGCCCTTTAGCAGCGGCGAGAACGTGCCGGCCGCCGGGTTGGCTCCGAAGGGTCGGCGCACGCCGGTCGAATTGGGTCCGCCGAACGGGACCTGCGTATCCCCACCTTCCTGCACTTCGTCGAACAGGTTGCGCCCGTAAACCGACAGCGACAGGCCATCGAGCGGGGTGTTCCAGGTGACGTTGGCTTCGAGCATGCTGAGATCGTTGAGCCAGCCGAAATTGTCGTCGGTATAGGCGGCCCGGTCGCGGTACTGGTAATTCACCCGGGTCAGGATCGTGCTTGCGCCCAAGTCGAGCTCGTGGATGAACCCGGCCCCCACGGTGACCGGCGGCACCCGCGGCAGGCTGAGCGCCAGATCGTCATCGTCGATCTGGCCGTTGCCCGAAATGTCGAACAGGATGGTGTCGTATCCGGCATCGATGATCCCGACATTGGCGGTCACGATCAGCCCATCCGACAGCCGCATCCGGGCCTCGGCCTCGAACCCGGTGATGGTCGCATCGGCGGTATTGAAGATCGACTGCGCGACCCCGGCACTCACCGAGGACTGATTGATCTCGCGCTGCATGTTGTCGATCTTGGTGACATAGGCAGCCGCGTTGAGCGTGAAGGAGCCATCGGCGGTCTGGAACTTGCCGCCGATCTCGAAGGTGTCGACGCGCTCCTCGTCAAAAGCCAGCGATCCGCCCGGTGCGAGCGCGATCTGTTCGAAGGCATTGGCGTTGGTGATGCGGAAATTGTAGCCGCCCGAACGGAAGCCGCGGCTCCAGTGGCCATAAATCTGGCTGTCGGTGAACTCGTACTGGAGCCCGAGCTTGGGCGAGATGTTGCGGAACCGCACTCGATCGGTAAAGCCGTTGTTCTCGGTCGGGATCAGGCTGTTGGTGCCCGATGTCGGGCAGGTCCCGTCAACCACCGAACAGGCCGTGCGCGGACGCACATAGGTGATCGCCGCGTCCTTGGTCTCCTGATTCCAGCGGATCCCTGCAATGATCGAGAGGCGATCGAGGATTTCGTACTGGGCATTGGCGAACAGGCCGATCACCTCGTGATCCTGTGCCCCGCCGCCATAGAAGGTCAGCGGACTGGCAAGCGGCAGGCGGCGCACTTCGGTATAGGCGATGGTCTGGTCGAACCAGAACCCGCCGAAGGTCAGGTCGAGCCGGTCGGTCGAAACCGCGTAGCGCAGCTCGTTCGAGAACTGTTCCTGCGCGGTTTCGGTGGTGGAGTGGAACAGGAACGCCGTGGTCGCGTCGATATCGCCGTCGGTGGTGGCGTCATACTGGCGCCAGCCGAACACATTGGTCAGCGTGCCCGGCCCGATATCGGCGGTCGCGGTGAGCGAGCCGGTCCAGATTTCGTTGGCGTAGCTGCCACGGTTGTCGATCGCAAAATCGAAGCTGTCACGGTCGAAGATGCCGCGGTTCTGCGCCGCCGGGCCGTCGCCGTCACTTTCAAAATAATCCAGTTTGCCGAGCAGGTTAACCCCGCCGAGCCGCGCTTCGAGCGCGCCGCGCAAAATCGTGGTTTCCGCCTCTCCATGGTTCGACCCGTCGAACAGGTTGCGGAAATAGCCTTCGTCCTTGTTGTAATAGGCGCCCACCTTGAACAGCAGCACGTTTTCCACCAGCGGGCCCGAGACCACTCCGCTTACGGTGTAGTTGGCGCCGCCGCGCCCGCCATCGACCGGGCCATCGACCGCCGCCCGGAACTTGCCGCGGAAATCTTCGGTCGGGTTGCCGGTGTTGATCACCACCGCCCCGCCGGTGACGTTGCGGCCGAACAGCACGCCCTGCGGGCCGCGCAGCACTTCGACGCTTGCGAGATCGAACAGGTCGAAGACGACGCCCGCATTGATGCCGAGATAGACTCCGTCGACAAAAGTGCCCACCGTCGGGTCGATCGAGGGGATCGAGGAATTGATCCCGAGCCCGCGAATCTGGAAGTTGGCCTGCCCGCGGCTGGTGCCGATCTGATCGAGGCTGACATTGGGAGCCTGGAACGACAGGCCCGAGACATCGCGGATCTTGAAGGCTTCGAGCGTGCCTTCATTGAACGCGGTCACCGCCAGCGGGATATCCTGGACGTTTTCCGGATCCTGCGTCTTGGTGCCGGTGACAAGGATTTCGTTGACGGCATCGAGCGCGCTCGCGGGTTCGGCCTGTTCGCTGGCCGGGGCCGGTGCGGCGCTGCCCTGTGCCAGTGCGGCGGCGGGGACCAGCGCGGTGGCCGATGCGAGCAGTGCAAGCTTGCCGCGCAGGAGCGTGCGCGGGCGGGGAAGTGCGATCGTCATTTTGTATCTCTCCCTTATTCGAGGCGCGCCGGATTACCCGAAGATTACCGGATTGCAACCGGCTGCCCGCCCATATCCCGCAGATTGGCGAGCCGTTGCCGCGCTCAGGCCTGTTCGAGCTCGTACTGCTGGCGATCGCTGGCGGCGGCGCGCAGCGCGGCCTCGATCTCGGTGAGCCGTTCGGGGGCCTTGATTTTGGCCCCGGTCAAATCGGTCACGTAAAACGTGTCCGCCGCTGCCTCGCCATAGGCGGTGATATGGGCTGAATGGACGATCAGGTTGGCCTTGTAGAGCGCATAGGCCAACCGGTTGAGCAGCGCCGGGCGGTCGCGCGCGGTCACCTCGATGACGGTGAAGTGGTTCGAGGCATTATTGTCGAAACTCACCCGCGGGGCGACGTCGAAGGCGCGCGCGCGCGAATGGGCGAGCGGGCGCGCGGCAAGCTTGGGCACCAATTCGATCGCAGCGAGCAGCGCATCGCGGATGCCTTTCTCGATCCGCGCCAGCTGCGCCTCTTCACGGAACGGTGCACCATTATGATCCTGCACGAGGAAATTGTCGAAGGCATAGCCGCTGCGGGCGGTGTGGATGCGGGCATCGATAATATTCGCGCCCGCCAGGTGAATGCCGCCCGCCATCCGGTAGAACAGCCCCGGATGGTCGGCGGCAATCACGCTCACCCGGGTCGCCCCGCGAACCTCGTCGAGCGCGCAGGAGATCGAAAGCTGTTCGCCTTCGTGGCGCGCGGCATCGTATTGGGCAAGGTTGCTGGCGATGATGTCTTCGGGCTCGGCGATCCAGTAGGCATCGCCCAGCAGCGCGCCGTGGCTGTCGACCAGGTGATCCTGTTCGCCCAGCGCCCGCGCGACCGCGTCCTTCTTGGCCGCCACCCGCGCCTTTCGTCCAGTGCCTTTGTGCCCGAGCCGCAGCCGCTCCTGCGCGGCATCGTAAAGCTCGCCGAGCAACTGCCCTTTCCAGCTGTTCCAGGTGCCGGGCCCGACCGCGCGGATGTCGACCGCGGTCAGGATCGCAAGGTTGCGGAGCCGTTCGAGGCTCTGCACCTCACGGACGAAATCCTCGATCGTCTTGGGATCGGTAAGATCGCGCTTCTGCGCCGTGCGGCTCATCAGCAGGTGGTGGAGCACCAGCCAGGCGACCAGATCGGTCTCTTTCTCGTCGAGCCCGAGCCGCGGGCACAGTTGCCGGGCGATCCCGGCCCCCAGTTCCGAATGATCGCCGCCGCGCCCCTTGGCGATATCGTGCAGCAGCACCGCCACGAACAGCGCCCGGCGCGAGCCGAGCTTGGGAAATTCGCGGGTGGCGCGCGGGTGATCGGCGGCGAGCAGGCCGCGCTCGATCTGCGAGAGCAGGCCGATCGCGCGGATGGTGTGTTCATCGACGGTGTAGTGGTGGTACATATCGAACTGCATCTGCGCATTGACCCGCCCGAAATCGGGCACGAACCGGCCGAAAACGCCCGCCTCGTTCATCCACCTGAGCGCGGTTTCGGGGTCCTTGCGCCCCGACAGCAGATCGAGGAACAGCGCGTTGGCGCGCCGGTCGCGGCGCACCTTGGCATCGATCAGTCTGGCGTCGCGGTCAGCCAGGCGCATGGTTTCGGGATGGATCTCCAGCCCTTCGGCCTCGGCCAGCTGGAACACCTCGATCAGCCGCACCGGATCCTTGCGAAACCAGTCGTCGCCCGGCGCGCGGATCCGCCCGCCTTCGATCATGTAGCCCTTGAACGCGCGCGGGCGGTGGGTCCAGCCGGCGAAGAACCCGGTGCGCGGGCGCTTCTTGGCGAATTCCTCGTCGAGATGCGCGAGGAACACGCTGGTCAGGCTGCCGACCCGTTTCACCTGGAGGAAGTAGTATTGCATGAACCGCTCGACCGCGCTCTTGCCGGGGCGCTCGGCGAATTGCATGCGTTCGGCCACCTGGCGCTGCAGATCGAAGGTAAGCCGGTCCTCGGCACGGTCGGTGAGGATGTGCATGTGACACCGCGCCGCCAGCAGGAACCCCTCGGCGCGGCGGAAGCTGCGATACTCGCTGGCGGTCAGCAGGCCGACATCGACCAGTTCGGCGGCGCTGCCCACGCGGTGGACATATTTGCCGATCCAGTAGAGCGTGTGCAGGTCGCGCAGGCCGCCCTTGCCGTCCTTGACATTGGGTTCGACGACGTAGCGGCTGTCGCCCATGCGCCGGTGCCGGACGTCGCGTTCGGCGAGCTTCTGGGTCAGGAACTGGCGTTCGGAGCCCTTGGCGACCTCGTTCCAGAACCGGCTGCGCAATTCGTCGTAGAGCGCCTGATCGCCCCACACCAGCCGCCCTTCGAGCAGCGCGGTGCGGATGGTGAGGTCCTCGCGCGCCATGCGCATCGTATCGGCGACGGTGCGGCTCGAATGTCCGACCTTGAGGCCGAGATCCCACAGCAGATAGAGCATCGCCTCAATCACCTGTTCGCACCACGGAGCGCGGCGGGTGGGAGTGATGAAGGCGATATCGACATCCGAATGCGGTGCCATCTCGGCCCGTCCGTATCCGCCCACCGCCAGGATCGCGAGGCGTTCGGCTGCGGTTCGGCTGGCGACCGGATAGAGATGGGCGGTGACGTGATCGTGGATCACCCGCAGCAGCTGATCGGTCAGGAACGAATAGCCCGCCGTCACCTCATGTCCGGCCGACGGCGCCGCGGCGAGGCGCGCGGCGAGCTCAGCGCGCCCCTGCGCCAGCGCCCGGCGCAGCGCGGCCACGACAGCCGCCCGCGTGGCGGCCGGCGGCTGCGCGGTCTGCAGCCCGGCGATTTCCTCGGCGAGGGCGCGCCGGTCGATGATCGCGCGCTGGGACGGGACGCGGCGCGGGCTCACGTCGGGCTCACGCAGCGACGGCCTCGCCGGCATAGCGGGCCTTGACGCTGCGCTTGTCGATCTTCTGGGTGCCGAGCCGCGGAAGGTCTTCGCCGCTCAGCCAAATCTGTGCCTCGAGCGGCACCTTGAACGGCGCGATCCTTTCAAGCAGGAAGGCGCGCAATTCGCCCGGCGCGATCGGCGCGCGGCCCTCCTTCATCCGGTAGACCGCGGCCGGCACCTCGCCGAAACGGTCGTCGGGCAGGCCGAACACTGAACATTCGCCGATATCGTCATGCGCGTAGATCGCGTCCTCGACCTCGATGCACGAAATGTTCTCGCCGCCGCGGATGATAATGTCCTTCTTGCGGTCGACGATGAACAGATAATCGTCGGCATCGAGATAGCCGAGGTCGCCGGTGCGGAAATATCCGCTTTCGGTGAAGGCGGCGGCGGTGGCTTCGGGGTTGTTCCAGTAGCCGCGGAAGTTGGCGATCGAGCGGATGCAAACTTCGCCGATCTCGCCCTGCGGTAGTTCCTTGCCGGTATCGTCGAGGATCGCAAGATCGACCAGCGGCTTGCTCGCGCGACCCGTCGAGCCGGGTTTGGCGAGGTAGTTCTCGTTGAAATTGCCGCAGCCGACCGCGTTGGTTTCGGTAAGGCCATAGCCCAGCAGCGGGAAGCCGCCGGGAAAGGCTTCCTTGATCCGGGTGACATGTTCGACCGGGCGCGGCGCCCCGCCTGCGGCAAAGCTCTTGCACTTCGACAGGTCGTATGTCTCGCGATCGGGGTGATTGGCGATCTCGTAGCTCATCAGCGGCACGCCGACAAAATAGGTCACCTTTTCTTCGGCCATCAGCCGGATCGCGAGCCCGGCGTCCCACCGCGGCATCAGCACCAGCTTGCGCGCGATCGCGAAGCTTTGCAGGAACAGCGGCACTTCGCCCGTAACATGAAACAGCGGCACGGCGACGAGCGCGCAGGGCTGGTCGGTCAGGACCTCGCCGGTGCTCTCGACGTGGAGCTTCGCCATCGCGCTCTGGCAGACATAGTTCATCACCCCGTTGACGACCCCGCGATGATCCGACCATGCGCCCTTGGAACGCCCGGTCGAACCCGAGGTGTAGAGGATGGTGGCAAGATCCTCGGGGCCGAGCGCGCCGAGCATTGCCATTGCCGCGCTGGTGCCCTCGGGCACGGCCCAGACGTTGGCGAGGCCCTGCGCGGGCGCATCGCCGTGGCCGAACAGCACCACCTTTGCCGCAAGGGTGTGGCCATCGAGCCGTGCGGCGCGGCCTTCATCGGCGAGCACCAGCCTGCATTCGGCGAGCGCGATGGCGTCTGCCAGTTCTTCGCCCGAGGAAAAACCGTTGAGCAGTGTGGCGCAGCCGCCTGCCATGACGATCCCCATGAAAGCGATCATCCAGTTGGCCGAATTGCGCGCGGCAATCCCGATCCGGTCGCCCTTGGCGATGCCGTGGGTCTTCGTCAGACCTTCGGCTACGCAGGTCGCAGCGGCATAGGTTTCCCCAAAGGTCAGCCGCACATCGCCGTCGACAAGAAAGGGGATATCCTTGTTCTGATTGGCGAAATGCGCGAAATAATGGGCGAGCGTCGGCGGCGCGGCGGCGAAGGCGGGCATCTCCACCCCGTCGCGCGAAAAGGGCACCGTGGCGAATGGCTGTCCCGGGGCGGTGATGGCGGTGATGATCGCTTCGAGCGCATTGTCCAGCTGGGTGGGCATGCGTGTGTCCTTCCTCTCTCGTCCGTTATCGCCGGGTCCAGCTGATGCGCGTGCGCGCCTGCCGGGCCCGATTGTCCCAAGCCGTGCTGGCGATCCCGTGCCCCTTCCCCTGCCCTGCGCGCTGTGCCAGAAGCACCCGCGATCAGGCCCATGTCGGACGCGCCGATACGGCATATCAAAGCCAATAAGGGGTTCGCTTCGTGCTGTCACTACTTGCCGCAAGCGCCGCCGCCGATCCGATCTACTGGGAAGACCTGGGGCTGAGATCGGGGATCGATCTGGGGGTCTTCACCTTGCGGTTCTATTCGCTCGCCTACCTCATCGGCGTGATCTTCGCCTATTGGCACACCTCGGTAATGTTGCGGCAACCCGGCGCGCCGATGGCGCAGCGCCATGCCGACGATCTGTTCTTCTACTGCACGCTGGGCGTCATCATCGGCGGGCGGCTCGGCTATGCGGCGTTCTACGACCAGAGCCTGTGGACCGGCTTTGCCGGCGAGGGGCTGGTGACATGGAAGCTCTTGCGGCTGTGGGACGGCGGGATGGCGTTCCATGGCGGGCTTGTCGGGGTGACGCTGGCGATGGCCTTCGTGGCATGGCGCGACCGGCTGAGCTTCATCCGCGTGGTCGATTACGTGGCGGTGGGCGTGCCGATGGGGATGCTGCTTGGGCGGCTGGCGAATTTCATCAATGGCGAGCTGTGGGGCCGCGCGTCCGATGTGCCGTGGGCGATGGTGTTCCCGATGGCGGACAACCAGCCGCGTCATCCCAGCCAGCTCTACCAAGCCGGGCTCGAAGGGCTGGTGCTCTTGGCGATCATGATGGTGCTGTTCTGGAAAACCCGCGCGCGCTATCGTCCCGGGCTCTTGGCCGGGGTGTTCACGCTGGGGATCGGCTGCGCGCGCTTCATCAACGAATTTTTCCGCGAGCCGGATCAACAACTGGCTGACTTTGCCTTGCGGACCGGGCTATCGATGGGACAATGGCTGACCATACCGCTCATCCTGACTGGATTGATTGTCGTGACCTTCGCCGTGCTGAAGAAGCCGCTGGGGACGGGAACGACAGCAACCGCCTGAACGGCGCGCGGGTCTGGCGCAGCGCGCTGCGGCTGATCGACCCGGAGACGGACGAGACGGACGCCGCCGACGAAGCCGCCGCGCGCGCGGCGGCGGCAGCTGCGCTGGCCGCCGCACAGGCCGAAGCCAAGTCCGCCGCCAGCGCCCGGGCGCAGGCCGAACGTGCCGCGCGTGAACGCGAGGCGGCTGCCGCGCGGGCCCGCGCCGAGGCCGAGGCGCAGGCCGTCGCCGTCGCAGCCGCCGATGCCCGCGCCCGTGCGCGCGCCGCCGCCGAGGAACGCGCCCGCACCGATGCGCTCGCCAAGGCCGAAGCGCTTGCCCGCGCCAAGGCCGAGGCCGAACAGCGTGCCCGCGCCCTCAAGGAAGCTCGCGCCGCCGCCCGGGCCGAAGCCGAAGCGCGCGCGCAGGCCGAACGCGCAGCCCGCGAACAGGCGGCTGCCGAGGCGAGGGCGCGCAAGCAGGCCGAGGTCGAAGCCCGCGCCAGAGCCGAGGCCGAGGCGCGCGCCGCAGCCGAGGCAAAGGCCCGCGCCAAGGCCGAGGAAAAGGCGCGCCGCGAAGCCGAGGCCGCCGCCGAGGCGGCTGAACGCGCAGCCGCCGAAGCCGAAGCCCGCCGCGCCGCGCAGGCCCGCGCCAAGGCCGAAGCCCGCGCGCTCGCCAAGGCCGAAGCCGACGCCAAGGCCCGCGCCGCCGCCGAAGCCAAGGCCCGCCGCGAGGCCGAGGCCAAGGCCAAAGCCGAAGCCAAGGCGCGCGCTGCCGCCGAGGCCAAGGCCGCCGCCCGCGCCAAGGCCGAGGCCGAGGCGGACGCCAAGGCCAAGCTCGAGGCTGAAGCGCGCGCCGCCGCCGAGGAAAAGGCGCGCCGCGAAGCCGCCGCCGCTGCCGAGGCCGAGGCAGCCGAACGCGCCGCCGCCGAGTCTGAAGTCGCCGCCGCCGCCGAAGCCGCCGCTGCCGAGCAG
>Ga0224722_1001958_pt1 | contig 11142 bp, 10 predicted proteins | sample Balambano_FR1_Me_FD_161646 | JGI IMG/M metagenome (GOLD analysis project Ga0224722, IMG submission 161646) | Freshwater sediment microbial communities from Lake Towuti, South Sulawesi, Indonesia - Balambano_FR1_MetaG | ecosystem: Environmental > Aquatic > Freshwater > Lake > Sediment | place...
GTAGAAGCCCTCCCCCCATTGGGGGGAGGGTTGGGAGAGGGGGCCTCAATACGCTGGCAACTCCACGACCCCGCCGGCGCTCTTGTGCTGGATGAGCATGCCAATGTCACTGATGACAACATCACCCTCACCGCCAGCCTCGACCAGCCGGCGCTGTGGTGGCCGCACGATCAGGGCGCGCAGAATCTCTACCTGTCCACCATCGAGCTGCGCGACGCTGCGGGCAACCTGCTCGATACCAAGACGCAGCGCGTCGGTTTCCGCCGTGTGCGCCTGGTGATGCACCCAACGCAGTGGCAGGAGCCGGAGGTGCAGGTGTTCCCAAAGGGCCGGCACACCTCGCCCATCACCTTGGAGGTCAACGGCCGGGCCATCTTCGCCAAAGGCACCAACTGGGTGACGCCGTCCATGTTTCCCGGCGCGGTCACGACTGAGCTCTATCGCGAACACCTGACGCTGATGCGCGACGCCCACATGAACATCGTGCGCTGTTGGGGCGGGGCGAACGTGCAGAAAGAATCGTTCTTCGAGCTGTGCGACGAGCTGGGCATCCTGGTGTGGCAAGAGTTCCCGCTGGCATGCAATCGGTATGAGGGGACGCACGAATATCTGAGCGTGCTCAACAAGGAGTCGCGCTCGATCATCCGGCGCGTGCGCCGCCATCCGTCACTGACAATGTGGTGCGGCGGCAACGAACTGTTCAACAACTGGTCGAAGATGACCGATCAGGACCTGGCCTTGCGTCTGCTCAACAGCATTTGCTTCCAACACGACCGCGACACGCCATTCCTGATGACCTCGCCCAGCATGGGCATGGCTCACGGCGGCTATTTTTTTAGAAGGCCCGACGGCAAAGAGGTGTATCAATACTTTGCCGAATCGCACGCCACGGCCTACACCGAATTTGGCGTGCCCGCGCCGGCCAGCGCCGCGACCTTGCGCCAGATCATCCCGGCCGACGAATTGTGGCCTCCGCGCGCCGGCACGCAGTGGGAGACACGCTTCGCCTTCAAGGCCTGGCAACCCGACTCGTGGCTCGACCTGCCGACGATCGAGGACTACTTCGGCCCAATCTCCGATCTCGAATCGCTCGTCTCGGCTGGGCAGTGGTTGCAAGCCGAAGGCTACAAGGCGATCTACGAGGAGGCGCGCCGGCAGAAGCCGACGTGCGCGATGGCGCTGTGCTGGGTGTTGAACGAGCCGTGGCCGACGGCGGCCAACAACAGCCTGGTCACCTGGCCGAGTGAGCCCAAGCCGGCGCTGGCGGCAGTGGCGCAAGCATGTCGGCCGGTGTTAGCCAGCGCGCGCATCCCCAAGTTCAGTTGGCGCGCCGGCGAGACGTTCAGCGTCCAACTGTTCATGCTGAATGATTCGACAGAGGCGTTGATGAGTGGATGCGTCGATGTTTGGTTGGAGGTTGCAGGTGACAGGTTGCAGATTGCAGATTGGCAGTTCGGCGACGCAGCAGCAAACACGAATGTGGTGGGACCGACGGTGAGCGTTGTGCTGCCACAGGTCGAGGCGAATCGAATGACGTTGGTAGTACGCGTTGAGGGGAAGCCCGAGTGCGATTCGCACTACACACTCTGTTACAAAGGCCGATGAGAAAGTTTGCTCTGCTGGTGTTGACTGGCGCCTTCATCCTGTTCTTCGCATTCATCATCGTGTCTGCGGATGCGCGCAGCATGCCATCGCTCATTAAATCGCTCTACGCCTTCCCCGGCGGCGACAAGGTGGGGCACGTTGTCTTGATGGGCGCGCTGTCGCTGCTGGTCAATGCCGCAGTTGCGGCCAGTTCGAGCGTCAACACGGCGCGGCGTATGGTCGTTGCCACGCTGGTCATCTCTGCCGTCATCGCCGCCGAAGAATTCAGCCAGCAGTTCTTCCCCAACCGCACCCCGTCGTGGGAAGACTTGGCGTGCAGCCTGATCGGCATCTGGCTGGTCGGCTTCGGCGGCGTGATGTTGTGGCAGCGCGTGTCCGCGAGGCGCTTAGCCTGAGCGGAGCTGGTGCAATCCCCGCTGCGCCAAGCGGATAAGCCACGCAACCAATAGCAGGCCGACGACGACTTGCGTGGCCGCGAGCGAGATCAGCTTGAGCTGCTTGAAGATGAGCAGGGCTGTGGCCAACGCATCCGACCCCGGCGCGAGGTTGATCAGCAGCAGTGCGGCCACGTTCTCCGCCCAATCGAACAGCGCGGGCACCAGCGCCAACGCCAACAAGCGCCGAGCAGTGACCCATGCATAGACGGACGGCAACGCGTTGCGCAACAAGAACGCGATCAGCCCGCCCAGAAACAGGCTGCCCAAGAGCGGGAAGGCGAAGTCCACCGCGGCAAACAGCGCATATGCCTGTCGGGACGCCGGCGTGTAATCCGCCAGTTGCGCGGCGATATCGGCTCGCGTCAGACCGTTTTGCAGATCGAACGGCTCATGCCCGGTGACCGCCTTGAACTGCGCGCCCGACCACGCCAGCGCTGCCGCCGACAGGCCGAAGGTGATCATGACGCCGAGGAACAACAGCGGCGTGCGTGAGATGCGGATCAAGAGCGATTGCAGGCGTGCGGCGATCTTCAAGGCGTGTCTCCAGGTGAGGGATGGAACGGCGCGCATATTACATCGCACACGCCGCGCGTCGCTACAATCTGCACGCATGAACATCGTCCACATCAACGCGATTCCGCTCTACGGCAAGACGCCCGATGGCGGCTGGACGCACGACTTCGACCCCGACAACAACCTGCACACGCTGATCGAGGTCGTCACCGACGAGTCGCTTGGTGGCAGGCCGCTTACCGGCATCGGCAGCGTCTACACCAGCGGCGCGCTGGTCGAGGGCGCACTGCAACTGCTGCGGCCGTGGTGCATCGGCCAGAGCGCCATCGAGCCGGAGCGGGTGAGCGAGACCCTGCGCCAGATGGCCTTTTGGCAGGGTCGCGGCGGCAGCGTCGAGCACGCCATCAGCGGCATTGACATCGCGCTTTGGGACATCCTGGGCAAAGTGACCGGTCAGCCGGTTGCGCGGCTACTTGGCGGCTACTATCGCGACAAGATCAAGCCATATGGCTCGATCCTGTTCGACGACCCACCCAAGTTGCGCGAGACGTTGCAGCAGACCACGGCCCGCGGCTTCACGGCCATCAAGATGGGCTGGCGGCCGTTTGGGCGCGTGAGCCGGCAGATGGACGCGCTGCTGGTGAAGACGGCGCGCGAGACGGTCGGCCCGGATGTGGAGCTGATGGTGGATGCGGGCGGCAGCGAGCAGTTCTGGCCGCACAACTACAAGTGGGCCGTCGAGACGGCGCGCATGTTGCATGACTACGACGTGACGTGGTTCGAGGAGGCCCTGCCGCCCGACGACATCGAGGGCTTCATCAAGTTGCGCGAGCACTCGCCGGTGCCGATCAGCAGCGGCGAGGTGCTGACGCGGCGGCAAGCGTTCATGCCGTGGATCGAGCGCAATGCGCTGGACATCATCCAGCCCGATTGCACCAAGTGCGGCGGGTTGAGCGAGGCGCGCCGCATCGCCTGGCTGTGCAACGACCACAATGTGCTGTGGGTGCCGCACGGCTGGAATACGGTCGTTGGCCTGGCGGCCGATCTGGCGCTGGCGGCGGCGGTGCCGGTGGCGCGCTGGGTCGAATACATCACGCCCTCGCCCTACATCGAGGAGATCGTGACGACGCCCTTCACGCTGGATGCCGATGGGCTACTGACCATCCCGACGACGCCCGGCCTCGGCATCGAGATTGATCCCGATGGTCTGGCCAAGTATTCGGACGTGCGGCTGACGACAAAGGCTTAACCGCGCAGGCGCGAAGAGCGCAGAGTCTCAGTACCTCACGTTACGCAGAGCCTATCGCGAAGGCCGCCAAGTCCGCAAAGAAATTTGGCGTACTTGGCGCTCTTTGCGAGAGATAGCCTGCAAAGTGCGCAACCTGAGTCAGTAGTTGAAAACTTCGCCGTTTGCCGCGTTCACACGATCATACGATCATACGATGGCATTGCTACAGAGCCGCGTCCCAAGATTGGGACTTAAAACCGGCTTCAGCCGGGGCTGTTTTGTAGCCCGGAGATTTATCTCCGGGAGAGTGCGGCAGGCGCGAACCGATGTTTTCAAGTACTGAGTTTGCCCACGTGAACCGGATCAAGCCACAGGTGGCACAGATGACACAGATTGAGAAGAAATCAGTGTCATCTGTGGCTGCTTTGGTCAGCGCTTGAACGCGATGGGCGTGATGCCGGCCCGCTCGGTAAATGCGTTGGCGAACATGCCGTTGGGGTCAAGCTGACGCCTCACCGCGTCCCACTTGTCAAACTTCGGATACATGTGCCGGATCAACTCGCGCCCGCCGGAGAGGAAGTTGAGCAAGCCCCAGTGCGGCCGGCCGCCGAAGGCATACATCTCGGTCTCGATCTTGCGCAACAGTTCATAGCCGCCGACCGTGTTGGCCAGCATCGGGAACTCGATCATGCAGGTGTCGGCCTCGAACATCATGGACAGGAACGCGGGCGACGCCTTGCAGAAGCGCAGCGAGAACGGCGAGGTGAGATAGGCCTTGCCGACGCGCTGGGCATGCCCGGCGATCTCCAGGATGCGCTCCGTCGCGGCGATATACGTGCTCATGGGAAAGCCGATCTCGCTGCCATAGGCCGGCACATCGTTGGCCGCGCCGACGTTGAACACGCGATAGCTGCGATCCACATAGTCGTGTGCCAAAGTCCGCAACGCCTGATCGGTGATCTGCGGCACCAGGTCGGGGAAGTGATTGATCACCGACAGCAGCACCGCGCCGGAGAAGCGCGCCTTGGCCAGCAGCTCGACGATGATGTTGCGCTGCGGCAACTCGTGCGACGGCACAGCCGGCTCGTCCACCGGGTTGCGGCGCGTGATCAGGCAGGTGTGCTCGCCGTTGACCTGATACGGGTTGACCAGCACCTCCCAGTGCCGGTTGTCGCGCAGCGGCGCGCCATCTTCAAGCTGTGGCTTCAGCTCGCGCCACGTCGTCACGCTGCGCTGCTCCATCATCCAATAGCGCGGCTGTACGCGCAGCACGACCGAATACACTACGCCCATACAGCCGATGCCGACCTGGACGGCGCGGAACCAATCGTCGTCCTGCACAAGTTCGATGTCGGGATGTTTGGCCGCCCACTCGGCTGGGTTGGTGATGCCGTCGCGCGGCTCGATGCGAAGAGTGCGGCCATCCGCCACCACGGTCGTGAGCGAGGCGACGAAGTGCGCCAGCGGCGGGAACTCGATCCCCGAGCCGTGCGTGGAAGTGGACACCACGCCCATGACGGTCTGGCCGTCGTAGCCGCCCATGTTGATCAGCCCAAAGCCGGCGTCCCACAGCGCCTCGTTCAAGTCGCGCACGCGCATGCCGCACTCAACGGCGAATAGGTCATTGACACTGGCATCGTGCAATACATCCCGCTCCAGGTCGAGCACGTTATTCAAGCCGTGCGTCTCGATCAGGAAGTCGGTGGTCGAGGCCACATCGGCAAACGAGTGGCCGGAGCCGACGGCCTTGACGCGGCAGCCGTGTTGGCTGGCCTGCCGCAGGATCGAGCGCAACTCATCCAGCGTGGTCGGCCGGAAGAGGGCCAGCGGCTGAACAATGCGCGCGGCCACGCAGTCCTTCCACGTCTGGCGCAGTTGCGGCTCGTCGCCGCGCGGCGGGAACAGCAAGCCCTTCTCGATGGGGACTTCTTTCGTGGCGACCAGTTCCTTCTCCAAAGACTCCGCTTTTTTGGCTTGTTGACTGCCGGGTGTCTTGGCCGCGGCGTCGAAGAAGGCTTGCAGGCCGTGCTGCTCCAGGTCGGCGCGCGCTTGTGCAACCAGCGCGGGGTCGCCGGGGTTCGCCTCGAGCTGCGTCAGTGTCCGGGCCATATCTGGCGGCGGCGCGGCCGGTGCGAGGGTCTTTGCTTTTGTGGCGCGTTTGGAGGCCGGCTTTTTGATCGAGCGTTTGGTCTTGACATGAGTTGATTTACGCTTGTTATTCTTTTTTGCAGATGCCATGTGTCCTCCAGTGAGCAGCGCGTGGGCGTTGCGCAGGTATTGCAGAGATTGTACGAGCGCTAGCCCGGAGCTGAAGCTGCCGGGCTGAAAGAACAGGGCTGATCATCACACTCTTGCGGTTCGTTCACGGCTTCTTTGCCGTGCCTGCTCTTTGAGCACTGTGGCTTCAGCCCAGTGCATCCAATGGCACAATGCGCCCATGCATTTCGATGTGCGTCACTTCGGCGCTGTCACCTCTACGATGGACGTGTGCCGCGCGCTGGCCGAACAAGGCGCGGCTGAAGGCGTGATCATCGTGGCGGATGAGCAAACGGCCGGCCGAGGCAGGGTGGGGCGGGCGTGGTTCTCGCCGCCGGGACAGTCGCTGTATGTCTCGATCCTGCTGCGGCCACAGCTCGTGCCGCGCCAGATCAGTTGGCTGACGATGATTGGGGCGCTGGCCGTGGTGGATGTTGTGCACGGGAGCGAGGGAGCAGGGGAGCGGAGGAGCGCAGAAGATCACCCTAGCCCCTCTGCCCCCGCGAAGCGGCCCCTCTGCTCAATCAAGTGGTTCAACGATGTGCTGCTGAATGGCAAGAAGCTGGCCGGCGTGCTGGTGGAGACGGCGCTGACCGGCGACCAGCTCGACTACGCCATCCTCGGCATCGGCCTGAACGTGAACACGCGCTTCGACGATGCGCCGGACGAGGTGAGGCAACGCGCGACGAGTTTGCGAGAAGCGTTGGGCAAGGAAGTTGATCGAGAGACGGTGTTGCGGGCGCTGCTAGATGCGTTCAGTGCGCGCTATGCCGCGATGCCCGCGTCGCCCGTCGCCGACTACGCTCGCTACCTCGACACACTCGGCAAGCGCGTGCAGCTGAGCGTGGGCGATGAGATCATCGAAGGTCAGGCCCTGCGCGTGGAGGACGATGGCGCGCTGGTGGTCGAAACTGATGCGGGTGAACGGGTCGTGTGCTTTGGCCAGATGGTGTGACCCGAGTCGGTTAATTTTGCGGATCGATTTTGACCGCCGCCTCGGATCTGAAGCACACGCTGGTCGCATTAGCCACGAGATAGTCATCCGGGTTTGCCCCCGCATCTTGTAACGCTTTGCGAATGCGCCACAATACGTGCCGCAGATTGCTGTGCGCGTTCCCATCACTTTCCTGCGGCCACATCTCACTCGCTAAGGTGTGGCGCACATGCCAGATGCCAGCCGATTGTGCCAGTTTGAGCAAGAGTGTTTGCGCCGAATGTGATTTGAGCGCAAGTGGGTTGTCGTTGAAGTGGGCGTCGAATCCGTCTTTTGTGTTTATTGTCAGCATTGCGCCTTCTTAAACCTGAAATTCAGGTTATCACTTTAATCATGGTGTCAAAGCGTTTCCCCAACGTGTCGCTAATCAGGTCGAGGGGGAGAGCCTGTGCGCGTCGTTCGATTCGGTGATGTGCATCTTGAAGGGACGCTACGGCAGGCACTGGGAACGTAGCGCGTATAGCTCACCGCGCTTAACGTCATCGCTGCGGCGCACCATTTCGCCAAGGTCGTCGAACGCGCACTTTTGCAAGAGGTTCAGTGAAAGGCTTGGCAAGCGCGGCTGCGCTTACCAAGCCTTGTGCCGATGGTCCGCTTGTCGTCGCTACGGGATACACAGCGACAGGCCGGCGTACTTCTTCAGGCTGCCCCGGCTCTTGATGTCGGGATTGGCTTTCATCAGCGCGCGAACGCTCTTGTGATACATCCGCGCGACCGAGCGCCACGTGTTCTTGGCCTTGATCAGATGCATCTTGCTGCATGCAGGATGTTTGCTTTCCCAATGGCCGACTTGCCGATTCTTGAACGGGCGCGCGATCACCGGCGCGCCGGGCTTGGTGGGCAACGTCACCTCGTAGCAGAAGGGTGACGCAGGCTTCCAGCCAGCTTGCATCTCTTCACACACGCGATACCTTGCACCCGGCACGCGATAGTCGTCCGTCGGGAAGATGAACTGATAACGGCCCGTTCCATCGGTGACGACGGCATCCGGCTGATAACCGGTCGGATCGAGCGGTGTGGCCGAGACCGTCCAGCCCGGCAGCCCAGCCAGGCCGTTGCTGTCCAGCTTATAGCCGATGATGGAATACCCAGGCGGGTCTTGTTCGTTGACGAAGCTGATGTCCTGACAGGCATCGTCGCTCAGCGTCACCGCGACGTGCGATGGACTGGCAGGCTTCCACCCCACACGCTGCTCCTCCACGACCGTGTAGGGGCCGAGCGGCAGCGCGCCGAACGTCACCGTGCCGTTCTGATCCGTTTTGCCAAAGGCGGCCACCGTGCCATTGGCGCGATACACCGTGACGCCCCAACCCGGCAATGGGAAAGCTTGTCCCTGCGGTGGCTGATCAAACTTGGTGACGACGATGCAGCCATACAGGTGAATGCGATTCTTGAAGCGAAAGACATAGGGCTGCTGAGCGGCGGCATCTAGTTCCACCTCAAGATTGCCAGGCGGCATCACCGCTGTGTAGGTGACGCCGGGCGGCGCGACTTCGCTCAACACCCATTTGCCTGCCGTCAACAATAGCGATGCCACTCCGCTGGAATCCGTCACAGCCTGCTGCGGCAGGGCAAAGTGATTGCCTTTGCCAGGTGTGGCGATGATGGTCCATCCTTCCAGCACGTTGTGATTGTCGTCAATCTTGATCACGTCTACTGCGATCAACAGGCGCAACTTGAATCGCACACTCAAGCACGCCTTTCTGCCGTAGGCCACCTGAACCTCGAACCTCTCCGGCGTCACTGGCTCCCACTCACCAGGCACGCTGGATAGGTCGAGCTCGATCACCCAGCGGCCAGGTGTCACGCTGTTCTCGAATTGAAAGAAGCCGGCGCCGTCGCTGGTGGTTGTGAGCGACTGACCCGTGGGCACCCCGTTCTCGTCCACAGGTGTGGCGGTGATGTTCCAACCGTCACCGAGCGGCTTTTCGTCGTGGCTGATGATGCTGCCACTGATACACAGCACATCCACACCGGGCCCGGCGGCTGGTGGACTGGCCGGGCTGGCTGCTTGAGCCGTGCCCACGCCGAGGCCGGGCAGCGCGAGCGCCGCGGCTGCCAGCAAGGCAACGGCACGCCTGCAAGCCGTATCGAACCGAATCTTCATGATGTTCCCCCTTACTGAAATGAAACGGATGTCCTGCGCCTGCTGTGACGGCAAGCGCAGTGCACACAGTAAAGGGCCTGCGTCTATTCAGTGTGTTTTCTAAGCGGGCGGGGAGCCGGAGGAGGGGAGGGACTGCAGACGCAACACATACAGTTCGTCGCGCTTGATCGCTTCGGCGTTGTGGATCAACTTATTGAGGTCATCGTCCACGCTGATCATGCAGCCCGATAGCGCGTCGGCCTCACCCGAAGCGAGGCGCAGCACGAGATTCACCGAGCGCTCGATGGGCACGTTGTTGCCATCGGCAAACAGTTGGCGCATCCATGCTTGAGCGCCGGGCGCGCGCTGGCTGATCAATGGGTCGCTGACGAAGTGGTCGTTCATTGGCGTGCGCACTGTGCCGGGATCAATGGCAAACATGGCGATGCCAGATGACTGCGTCTCCAGCGCCAAGATTTCGCTCAGCCGGATCAGTGCCGCCTTGCTCGTGCAATAGGCCGTGAAGCCTGGGATCGGGCCAAGCCCTGCGCCGCTGGCTAGGTTGATGATTCGCCCGCGACGGCGCGCGATCATGCCGGGCAAGACGGCTCGGGTGCACAAAAATGGGCCGCGGAGGTTGATCTCAACCTCCCGCCACCATGCATCCTCCTCAATGACGACGGCTTCGCCCGCTGCACGAAAGACGCCGGCGTTGTTGACCAGCAGACCAATCGGCCCAAGTTGTTGCTCGACGGTTGTGACCATCCGAGCCACGTCGTCGGGCTTGGACACATCGGCCTGCACGGCGAGCGCACGGCCGCCTGCCTGCGCAATGCGCTCAACGACCTCATGAAGTTCAGCGTCGGTTCGCGAAGCGACAGCCACGGCTGCCCCAGCCTTGGCCAACGCGAGCGCGAAGGCGCGACCCAGCCCGCGCCCGCCGCCGGTGACGAGGGTGACTTGGCCATGCAGATCAATCCCGTTGTCAGGCATGTGCTCGCTATTCATTCATCTTGGTTCCAAGGATCGTTTTGGCCGAGAAGTATCGCCACCAATTCTGACTTGGGGAGATGTGCGACGCACTTCTGAAGTGCGTCGCACACATAACCTCGACTACTCCAGCACCATGTATAGCTCCACATGCCCAGCGGTCGTGAGTGATTCTTGGGCCTTGGCCAGGGCTTTCACTTCCGGCAAAGCGAACAGCCGCGTATAGGCCGCTTCACAAGCGGCGAAGTTTTCCCACTCGCGCTCCCATACCAAGGCGTCGTGACTCAGTGGACTGGCGTATGGGCGATACCGGCGCTTCATGGGGAAGCCGCCGACCTTGGCTTCGAGCGCCTCCCATTCCTTCTCTTGCGCGAGCACAGCATCCCATTGGTTGTTGACGACCTTCTGGATCATGCGTTCCAAGATTGCCATTGTGTTTCTCCTCTTGGTTTGCTAATCGGGTTTGATTTCTTCCGAACAGAACCAATCCTCGATGATCTTGCCCTCGGCGATCCGAAAGATGCTGATGCCTTTCCAGCGCTTGTCGCCATCTTGGAGGACCCAACGCGACACGACCTTGTCGCCCTCACCGAACATGTCCAGGCTCTCAAATCGTCCAGACGGATTTGACATCCATTCTTTGAACAATGCCCGAGCAGCCTCGCGGCCATGAACATTGGCGTCGTGCAACACGAAATTGGGGTGAAGAACGTCATCGAACAGGTCAAAGCTGTGTGCATTCAGCACGTCATATTGCCAGCGGCGGACCAGGGCCTTGTTGGCCTCAATTGACATAGGTTTTCTCCAGTAAGTGTTGTTCACACTTTGTGCTAAGCATGCTTGCAAATGTGGAGCACCTTTGAGCAGCCATCTGATGCCGCTTACACACCGTTCCACTCCGTGCCAATGAGCGAGATGCCGTCGGTGTAGCGCAGCCAGTTCAGCTTTGACAGCGCCGCGTGATAGCCGTGCAGGGCGTCCATGTCCGGAAATTCCTCGACGCCGAACAAGGTGTAACGATCCGACGACCATG
>Ga0224722_1001959_pt1 | contig 11141 bp, 9 predicted proteins | sample Balambano_FR1_Me_FD_161646 | JGI IMG/M metagenome (GOLD analysis project Ga0224722, IMG submission 161646) | Freshwater sediment microbial communities from Lake Towuti, South Sulawesi, Indonesia - Balambano_FR1_MetaG | ecosystem: Environmental > Aquatic > Freshwater > Lake > Sediment | place...
AGGTCGCTGTTTTACTTCAGTAAAGATTCGCGCAATATATTCCCCCAGAATGCCAATTGATAGCAACTGAATACCACCAAAAAACATGACGGCTGCAGCAAGTGTTGGAAATCCTGGCAAATCAGTGCCGTAGATTAAAGTCCTTACTACAATATAAATGGCATAAATTAGGGAAATGAATGAAATAATAAAACCAACAACCCCCCAAATCCTCAAAGGAATATTCGAAAAAGAAGTAATGCCTGTCACTGCCAATTCTGTCAGTTTTGAAAATCCCCAGGAACTTTTACCTAATGCTCTTTCTTGCACATCATAAGGAACAGCAATTTTTTTAAATCCAACCCAAGCATATAATCCCTTCATAAATCGAGTGCGTTCATTAAAACTCTTAAATACATCAACTACTTTGCGATCCAGTAAACGAAAATCCCCGGCATTATTTGGCATATCAATTTTAGTGATTTTTGACATGATCCAATAAAATAACTGCGCCGAATTTCTTTTTAACCGTGATTCATTATTTCGGTTGTTTCGTACAGCATAAACCATGTCATACCCATCGCTCCATTGAGTTAAAAATTGTGGTATCACTTCAATAGGATGTTGAAAATCAGCATCCATCAAAATAACAACCTCGCCTGAAGAATGTTCTATGCCTGCGGTTAACGCAATTTCTTTTCCAAAATTACGCGACAACCCGAGCAGTTTAATTGAATAATGTTTAGGTAAATTGATAATCTTTTGCATGGTAGCATCATGGCTACCATCATCTACCACGATAATTTCAAAGCGATTAGCCAATGTCCGAAGTGTATTTTGCAGTTTTGTAAAAAATGATTCTACATTGGCTTCTTCATTAAACACTGGAACAACACAAGAGATAAAAAGATTTTTATCCTGAAGATATTTTTTGCGTTGGTCCGATTTTATTAATTCATTAAACATGTTGAACTGTACTCTAGAAGCCGATCGGTCTAATTGTGCCAGCCACTATTTTTTGTGCTTCTGGCAATTCGTCTGCAATTTTCTCAAAAACCGGAATAATTTTATCAAGCGATTGTGGTCTCTGCTCTCTTTCGTATTGGTGCATGGTTAGTAAGGTATCACGGATAGATCGTTCATGTTCTAAATTACCAAACACCTCTCCCATTCCTCTAAACAAATCAGGAAAATTATAACTTTTTTGCATAGCTAATATATCATCCAGGTTGTTTGTTTGATGGGCGCATGGCAGAGCATTCCATAGGATACCTAAAGCTAATGATAAACCAAAGAAATCGCTTCTGGCATCTGCCTCTTTACCATCAACCACTTCGGGAGCAACATAGTGAGGACTACCGTAAGCTTCTGTTGATTTTTCTTCTGTTCGTTTAGACAATCCAAAATCAAGAATATTCACTGCATTGACTCCATTTATATTTCCTGCCGCGTCATATGAAAAATCAACTAAAATATTTTCTGGTTTGATATCTCGATGTACCAATAATCGGTCGTGTACTTGATTTTTCATAGCATGCAATAAAGCTAATGTCAGTTTTAATCTTATATCAATTGATAACCGCAATCTCCCCTCAATTAAGTCCTTTAGTATATCGAAAAGCTCGCGGCCAGGCTGACGACGCATTACGGTAAGGCTGTCCCGACCGAAAAAAACAGGCGGCTTAATATGCATATGCCCGGCTTGCTTAGTTAAGTCGAATTCGCGCAAAACAAATTCTTTAACACCTTGTCTTGAACAATTATTGACATACTTAACAACACGTGGTTTGTTTTTTTTAATTTTAAGCGCGTTACTTGATTCAATCGCTATGGTGGATGCAATCTTATATACACCCGTACACATCCCGCCTTCGCCTATTCTGTCTCTTGTTAATATCTCGAAACGATGTTGCCCTTCATTTTTTTTAGACACGCATGCTCTTTTTAAAAGAGAATACTTTAACTGAAATGCTTCGAAAGAGGGGGTAGAATAAACTTGGGTATTCGAAATAAAATCGTCTTTAGTATTTTTTAAAAAAGAAGCCAGCTGACTATTTTCTTCTGGAGTAAGGTTTAACGGATCCAACATTTTTACTATGCGCCCAGATGACATATAACACCTCATTTTTGTATTAAATTCAATTATAAGGTATGCTAACATAGTATGGTCAAAATATCATCCTGCGAGGATTTAACTATGTATCAAAGGAATTGTCGTGTTGCTGCACTGTTTTTTGCCGCTTTAATTACTTTGCTTTTCCCTGTTTCTTTATTCGCAGAAGCCAATACCACTTATAACAATATCATTTTCTTTGGTGACAGCCTCACGGATAATGGAAATTTGTACAAACATGACTTTGGAATATTACCTAAATCACCTCCTTATTATAAAGGGCATTTTTCAAATGGTCTGGCTTGGTCTGACATCACTGCAAACTATTATCATTCTATGAATATTACATCGGATAATTATGCTGTTGGTGGGGAAACAACTGTATTTCATGATCCATTTGAAGGGTTTTTACCTTATACACTCACTGAATCGATCAACAATTATTACCTTTATACCGCATTTAAAGATAAATCTCATACACTCTATATTCTCTGGATAGGCGCAAATGATTACTTAAATGGTAATCCCAATACAGACAAAATCACATCTGATGTAGTAAACACTATTCGGGATTCCATTGAAGGTTTAATTTCGCGCGGTGGTAAAAATTTTTTAATTTTAAATATTCCTGATTTGGCAAAAACACCTGAAGGAACAGTCAGCGGTAAATCTGAAAATTTAAGTATCTTAAGTACATTACATAATACAAAATTGGACCTCGCGGTTTCAAAGCTTCAAGATACTCATAAAGATATCACTCTCCGCCTGTTTAACATTAATCAGTTATTTACAGATTTATTAACAAATCCAGATGTTTTTAATAGCAAGTATCATACCCATATTAAAAATACAACAAATGCGTGCTGGGAAGGTGGTTACACTATTAAACAACTTAAGGATCAGCAACAATTAATTGAAACGCAATTAACGGCAGATATTAAAATGCGAGGCGGTATCGATGCGCATGCATTAACACAATTTATTACTGCATCACCAGACTTAGCTACCGCTTATGATGTTGCTCAACGTTTTCAAAAAGGGACAGCTCCCTGCGAAGATCCAGGCCTTTATGTTTTCTGGGATAAAGTACATCCAACAGCCGCTGTACACAGCATCTTATCTTTAATAATAACGGAATATATTGATCAAAACTTCCATCGTGTTTGATCAATAAAGGGATTTGTATGGAAACAAATATCGACACTGTTGCGACGTCTATTTCAGACAGACCTTCCATACTTTATGTTGATGATGAACCATATAATTTAGTCTCATTCAAATCAACATTTCGTCACTATTATGATGTGTTTACGGCTATTAATGCAAAAGAAGCACTAGAAATATTACGCAATCATCCGACAATTGAAGTGATCATTACAGACCAACGCATGCCAGAAATTACTGGCGTTGCATTTTTAAAAACCATTATTCATGAATTTTCGGGCGCTGTGCGTATGATATTAACTGGCTATAGCGATATTAAAGTCGTTATTGAAGCCATTAACGAATGCAAAATATTTCATTATCTGACCAAGCCTTGGGTTGAAGCTGAATTAAAACAAATTATTGATAATGGAATATTAGTTGCAAGACTAGAAAAACACATTAATTCGCTAGTAACACAATTGCAAGATGAGCTTGCTAATAAAGAAGCGGTTATCAAAACATTTCAAAAATATGTCCCTCCTGATGTCGTCACACGAATGCTAAGTCCGACTGAAAATAAACAATTATTTGAAGGTGAAATACTGGTTATTTCTGTATTGTTTGTAGATATACGCGATTTTGTAAAATTATCATCCCCATTAACACCTAAACAAACTGTTGGATTTTTAAATAATTATTTTACCTTGATGTCTGAATGCGTTGTAAATCGCAGCGGCACTGTAGATAAATTTATTGGAGACGGGTTACTAGCGCTCTTTGGCGCCCCAGTTCCTTCAGCGAATAATCCAGAAAATGCAGTGTTATGTGCATTAGATATGTTAAATGCCTTAAAAAAATTTAATTCCGAATATTGCAAACAATTACGCATTGAAACAACCATAGGTATTGGAATCAATACGGGTTCAGTTGTCGTTGGGAATATAGGCTCAGAACAATATATCGAATACACAGCCATCGGCAATACAGTCAATTTAGCTTCTCGCATCGAAGGATTATCAAAAACCTGGCCAAACAGTATTTTAATTAGTGAATCAACTTATGATAAGGTAAAAAATTTCATTAAAGCAGAAAAACTCGCGGCGCAGGAAATAAAAGGCAAAGAAAATAAAATGGATGTTTATAAAGTGCTTGGGGTTAAATAAGGAGATATACTGTGTTTTTTTCCTGGTTATTAAAGAAAAAAATATCTCTAGACACCAATAAAAAAGCACACCCATCACATGACCATTTAAAAGGCGGATTATTTTCTTCCTGGATAATACCAGGAGCTATTTTTATCATCGGCACTTTAATATCACTTGGATTGGCTATTACTTTTCGCATTCATGAGAAAAATAAAATAGAAACTAATTTTTATCTTACATCAAATAATTATTTTAAAGCGATAGAACATGATATTGATAATTTTATTTCTGATCTAAAACAAGTCCAAACATTATTTTTTATATCCGATAATATTAGCCGAGAAAAGTTTCTTATCTTCACTGCTCCCATGATGGAAAGAGATATTTCGTTTCAAGCTATTTCTTGGTCACCGATATTAAAATACAACGAATTAAAAAAATTCGAAAACCAAGCACGCCACGATGCTTTACGTAATTTTTATTTTTTTGAAATTGATAAAAAAGACAATAAAATTCCCGTTCAAAAGCGCGACCAATATATTCCTGTGTATTATATTGAACCCAGACAAAAAAACTTGGCTCTCTTAGGATTTGATAATTCTTTTAAACCTGAAGATATGGCATATTTTGAAAAAGCGGCTAAAACTGGCCAAGCAATCACATCAGAACGTTTAACTTTGCTTCAAGACGTTGCTATAGGAAAAAAATCATATGGGGCAGTGATTTATTTACCTGTTTATGATTCAGATAGAAAAATAAAATCCTACGTAACAGGGACAATGCGGATTGGTGACCTGGTTAAAAATGCTATTTTTTTAGTAAAAGCATATCCTGTTAATATTTATTTATTCGATTTAGATGCCAAAAATCCAGAAGATAATTTTTTATTTTTTTATAATGCAGAAGCATCAGAAAATACTCTGCCCCATTATACTTCTTTACATGCTTTAACCCACTCTGATTTTCTTACTATGAAAAATATTCTTACTGTAGGAAACAAGCGTTGGGCGCTGGTTACTCAAGCAACCCCTGAATTAATGGCTTATTCTTGGTTAGCGGAACTGATTTTCATTATTGGTTTAGTGTTTTCATTTATAGCCGCTGATCTCATCCGATACATTATCGAATATGACAAAGTCAGTTACCTGGTTAATAAATTAGAACATCTTGTTGCTAAACGAACAATAGAGCTTAAAATAGCGAATACCCACCTTACTCAATCGCTTGAAAATCTAAAGAAAACTCAAGCACAACTTGTACAATCAGAAAAAATGGCATCACTGGGGTCACTCACAGCGGGTATTGCGCACGAAATTAATAATCCTGTTAATTTTTCTATGAATTCCATTAATCCTGTTGAAAAAGATGTCGCTCAAATGGCAGCAGCACTCCACAAGCTATTTTTATTAGACCCTGAAAAATCAAAAAAAATTAAAACTGAACTCAATCTAGAAATGTTGCTTGATGAAGTTAAAACTAACATTGCGAGTATGCGTGAAGGTTTGAATCGAACAATTACAATTGTTAAAGACCTGGGTATTTTTTCAAGAAAAGATGAAAATGCGCCTAAACGAACTGATATACATGCTGGGATTGATTCTACCTTAAATATTCTTGCCAGTACTTTTGGTGACAGGATTAAAATTATTAAAAAATATGGGGACATCCCTCAAATAGAATGTTTTCCTGGGAAACTGAATCAGGTTTTTATGAATTTACTTACCAATGCGGCTACCGCGATTAAGAGCATAGGTGAAATTCATATTTCCACAGAAATAAAAGACGATAAACTAAAAATCACGTTTAAAGACACGGGCATTGGGATACCAAAAGAAAATTTAAATCGAATATTTGAGCCATTTTTTACAACTGCCGAACCAGGGAAAGGAATGGGCATGGGATTATCCATCAGTTATGGCATCATCGCTGAACACCATGGCACAATTGATGCAAAAAGCGAATTTGGTCAGGGAAGTGAATTTATTATTACACTTCCTATTACACAGAATACTACAACATAACAGGCAGCAATTTTCTTATCTGAACAACCCCTGCAATCATTGCTATCTCTTTTAAAATAACATCACTGATATCACTATTTACATCAATTAATGTATACGCAATATCATCGCGTGATTTATTAAGCAGGCTAGTAATATTTAATTTTACTGAAGCCAATGTTGATGAAATTTGAGCGACCATATTAGGAATATTGGCATTAACTATCGCCAACCTTGCGCCAGTGCCCCATGGCGGAACATCCAGCGCAGGAAAATTAACTGAATGAATAATAGCGCCTGTTTCAAGAAAATCTCTTATTTGTTTCACAATCATAACAGCACAATTTTCTTCTGCTTCTTTAGTGGAAGCCCCCAGATGAGGCAAGCTGATCACTCGTGGTTGATTTCTCAATTCTGAACAAGGAAAGTCACTGACATAAGCATGCACCTTCCCTTCTTTTAATGCGAGAGACAATGCCTGATTATCAATAATTTCATGGCGAGCAAAATTGAGCAATACTACGCCTTTTTTCATTACATGCAACCGATGTGTATTAATCATATTGCGGGTATCGTCATTCAACGGCACGTGAAAACTAATAAAATCAGCTCTCGTTAATAAATCGTCAATGCTACGTGCCTCCCGAACAGCAGAAGATAACTCCCATGCTCTATTTACTGTAATAGTCGGATCGTATCCAACAACTTGCATACCCAAACTGATGGCTGCATTCGCTACTTTGACACCCACACTTCCTAACCCAATCAATCCTAATGTCTTGCCCATTAACTCAAAACCGGCAAATTGTTTTTTATTAGCTTCAATTTCTTTATCCAGTTCCGCTCCCGTACTTTTTAACTGATTAACGTAATTCCATGCTTCACAAATATGGCGGCTTGCTAATAACATTCCAGCGATCACTAATTCTCTGACTGCATTCGCATTAGCACCCGGCGTATTGAATACAGGAATACCTCGTTGTGTCATTGTGGTAACAGGAATAGTATTAACTCCAGCACCTGCACGGCCTATTGCTTTAACTGATTTAGCGATTGTCATATCATGCATCGCTTGCGATCTTACCAAAATAGCATCAGGATTTTTGAGATCAGCGCCTACTTCGTATAATTCACGTGAAAATTGATTTAATCCCACGGTTGAAATAGTATTTAAAGTTTGTATCTTAAACATCTTCACTCCCTGCGTTATACCAGTTAAACTACGCCGATGAAAATATCTCATTGGCAATTACAAAAACCACTTTCAGCTATCGTATTCGATTGTGACGGCACGTTGAGCAGCATCGAGGGCATCGATGCGCTCGCAGAAAATAACGGAACAAACGATATAATTCAAGCAATGACTGCCGAAGCCATGGGTAAATCAGGCATCAACCCGAGTTTATATCAGAAACGACTAGATCTCGTCTATCCCACACGCGAACAAGTTATCACGCTTGGGGCAAAATATTTCGCGCATCAAGTTGCTGATGCAAAAAATGTGATCGCATTATTGCAACGTTTAAACAAATCTATTTATCTTGTTTCAGCTGGTTTATTCCCTGCTGTTGCCATATTTGGGCAATTATTAAAAATTCCTCGAGAAAATATTTTTGCTGTTAAAATTTATTTTGATCCGCAAGGACTGTATCTTGATTTTGATCGGGCCTCTCCTTTAGTTACTAATCAAGGGAAACGAATGATTCTAACTGAGCTTAAACAAAAACATGCCGATATTATGTATGTTGGTGATGGTTTAAATGATTTAGCGGTATATGACATAGTCACCCGTTTTGTGGGTTATGGTGGAATTTTTTATCGAGATAATATAGCAAATAAATGCGAATTTTATATTCGCAATGAATCCATGTCTGCATTGTTGCCTTTATCTCTCACAGAACAGGAGCAGACACTGCTAACGACAGACGAACAATCACTTTATCAAAAAGGATTAGCTCTGCTTAAAAAAGGATCTGTATTAATAAAAGAAATGTGATTTTCAGAAAATAATATTGGCAACCTATTACCTATCTAAAATGGTCTAAAATATCAAACAATGCTAACAACAGGGGTGAAGATGTTTTTGTGCGATCCGCACAAAAACATCTTCACCCCTGCAGTTAACGTACGCCAATATTATTTTCTAAAAATTTATTTTGCCGTTTCTTTCCAATAACGATTATAATTTTCAATCGTCGTTAAAGAATCTAATTTCATGTGATCAATACATAATTTCCCATGCAAGTGATCAACTTCATGCTGTAAAATTCGAGCAAACCAACCCCGAGCATTAATCACGACAGGTTCTGCTTTTTCATTGAGACACTCTACTTTCGCCTTCAGTGCACGAGGCACTAAACCAACAAAACCCGCCGCACTTAAACAGCCTTCATAAAATTCAACTGTTTCAGAATAGTCTATATTTATTTTTGGATTAATTAACACTTGAAATGGCACAGAAGACCGTTCACGATTTTTAATTTGTTCAGGCAAAACAAATTTTTTGAATTCTTCTTCTCTATCTTCAAGCACAATTAATTGTATTGATTGGCCAATTTGTGGAGCAGCCAACCCAACGCCTGGTGCGTCATGCATGGTATCTTTCATAAGCTTGATTAATTGCTGTACGAATTCGCTGCGTATTTCTTCAATAGATAATTCTCTTGCCACCTGCCGTAAAACGGGGTGACCCACTTGCATAATTTTTAATTTCATAAGTTCTTCCGGTTTTAAAAAAAATGTGGAATAATGTGTGGATTTTATTTGATAATGTTTTCTTATACTTATCGAGGATATTTTATGCCAAATATCAATATATTAAAAGACAAAAATGGAGCAGTTCGAACCATTATTTGGGGTGATGAAAAAGACTTAATTGAAAAAGTTGAATTTATATCTAACCCCGCGAAAACTAAAACAACATTTACTCTATTTTGGCGTGAAGATAAAAAGTTTGCGGAAGTGGCTTCCAGTTTATCTGATTTGATGGTAGCAAATGGCTCAGATGAAAAAAAACACCCTTTTGCTGAATTTTCTGCCGCCATAGGTATTCCATTTTCTGCATCGTTAGATCCTATAGATAAGCACCTCTTTCTTGACACAATTCATGCTCACGATGATCGGATGCAACAACATAATGCAGAACTAATCCATCCGCATTGGCATATTGTTTTTAACCATACTAGGGATAGCTCGCAAATACAAACTATTTTAAGATTTATTGATGAATTTCAACATAATATCTTTAACAATAAAGATACATTAAAACGATTACAATTAGTGAGAGCATGTGCGTTTGTATTGGATGAGAAAAAACATCCTTTGGAAAAAAATTCTTCTGGTGAATTCTGCTATACAATTGAGGAATGTATTAATGCTATTAATGCATCGAACAATGCTAGCCTGACTATTGAAGCCAAAAATGTTGGCCGCGAAGCAGTAGAATACGTTGATAAAATTCCGCAGATATCCCTTTTGCCATCCTATGAAACCATTCAACTAGCATTAGAAGAGGCTAAAGAAGAAAGTCTCCCGGAATTATTTAAAAAGAAAAAATATGACAAAATAATTGAAAATTGTAATAGAGCATTAGAGGAGAATCCTCATGATTACCACGCACACTACAATTTGGGTCGCTGCTTACAAGAACAAAAAAATTATAAAAGCGCCATATCCGCTTTCGAAAATGCACTTCACATCAACTCGATTAATCACAAAGCATACCACAACTTGGGGCTTTGCTACGAAGCAACGGGTGATTATAAAAATGCATTAGTTGCTTTTAAAGAAGCTGCCAGATGTATTCCTATTTCCTCTATAGATTATGTCAAATTCCAAGGCGAAATGAAGGCTAAAATCCAGAATTGCGAAACTCATATACCACATAAATCTTCATGCGGCGGGCTATTCTCAAAAACAGTGCTTGCTGCTACAGCGATTGGTGTTGCGGTAACTGCTGTTGCTACCATGGCTTTACGGCAGTAAAAAAAGCCCCCCCCTTTTTCTTAAAAAGGGGGGCTTTTCTTTCGTACAATCTGCCGCCACATTAAATAAAATAAATAACTTTCCAATCCCTAATTTCGCATATGTAATAATAACGGTCGGCTCCAATTATTTTTCGCCTCTTCATCTTTAAAATCTTCTTCTTTAATATTTTCTTCTTTAGCATCTTCTTCCTGCTGCCGAATAACATCAGAGATTACTACCAGTTCAAACTGTTCCTCTTCTATTTCCTTATGAAACGCCATCGTTTCTGTAAATAATCGATCAGCTACTTTTGCTTCATCCATAAGAGCCGCTCCTTCACCATTGGCAAAATGTTTTAACGTTTTAATAACAGAAGCATTTGTTGAAAGAAGGCATTGGTTTAATGCAGTTTGCTTTTCTTCTTTTTCTCTTAGATATGTTATTTCATCTTTTGCTTCCCGCAACCTGTCTTCTAAATTTTTCATTCTTTTTTGATTAGTACGAGAATCATCATAGTATATAAGCATGACCACTAAAAAACTAACAAGCGTTGCGCTATATTTAATATAATCCTTAACATCAAACCATTCTTTATTATCAATGTATTCGCAAGCTTGATCTACACCAACGGCTGTTCCTGCACCATAAGCTAATGACATAATTGTTCTAGCAACGCGACTACGAGCAAATGCTTTCATTTTCTCATTGATAGCTAAACGATACCGATTGAGTCTAGACAACATAACCCGCCCCAATTTCTTTAATAAGATTTCAAGATTTATTTATTATTTT
>Ga0224722_1001960_pt1 | contig 11138 bp, 7 predicted proteins | sample Balambano_FR1_Me_FD_161646 | JGI IMG/M metagenome (GOLD analysis project Ga0224722, IMG submission 161646) | Freshwater sediment microbial communities from Lake Towuti, South Sulawesi, Indonesia - Balambano_FR1_MetaG | ecosystem: Environmental > Aquatic > Freshwater > Lake > Sediment | place...
AAGAAAGGATTTTGGTGCTGACTTGAGAAGTAACGCAGCCTAACAAATCGCTGCACCGGAACGCATCAGGGCGATCGGTTGCGTTGCAAAGGTTACTTGCGTCCGGTGAGCTGTGCCGTTAGGCTGCTTCAATTATTGGTTAGGGCAGTAGTTGAGAATTATCGTGTCAATATTTAAAGCCCAAGTGATTTCAAGTTTTTTGCCATGACGATTTGTACGATCGCTCATTGCTGAACCCCCTTTTCTCTCTCAATCCTACTGTTTGATAGACTGTGCGATCGCTTCAAGCGCCTCATCGCACCAGTCCACCCACTCTTCCTGATAGCGAATGCCGCGACGAATAATCAGATGCATGTAAAGGTCTTTCAGTTCTAGCGAATCGAGATAGTTAGCAAAATGCTCATCTAATTTTTTCACCTGTTGTAGCAAATCAAGGTGTAGCTGTCGTCGCCGTTCAATTTCACGGATCACCACCTGAGCAGGAATCAGATGCCCTGCTAATCCCATCACGCCTAAATCTTCCCGAATGGCACTGGGTTCACAGGGTTTTGTCAGCCAGTTGAGCAATTCTTGATGTCCTTGCTCGGTGATGGAATAGATTTTTTTATCGAGCCGTCCGGGTTGAGGGATTGCCTCGTAGGTGACATTGCCTTGCTGCTCTAACTTAGTCAGTTCGGCATAAACCTGCTGCTGACTAGCTTTCCAGAAGCAACTGCCAAACCCTTCGGCAAACTCTTTAGCCACGTCGTAGCCGCTGAGTGGTTGGCGAGAGAGAAAGGCCAGGATGGTGTGCTTAAGGGACATAACTGAAACTGACTAAAAACTGACTTGACGTATTCATCCTGTTCAGTATACCTTAGTTCTTGTATTCAAGTTTTTGAGTACAAAAATTGGAGCTATATATGATTAACATTGTTGGGAAAGGAGAGCGGCGATCGCCGCAGGCTTGGCAAAACCGTTTGCAGCTTCGGTACGGCTCTTGGGCGGTGGTTACGGGAGCTTCTTCCGGCATTGGGCGGGCGATCGCAGTCAAGTTGGCTGAAGCAGGGCTGAATCTGGTGCTAGTGGCGCGACAGCGAGCGGTGCTGGAACAGATGGCAATGGAACTCACGAGCAGGCATGGTATCCAGGTTCAGGTGATGGCACTGGATCTGGCGTTGGAGAGCAGTGTTAAAACCCTGGAAGTTGATACCCGCGAGTTAGATGTGGGCTTGCTGATCATGGCGGCTGGGTTTGGCACCTCAGGCTCATTTCTCAACGCTCAGTTGAGCCAGGAGATCGACATGCTCAACGTTAACTGTCGGGCGATCTTGGCATCGAGTTGGTACTTTGGGCGGCGCTTTGCCCAGCGGGGTCGTGGGGGTCTGGTGTTGATAAGTTCGATTGTCGGGTTTCAGGGTACACCGTTTGCCGCTCACTATGCAGCGACTAAGGCGTATGTGCAGACCCTTGGTGAAGCCTTGTCTGTAGAACTTGCGCCTCTGGGGGTTGATGTTCTAACTGCCGCTCCCGGCCCGACTGATTCAGGCTTTGCTGCCCGTGCCGACATGAAATTAGGGGTTGCTCTGAAGCCTGAAGACATTGCTCAACCGATCCTGGCGGCTCTGGGTCGTCGATCTACTGTGCTGCCCGGTTTTCTGTCGAAACTGTTGACCTACTCGTTGATGCCGTTGCCGCGATCGGCACGGGTTCGCATCATGGGTAACGTCATGGCGGGCATGACGAAACACCAACAACAGGCAATCTCAGACGTTGTGGAGGGTAGATAGGATGAATATTGCCATGACAAAAATTCGTCAGTTGCCGCTGGCTCTCGTGGCGATCGCAGCTCTGACAGCAGGGGGAATTGCCTACAGCATAATCACCGATCGCCCCACAGAGCCAGTCGATGCTGCAACTCCAGCATCAGTTGCAACGGTGTCTGCGTTGGGTCGCTTGGAACCAGAAGGCGAAGTGATTCAAGTGTTTGCACCGACATCCCAGGATGGGGCACGAGTCGAAACCCTCAAGGTTGTTCACGGTCAGCGGGTTCGCAAAGGAGAGGTGATTGCCGTTCTGGATACTTACGCACGACGGCGAGCAGCCCTCCAGGAAGCACAGGAGCAGGTGAGGGTGGCGCAAGCCCAGTTGAGTCAGGTGGAAGCAGGGGCAAAATTAGGAGAAATTCAGGCGCAGGCGCGAGTGGTCGATCGCCAGCAGGCAGAGTTGCAAACAGAAACCCGGGCACAGGCAGCGGCGGTTGCCCGCTTACAGGCAGAACTAAACAATGCTGAGTTGGAAGCACGGCGATACCAAGCACTGTACGCTGAAGGAGCCGTTTCTGCCTCTTTGCGAGATAGCAAGCAACTCACAGCGGATACGGTGCGCCAACAATTGAACGAAGCGCAGGTGAACTTAAGCCGCATTCAACAATCGCGGCAGCAGCAGGTTTCTGAGGCACAGGCGACGCTCGACCAAATTGCCGAGGTGCGTCCGGTGGATGTGGATGTGGCGCGATCGCAGGTGGCAGCAGCCCAGGCAACGGTCGCACGGGCGCAGGCGGAACTAGATTTGGCAACGGTGCGATCGCCCCAAGATGGGCAAGTTCTGAAAATTCACACGCGCCCTGGAGAACTGGTGGGAAACCAAGGAATTATCAGTTTGGGACAAACCCAGCGCATGGTCGCCGTAGCCGAAGTGTATGAGGTTGATCTCAGCGCTGTTCGAGTTGGACAGCCCGCAACGGTGATCAGCAAGAACAATGCGTTTCCCGATGTGTTGCGCGGCGAGGTGGTTGAAGTGGGGCTGGAAATCAACAAACAAGATGTGTTGAACACCGATCCGGCGGCACAGTTTGATGCGCGGGTAGTGGAAGTGAAAGTGCGACTGGATGAAGCCTCTAGTCGTTGGGTGGCAGGGCTAACCAACCTGAGCGTGCAAGTCTCCATTGATGTGAATTAGGGAATTGTGGTGCCATGACTCAACGAAAAAAACCGCTATTTCTCTCCTGGTTGCAATTACGCAAAGAACGGGCACGGTTATTGGTGGCGATCGCTGGCATCAGTTTTGCCGATGTGCTGATGTTTCTGCAAATGGGTTTTCGGGGCGCGTTATTCAGCAGTGCGGTGGAGTTCCACCATAGCCTCAACGGGGAAATTGTCATGCTGAGTAGCCGATCGCGATCGCTGATTGCCCTCGATCGGTTTACTGAGCGGCGGCTCTATCAAGCGGCGGGTGTCACGGGTGTGGCATCCGTCAGCCCCATCTATTTAAATTCGCTTCAGTGGCGCAATCCGGAAAACAAAGAGATTTGGGAGATCTATGCGATTGGGATTAATCCTGAACATCAAGTTTTGAATATTCCTGGTGTAGCAGCGAATCGAGCCAGATTACGCGAACCAGACACGGTGTTGTTCAATCTGGGTTCTCGTCGGGAATTTGGGGCGATCGCCCGACGGTTTCAAGCCGGAGAAACCATCATCACCGAAATTGATCAACGCCAAATTCAAGTCCGAGGCTTGTTCAAACTCAGCCCCACCTTTGGCATCAATGCTTATCTAGTCACCAGTGATGTCAATTTTTTACGCATGGCAACCTTTCGCCAGGGTGGATTGATTGATGTCGGCGTGATCAAACTGAAACCAGGTGCAGATGTTCAGGCTGTGCTAGCAGAGATGCGATCGCGCCTGCCCAATGATGTCAAAGTCATGACCAGAGACGACTATGCCAAAGCGGAAGTCGCCTTTTGGAACGCTAGTACTCCGGTAGGCTATACCTTTGATTTGGGTGTGGTGATTGCCTTTATTGTCGGTGCTGTGATTGTGTATCAAATTCTCTACAGTGATGTCACTGATCATTTGCCCGAATATGCCACTTTGAAAGCAATGGGATTTCGCGATCGCTATCTCCTGATAGTTGTTTTCCAGGAAGCGTTGATTCTGGCAGTATTGGGGTTTGTGCCAGGAACAGCGATCGCCCTTGGCATTTATCGCATCACCAACCTCGCCACCATGCTGCCGATGGCAATGGACATTGGGCGAATTGTCTTTGTCTTGATTCTGACTGCAATCATGAGTTCGCTCTCTGCTGCGATCGCAGTTCGCAAACTGCAAACCGCTGACCCGGCTGATATTTTCTAGGAGTTGCGTATGTCCAGGCTATCCGAAATCAGCCCTCCTGAAACTTCCATACCCGCAATCTCGATTCGGCAGTTGAATCATTACTACGGTCAAGGTTCCTTGAGAAAACAGGTTTTATTTGACATTAATCTGGACATCGAGCCTAGTGAGATCATCATTCTGACCGGCCCATCCGGTTCTGGTAAAACCACCCTGTTGACGCTGCTTGGAAGCTTGCGATCGGTGCAAGAAGGAAATTTAAGCATTTTGGGGCAAGAGTTGCTTCACGCCACAAAAGAACAGATGACCCTGGCTCGTCGCAATATTGGCTTTATTTTTCAAGCGCATAATCTCCTGAATTTTCTCACCGCCTATCAAAACGTTGAAATGGCATTGGAGATTCAAGAGGTCACAGAAGCTGAAGCCGATGCGCGGATTCGAGCAGTCTTGAGTGCTGTGGGGCTGAAAGATCGGATGGACTACTACCCCAGTGATCTATCGGGCGGACAAAAACAACGAGTGGCGATCGCCCGCGCGCTGGTCAGTCAACCCAAAATTATCTTGGCAGATGAACCAACCGCTGCGCTCGACAAAAAATCAGGGCGAGATGTCGTAGAAATGATGGAAAAACTGGCCAGAGAGCAAGGTTGCACCATCTTACTCGTCACCCATGACAACCGGATTCTCGATCTGGCCGATCGCATTCTCTACATGGAAGACGGATATTTGGTGAATCGTTCTGATATTACTGCAACTGTTCAATAGATTTTTCAGAACTGAAACAATTGACGACTATGAGTCCGCAGCCCAACAATTCAAATGCAGCGGACAGTTGAAAGCCTCTGGTGCTGAGTTCGAGGTTATCTGCCGCCGCTGATTTGAGACGTTAGCTGGCTGCGTATTGAGACTTTGCTCTCAACAGTTGCAGCTTTTAGTAAGGAGTTAGAGAAAAATAGCTTTACAAGTTGAGATTGAAAGGCTGCGTCTTGAGTGCAGGTCTACTTCCCAATAGCTCTTTACAATCGAGGGAACCGAATCGTAATTGGCGAGTCTGTTTTATTATTTGTGTTGAACCATTTAATCATTCGGTTTGTGATTCACTAGGAGGTGACTCTGATGGAAAACACAGTGGCAGGGCGAATTTTAGTAGAAGAAACTGACCAAGGGGTTACCGATTTATTAGTTGTGATTTATGACGTTGATCCAGTTGTTTCCAAGCAACTTGCAACTGCTGGGGTTTCTGGCGATGATGCAATTGATAATCTATATGCTACTGTACCAGCCGCTCGAACTTGGTTGGACTTTCCTGGTGATCGCATTGGCTCTGTGTTAACTAATCGACAAGGGCGATTTCAATTATCTTTCGACGATAACGCCTTTAGAGTTAGAAACAGTGAAAAACGACCCGATTTAGTATTGTTCGTTTTAGGACCTGATCGTGCTATTGATTCTACTTTTTTTGGTTCTCTGGTGGTTTCTCGCCTATTGCATTTCGCTTTTATTCCACGAGTCAATGCAGGTCGCATTGAACACTATGTAATTGCCATCAGCCCAGAGCGCTTGCGCGAGAAGGGGGTCTTTGTAGCAAATCAGCCACTCTCTCCAGATGCCTATCTGTTACGAGAACGCCGCCAAATCCAGATGATCAGGCAAATTAAAGCCCACACTGCTAGCCTGATCCGCGAGCAACTAGAACCACGTGATGAAATTCGTACTCAAATTCGGAATTTTCGGACAACTATAGGACATAAATTATTAAAACCTGAGATTGCTAATGCTCCTCACTATGTAGAACGAGGGCAGTCTATTAGCACTAAACAATATGACGCAATCGTTTCAGGAATTAATAATCTTGCAAATTTAGTAACTCGTGGCGGTATTAAGTTATGGCTAAATCCGTCTGATTTGTTGCGGAATGAAATTGATTCTGACTTGCTAGCAGCGGGTGAAACTGTGAGAGTTTCGGTCTGTGATCTATTAGCTCAAAAAGGGTTAAGTGGTGAGTTAGTGCGTATTCGCAGATTATTAGATGAAAAGCAAGCTCAACGACAATCTCGTCAACTGATTACCCCTGAGCAATCCTCACCGCCGGATGTGACAGAACCAGACGACTCGGAGCAAGATATTTCAGGCGATCCGAATGCCTTCATTACCAGTCGTATACTTGGTCAGTTGGCAGAGTTACCTGAACTGAAATTTGCACAATCTAGCTCTACCATTGAAGAACTACAGAAGATCAAAAACCTGATCAACAAACTAGAGCTATCGGGCGGTCCTGCTAATGTCACAGCCTTTCATGATTTCAATACCTTACAGGTGGCATTTCAAGACGTGTGGACTGCGGCATTTGATGATCACCTTCGTGATCAAGTGCTAGATCTCTATCGACAAACTGTTGCTATTCATGATGAATACGGCTTGGAAATTCCGCCGATGGATGACATTGCCGATGCTAATGCACTGCGAGAATATTTAGCTATCTTAAGAAATGAGACTCAAGAATTGCAAACTATTCTTCCGATTCCAGCAGATGTTCAGGAATGTTTCCCTCAACTGGATCTGCAAACCTGGAATCGACTGGATGAAGATGGTCGTAATGTGTTACGAACCGCAGCGTTGAATTTCAAACTCCCTTGGAGTTCTGGGAATGATATTAATCCACCAGTGAGTGAATGGACAAGCCAGGAGTATCTGGATAAAGCTTATGAAACAGCTATGAAATACCATCTCAATTCACCACTGGCAAAGGCAGAGAAATTAATCCTTCAGGTGGCAGAGCGTTTAAATGAGCCGTACTCCTTTAAGTATTTTGCCCCCGGCACGATTAACTACGGCATTTTAGTGACCTATCGGCAGGAATGGATTCCTGAGTCCTACCAAGTAGGTCGATTAGTATCTACAGTGCCATTAGCTCCTGGAGAAGAGCGGAAACTCAAAGTGACCCGCAAAGTTCATAAAACACGTGCTGAAAAAGCGATTGAGAAAGCATTAGTTGAGTCTACAACTGAGCGCCAATTTACTAGTCGCACCGAACTGGATGTCTTGTCTAAAGTAGTCAGCAGTACAAATTTTCGGATGGCGGCAACAGGTAGTTTGAGTATTGGTATTGGACAAATTAGTAGCACCTCTGAGTTTGCCTACAATCAACAACAGGAATCGAGCCAGCAACAGAAACAACTTATGGAGTCTGTGCAAAAATCGGCTGAGCGAGTGCGTCAAGAAACGGAGATCACAGTAGAAACAAATGAAAATGTAGAAGAAGGTATTGAGTCAGATACAGTCTTGAAGAATCCTAATAATGAACTGACCGTGACCTATTTGCTATATGAGCTAGAACGTCGATATCGTATTACTAGCCGTCCTCATCGCCTAACACCAGTGATCCTAGTGGCGATGGACATCCCTGCACCGCACGAGATTACAGAAGGTTGGATTCTCGAACATTCTTGGATTTTGAAGCGGGTTTTACTAGACGATCAGTTTTTAGATGCGATCTTTTATATTGAAAATGGATTCACTGTTGATGATATCGATATCAGTATTAAAAAAGCAAATTGGGATACACAACGAGAAACTTTATCCCAGCTTGAGTCTGATCTGGAACGATTACTAGAGCTACGAAATGAGCGTCAAGATACCATTGTGAGGTTATTAGGAGACGAAAAACTTGCAAAAGCAAATGAACTAGATGATGGTCAACGTGCTGCCTTAGCAATATTCTCGGGAGGCATTTCTGAACTCTTTGGTGGCGGATCGAGCGATCGTGATGAACTAATTAAAGCTCGACGAGAGGCGGCTGAAAAAGCCCTGGACTATTTAAAGGGGCGTGTGGATGCTCTTAGTGAACGAGTATCACTTGCACGTAAAGCGTTTTCAGAAGCAGGGGAAGAATATTCTGTAGCAGTTAAAAATAAAGCTCGTAAAGATTCACAAGTTTCGCAGTTCAAGCTACATCTTCGGCAAAATATTTTGCCTTATATGCATTGGATTTTGGATCATAAACATCACGATCATTTACTCTTTGAGCTAAATGACTTAGAGGTTCCATTTTTAGAGTCGGCGACTCAAAATTGTCGTCTCAGAAGGGCAACACCTGACGAGATTGAATCCAGTGTACCTGGTCTCATGCTGCGAGATGGAGATCTCTACATTGCGTCTTGCGATCCACCGATACCCCCATCACCAACTGCACCTTTGCCAAAGAAGCGGTTAGGTACGGTCGCAGATTTAAACCGTCCCTTGGGTTATAAAGGCAACTATATTATCTATCCACTGAAAGGCTGTTCCTATATTACTGACTTCATGAGTCAGGATTATGTAGATGATTACTTCGGTTTACGCGATCCTGCCACGAATCTAGGCTATACCGGAGAGGAATTATTAGCTTATGCTTCTGAGATTATCAATGATCCTGAATCTCGTTTATCAGAGTCTGAGCGTGATGCGCTCATCCAGGCTGTTGCGCGGGAGCTAACTAACCCTACTAGTAGTAGCGAAACAGTCATCTTGCCAACGGGGCAACTGTATATGGAAGCCTTGAAAGGCGAACAATCTCTTTTGGAAGACTTTAAGTTGGCTCATCGGGGCTTAGATGTACTGAAGGTTCAGGAAGAAGTGCGCCAAGGGCGGTTAGAGAACTTGCGCCGAGGCTTGCGGATGGTGGGAGATTCACCTGATCTAGAAGATCCAGATGTTGATAAAACAGTGTGGGTTCGGGATGGGCGTGGAGTGCGTGTTCCAATCAATGTGGATGGCGAGTAGCCTTTTGGGATAAAGGTTTGGCTTTTGTCAAGATACGAAGATCTCGTTCTATACAGCCTGTAAACCCAGCTTATGAGTGAAGTTGTTGAGATTATTCCACAGTCAGATGGGGGTCGCATCATTATTTTTGATGATGGGAGTCGCATCACTGAACTGGGTACAATTCATATCCAAGGTGATCCAGGTCCACAAGTTACAGATAGAGGGTTGGGCGATCGTCTCTTGTTAGGGCGTGATCCTGGAATTTTGGGCCGAAGAGCGATCGATACCAATAACCCAGAAGATTTAGCCTGGTTAAGGTTTGAAATTGAGCATGGCAATATCACGCAGGAATCCCGACCAATTGTGGTGGGAACGCCTGACGAGTTTGTGATAATTGCTGAGTACGATGGTTGGGGCTATATGATCGGGCGACGAACGGGTACTACAGTTGCAAGTCCCATTACAGGGCGTATGGGTGTAACGCCTATATTTTCTCGCGAACAATATCTTTGGGGAGTGCGAGGCAGTTCTGCGGCTCGAACAGCGTGGCGACGTGACTATCTTCGGGCAGGAGGCTTACCCTTTGCAAGCCAAGAAACTACAGATGTTATTGCTGACACCGGAATTACTCCAGAAGCTGCATTACTCAATCGCTCTACAGCAGAATTGAGTGTGAGTGACATTCCTCGTGCTTTGTTAATGCTGTCACAAGCCGCACTGCAATCGCAGGAAAGCGTCAGGCATTATACTGATCGATTTGTTGCCCAATACAATAGCGAAAGTTATGGTTCGATCGTCGGCATCATCGCTGGAATTTTAGAATTTGGGTTTCGCATCGTCACTGACATTATTGGTTTGCCTGCCGCTTTTGAACAACTTTTCCGAGAAGTAGGAACAGTTTTTCAAGAGATTGAACAGTCAATTCCTGATATTTTGGAGGGATTAAATAATGCACCGGCTGAAACAATCCTTGCAATTATCAGTGCTACTCAAGAGGCAGTCGTTACGTTAACTGGATTAGGTGATATTGGTACTGAATTCAGTACGAGTGTAGAGTTAGCTGATGATTTACGTAGCGCAGAATCGTCGCTGCACATCATACGAGGTACAGGACGTGTTATTGAGTTAATTCTCATTGTTAAATCACTGATCTCTGCGGTACGCCGACTTCCAGCTATAGCGGCTCGTATGCGCGCTAATATTGCAAGGCTCAGTCAGGCTATCACGCGATTGAGAGCTATGCGACAAGCTCTGAGAGAAGGTCGGCGATTGGCAGCGGCAACGGACGACGTTCGCGCTCCTAGAACTGAGTCACCTCGTGTTGACACACCTGATACATCAGAAACCAGATCGCGTCCCAGAAGCGAAGAGCCTCGTGTCGATGAATCAGATGTACGAGGAGATCGAAGTTCTGACGAGCGTTTACACTCAGATGACGCAACAGATCGTGATCTTAATGTTGATGAGGCACTTGATGAAAATGCACCCTATGGTTCACGAGAATCAGTTCCTCCTGAAAGATCTGGACGTGTACCCTTGCGACGAAGTGATGGAACATCAACCCGCTTAGACACTGAACGTCGTGCATTACATCGACTTCAAACTCAAATATTGACACGAGAGCAAATTAGGGCAGCCGCTCGTTTTGTCGGGCAGCGCCTTAATTCTCAACTCCAGCAGGTGTGGCGTGGCGTTTGGTCACAAACAGATCGGGATGATTTGAATGAGATACGTCGGTTATTGAGGCGTGCTGAAGCAGAAACAAGCCCTGCGGTGCAACGTGCTCTCAGGCAAGGAGCCTACGAAATTGCACGTGATTACTTATACCCACGTGTGGCAGGTAAATTTTGGAATTCTGTCAGAACCACACCCCGCTTAGCACATATTTTTGAAAGTGCTGGTCTGCAATTACGTCCAAATCGCGTACCTGTTTGGATTTTGCCAGATGGAACTGAAGTTAGACTGTCTTTGGAGCATTTAACTAGGGTTTCGGATAATCCACTGCTTGCAATTGATCCTAGAAATCTTTCAATTGTTCCGCTTGCTGAAAATACCGATTTACTTGAAGCAATACGTGCAATTAGCCGCTTCAGTGAATTTGCTACGGGACAATAATTTGAGATAAAGCTTTAAAGGGAATCTTTGTCGTTTAATATTGGATATTGTTTCCTGAGGTATTATAGCACTACGAAGATAGGTTAGGACATATTATAGGGGGTAGAGAAGCGTTCAGATGCAACTATGCCTGCACCATACAGTTACGACTTGCGCCAAAAAGCAATTGAAGCCGTTAAAGGC
>Ga0224722_1001961_pt1 | contig 11138 bp, 11 predicted proteins | sample Balambano_FR1_Me_FD_161646 | JGI IMG/M metagenome (GOLD analysis project Ga0224722, IMG submission 161646) | Freshwater sediment microbial communities from Lake Towuti, South Sulawesi, Indonesia - Balambano_FR1_MetaG | ecosystem: Environmental > Aquatic > Freshwater > Lake > Sediment | place...
TAACCTGGTCAAGAGCCTGTATCGAGAGCAGTTGGAGTTTTGAGGACTATCTAGTACGGAAAGGCAGAGCCTCAGATCCCCGGTTTTTTGGAAAAACCGGGGATCTTGGTTCCTTGCAGCCAGATCTCCGGGTTCTTGAAGAACCCGGAGATCTCACCCTCCGAAGCTGGGGTGCAGGGGGCGATCAACTACCTGCATTTGCTCCGCTACGCCGAGCGGTTTGAGTGGAGCCGGTTGTTTACAATTCCCGCATCTGGGCTGTTAATCCTGCCCCAGCCGGGGGAGGTGTTTAGCTACCTGCTGCGCTACCGGCAGATAGATTGACAATAGTGCGTAGGGTTGGCCTAACCCCGGCAAAGCTCACCCTACAACTCCAGGAGATAGGAGTTAGCCGCCGCCATCCTCCTATCTCCTATCTCCTATATTCCTTCTCTACCAAACTCTGGGCTGAAACTGCGCATCGTTGAGAATCTCCACCGTTTCCCCCGACTGAGCCAGCACAAACAACCCCTGGCGATAGGCGTAGCGGTCGGCCTCGGCCTCAATGCCAATCCCAGCCACTGCTCCATAGATCGTCATCTGAGCATACTCTGGGAAAAAGTCACGAAACTGGCCTAAATCCTGGATAAATGCCTTAACGTCTTCCACATTCAGTCTGCTTTTTACCTCAACCGCCAGCACATGGCCCTGGTTGACCACCAGCACATCAACTTCCATTGTCTCGCCCTGCCGCCGTCGCTTCACCCGCTGGCTGACCTGATCGACCGGAATACCGCGCTCTACAAACAGGCGTTCGCAGGCGGGGGCTACCAAGTCTTCCACAAAGCGGCCCCAGGCTCCGCCCAGTTCCGCCAATTGCTTGCTGACTTGCCGATTCACCCGCTTGTTTTCCTGAATGGCCGCCTGAAGCTGGCGATCCGTTTCTTCAGACTGCGCCTTGAGCACCCGCTCGGTTTCCTGGGTTTGCTCTTTCAGGAGGCGCTCGGTTTCCTGGGTTTGCTCTTTCAGCACCCGCTCGGTTTCCTCAAAACGGCGCTGGCTTTCCTCAAAGCGGCGCTGGCTCTCTTCAGAGCGGCGCTGATTTTCCTGAGCTTGCTCTTTAATCAGGCGCTCCGTTTCTTTTTGGGCTTCAGCCAGTTCGCCCAGTATGCGCCAAACATCATCGGCGGTGGTAGCCATAGCGAGTTAGCGGATCAATTAATTTCAATTCTAAGCTACCCACCTGCGCGGGTAGAGGTCGGCGTCTTGGCAGGAACTGGCGGCAACGACGACAACCTGCGGCGGATGCAGGCATCTAATAATGTGGATACTATGGGTTGGCTGGTTTTGGGGCAGGGGGTTGGGTGGCGATCGCAAGCTGAATTCCCTCCAACGTCCGCAGCCGATCCATAACCGCCACCACGCGCCCGTGGTTAACCGACTGGTCAGCCTGAATCACCACCGTGCCACCGGCTTCTGGCGATACCAAAGTTTGTACCGCCTCTAGCATTTGCTCATCACCTACGGGCTGACCACCCACAAACACAGAACCGCTAGCGTCCAAGGTAACTGTCACTTGCTGCTGAGGTTGCATTTCTCCCGTTTCAGCACCAGGTAGTGACACTGGCAACCCTTCGTTGCGGGTGAGAAACAAACTCGACAGGATAAAAAACGCCAGCACTGCAAATACCACATCGATCATCGGCACGATGTTGATTTGCGGTGGGGATTCGGGATCTTCGGGTAGGCGCATCACAACCTCAAGCGAACCAGACTGCGTCTATTCTGCCAGAGGTTTGCGGGCAACCCAGTACTTGCTCATAAAGTGAATTTGGTTACTAACCTGCTCAAATCCGGCGTCTACTAGCCGCTGGTTCAAATCATCGGTAACATAGTGACGATAGTAGGGCTCATGGAACATAGCCGGGAAGTTTTTCATCGCCACCTCAAACTCTGGAGAATCCAGCATTTGAATGGAGTCACAAATGACCAAAGTACCACCGGGCTTGACTACCCGGTAGGCTTCGTTAATGACATTTTGACGAGCCACAGCCGGTAGTTCATGGAAAAGAAAGACGCTCACTACCGCATCAAAGTAGTTGTCTATGAAGGGTAAAGACTCTCCGTTAGCCTGAATGAGCTGGGGCAGCACACCGGGCTTTGCCGCCAGGGTTTCGTTGGCCTTGCGCAGATACGCTGGTGATAGGTCAACTCCGTATAGAGACGCCTTAGGCAGAGTGTCACGGATCATACTGAGAGTACGCCCAGTGCCGCAGGCCACGTCTAAAATCTTGGGCTTGTCTCCAGCTTCAGCTAGCCCAGTTTTAAGCGGAGCCAGAATCCGCCGCCGCATGGGGTCGGCGGTACCATTGAACAAAATTTCTACCTGCAGATCATACAAATTGGCCGACAGATCACTGAGATAGCCGTTAGTTTGGTTATGGAAGTTCTGGAGGTAGTACTTGGGATATCCTGCTGTGTCAATATCCTGATCAAAGCCATGCTTGCCCTGGGTGTTGACCCGCTCCCAAATTCTGGGCAGGTCAAAGCAAACTAGCGGATAAAACTGGAAAAAGTCGGCCCAGGGATTATCAAACAGCAATTCCTTTGGATAAACTCCAGCTTCAGCATCCTGCCAATCGCGCTCAAGCAAATCGTTCATACGCTGCTGAAACAGTTGCAGCGTGGCTAAATTAAGCTCCTGCACCTGGACATTCTTAGGCGGATTAACCACTCGCATAACCCGACTGCTTAGAGTCTTGTGCGTGAGCCCAAAATAGCTTTTCCCTTGCTGGAATGTTTGGTAGGCCAGCTTCGTTAGTGTGTCAGCCATACGACCAATCAGTTGAGTCCTTGGTTTGAAGTTTGAAGAGAGACCATCTCTCGTTTGTAAATAATTGTAACGAACTTTTCCAGAAAGCGCTCTCTGCTACTGCCATTGCCAGCACCGCAATTAACATAAATTAACAATGATTAACGATTGAGTTAGGCGCTGGTAGGGCTGGATTGCGTGCTGATTTGCTGCTTAAAGCGAGCTAAATCGGCCAGTAGGTCAGTCTGGGCCGCCGTGGTCTGTTCCCCAGACTTCAGCCACTTAAGCTGCACGGTGCCCTGGGCCGCTTCCTCATCGCCGAGAATCAGGCAGGCGATCGCGCCGCTGCGATCAGCCCGCTTAAACTGTTTGCCAAAGGCCGCACCACTTAAATCTAGCTCTACGGCTAAACCGTTCTGGCGCAGTGCTTGAGATAGCTGCAACGCATTGGCTTCGGCTTTTTCTCCCCGCGACACTACGTAAACATCTGGGGGCGCTGCTTCGGTAGGCTTGAGTTGTTCTAGCAGTAACGTCAGCCGTTCCAGGCCAATGGCCCAACCTACCGCTGGCGTATCCGGCCCGCCTAACTCTTGCACCAGGCCGTCGTAGCGTCCACCACCGCACACCGTGGCCTGGGCACCGAGGTCGCTGGACTGAATTTCAAAGGCGGTGTGGGTGTAGTAATCTAGCCCCCGTACCAGCCGTGGATTGAGAGCAAACTCAATGCCCAGGTCGCTCAACTGGGCTAGGACGCAGTCGAAGTGGCGTTTAGAGCCGTCTCCTAGGTAGTCCAAAATATTGGGGGCATCGGCGGCGATCGCCTGAGTTTTTTCGTCTTTGCTGTCCAGAATTCGTAGCGGGTTGCGGGTGAGGCGGTCTTGGGAGTCGGGATCAAGGTCGGCTTTGAAGGGCATCAGGTAAGCCACCAACGCCTCTCGGTAGCGGAGGCGATCGGCTTTATCCCCGACAGAGTTCAGGTAAAAGGTTAGATTCTTTAGTCCCAGTGCAGTTAGCAAATCTGTCGCTAGGGCAATGACCTCAACATCGGCTCTGGGGTCAGCGCTACCTAGCACCTCTACCCCCACCTGGTGAAATTGTCGCTGGCGACCCTTCTGGGGCCGCTCGTAGCGAAACATGGGGCCGCAATACCAGAGCCGCTGTACGCCGCCCTGGGCATAGAGGCTGTGTTGGATGTAAGCTCGCACAACTCCAGCCGTGCCCTCTGGACGCAGAGTACAGGAGCGATCGCCCTTGTCTACAAAGGTGTACATTTCCTTGCCAACCACGTCTGTGGCTTCGCCAATGCCCCGCTCAAACAGCGACGTTTGCTCAAAGGTAGGGGTACGAATTTCCCGATACACCGCCCGCTGAAAAAGCTGCCGAGCCGCTGCTTCAACTCGCTGCCAGGTATGGATGTCAGCTACCTTGAGGTCATTCCCCACAAATTGGGGCTTGGGCAAAATGTCTTCCGTTCCTGGCAGCGATTGAATGGACTCCATAGGGCAACTCAGGTAGGTATAGCAAAAGATTCATCATATCCTGTGGCCTAACCTGCCTTCACGTCTTTAGGGGCTGGAGCAGCAAATTCTGGCAAAATACAGCAATTTACCTCATCAATGCAGACTTTGCCTGATTGCAACGCCCACCGAAACAAGGCAACTCGGTTGCCGGTAGCTGTCTTCGTCAGGATATTACTGATGTGGTTATCAACAGTACGCTTGCTAATTTCTAACTTCTCAGAAATTTCTTGATTAGTCAGACCTGAGGCCACCAATTCAACAATCTGCAACTCCCGATCTGAGAGGCTGCCCTGCCCATGCATGGGAGTTGTGTCGTCACTTGCCATACCAAATTTTCCCTGGATGTTATGTATTTATGCCTATCCCTACTATCACTATACGGCCTTATCTAGTTCCTGTAGGGTTTTTTGACGGGTCGCTTTAGGTGTCCCACTAGTCTTGGATTGGTATGCTCAGGAGTGTTCAGTAGGAGTATCTATGTTATCGGTTCTTATGCATTATCGGGGCCATTTTGACTGCCTCTGCCGAACCCTGTTGAGGCTGGGTTTGATAGCTTTGCTAATGCTAGCCATAGGGCTGGGGCAAGCGGCTCCAGTGTGGGCGGCCAATTCTTCAGGGGCAGAGCAACCGCCTGGAGCCACACGGGTAGAAGAACCTACCCCACCCTCCAATTCTCAGCCCGACGCCAGCACGGTACCTTCAGAAACAGTTAGCCGATTTGTCAGTGCTTATCTGGCTGTTGTCAAACTCATTGAGTCACGGGAGCAGAGCTTGCAGGGTGCTGAAACTGAAACCGAGTCTCGCCAGATGCAGCAGGAAATCCAGGCTGAGGCAGTGAGCCTAATTCAGGCTAACGACCTGACCCTGCAAGCCTACTGGGAGTTGTTGGGCCTGGCTAATAGCGATCCAGAGTTTCGCGAACGGGTGCTAGCTCAAATTGAGGAAGCTAGCCTGTAGTTCAAATCAAGGTTGCACAAAGTCTGAAGGGCGCTTGAAGCCTTCTACCGGCACATTGACCAAGGCTCGTTGCATAAAGTCTTGCCAGACAGGTGCTGCATAGGTACCACCAGTAGCCCCTGCTCGTAGCGGGGCGTAGTTATCGTTACCGACCCAGACAGCGGTGGCCAATTGAGGCACATAGCCGACAAACCAAACATCCCGTTGGGCATCAGTAGTACCAGTTTTACCTGCCGCAGGCCGACTGATTTGGGCGCTCTTACCTGTGCCTCGCACAATTACGCCCTGAAGTACATCGGTTAAGGCTGCCGTGGCCCAGGGATCGAGAACCAACTGCGGATTAGGCGTGTTATCGAGCAATACGTTACCACTGCTGTCAGACACCTGCACAATAAAAGTCGGTGGGGAGTGCCAACCATTGTTAGCAAAGGTCGCGTAGGCTCCAGCCATTTCCATTGGAGTTAAATCTACGGCCCCAAGCGGGAGAGAGGTGACGGGTAGCATCGGACTCTTGATGCCCAGAGTGCGACAGACTTCAATAATCTGGTTTACCCCCACGGCCTGCCCCAGCTTCACCGCTGGCACATTACGCGACACTTCCAGAGCCGTGCGAATAGAGATGTTACCCATAAACGACCCGTCGTAGTTTTTGGGGCTGTAGTACTTGTAGCCATCTGGGTAGCTAACGGGAGTATCGGCAATGGAACTGTCGGGGGTGTAGCGACCTGTGGCAAACGCCACATAATAAACGAAGGGCTTAAAGGCTGAACCAGGCTGGCGGACAGCCTGGGTAGCCCGGTTAAACTGGCTCTCTTCATAGCTCACCCCACCGACCATGGCTTTAACAAAGTGCGTGCGGGGATCAATCGCCACCAGTGCCATCTGGTCGGCCATGCGAGAAATGCGGGCGTTATGCCGCTGCACGACCTCTTCCGCCGTCCGCTGAAGGCCCAAATCCACTGTGGTTTGAACCCGCATACCACCTTTGACCACCGCCTCGTTGCCGAAGCGATCCTTTAGCTCTAGCACGGTAGCCTCGGTAACGTAGGGGGCAATACTGCTGCGGAAGGACTTAATTTCGCCTACCAAGAGCGGTGCAGCCTTGGCTGCCGCTTCTTCCTCAGCCGTAATCCAGCCTAGCTGGCGCATCCGGTTCAAAACGATGAGCTGGCGTTGCTTGGTTTGCTCATAGTTGTTAAAGGGGCTGTATTCTTCAGGTGCCTGAATTAAGCCTGCCATCATAGCGGCCTCTGGCAGGGTGAGATCCTTAGCTGATTTGTTGAAATAGCTTTGGGCCGCAGTTTCTACACCATAGTTGTTGTGCCCCCAGTAAACCTGGTTTAGATACATCTCCAGGATTTCTTCTTTTGAAAAGATCTGCTCCAGCCGTAGAGCCAATACGGCCTCGGCTACCTTGCGGCTGATGGTGCGTTCTGGCGTTAGAAACAGGTTTTTAACCAACTGCATGGTTACGGTAGACCCCCCTTCGACCGTGGTTCCGGCTTCGAAGTTCGCTAACACGGCCCGTCCTACACTGCTGGGGTTAATGCCGCTGTGAGAGTAAAAATAGCTGTCTTCTACAGCTAGCACGGCTCGCTTCAGGTGAGGTGAGATTTCACTGATATCTACAACTTCCCGGTTTGCCTCATCGTGCAGGCTGTAAAGGAGTGTACCGTTGATATCGTAAATGTAGCTGGTCTCGCTGGGTACGTAATTGCGTAGCACCCGCACATCAGGGAGATTGCGAAAGCTAATGGCCAAGCCCACTAGCCCGCCTGCCACCACAGCACTGGCAATCATTGTGGTACCCAGTAGGGCCGCAGCCGTGACCTGACCCACGTCTTGAACGTACTTCAGCAGATCAGTACTGCGCTGTACAAGCTTGGGGTGTGAGCGGCTTTTGTGACGAACGGTATGGGTAGACACGTTGTTTATAGTTACTTATTGGTTAAAGGGAGATGATTCTACGAGTAGATGCCAGAATAGATGCTGCAATTATAGTAGCCACTTCGGCGGCTAGTGAGTCTTAATCCGGCATAAAATGCACCCTAGCTTAGCCACATTAACGTTGACGCATGACCAACTCCTCCTCCGCCACTACCCCTACGCTTTCTCTAACTGAGTCTCTCCAGTGGATCTATCGTGGCGTTAGCGAAGTTTTTCCTGATCAGCCCAATTCTACTGACCCAGAACAAAACCTCGCGCGGCGGTTACAAATCTGCGATCGCCCCCTACGCGTTAAGCTTGGCATTGACCCGACTGGGGCCGAAATTCACCTGGGGCACAGTATCCCGGTGCGGAAGCTGCGGGCTTTTCAAGATGCTGGCCACACGGCTGTGTTGATTATTGGCGACTTCACAGCGCGCATTGGCGACCCTACTGGTAAATCTGAGGTGCGCCGCCAGCTCACGACCGAAGACGTTCAGGCCAATGCTAAGACCTATCTAGAGCAGGTTCGCCCCATCCTGGACTTTGACACGCCGGGGCGATTAGAAATTCGCTACAACTCAGATTGGTTGTCGGGGCTAAATCTAGGCAAAATCCTGGAGTTGCTTTCCACCATGACAGTGGGCCAAATGCTGGCCAAGGAAGGCTTTGCAGAACGCTATGAGAAAGGCAACCCGGTATTTCTCCACGAGTTTCTCTACCCGCTGATGCAGGGCTACGATTCGGTGGCTGTGCAAGCGGATGTTGAGCTGGGCGGCACTGACCAAAAATTTAATATTGCCGTTGGACGAGATCTCCAACGACACTTTGGCCTACCGCCCCAGTTCGGCATGCTGATGCCACTGCTGCTAGGGACGGATGGCACCCAGAAAATGTCTAAGTCCCTCAACAACTATGTTGGGCTTCAGGACGATCCCCTAAGCATGTACTCCAAGCTGGAGAAAACCCCTGATGCACTGATTCGCGACTATGTTGAACTGTTGACTACTCTCAATCTAGATGACCTGCCGAACAATCCCCGTGAGCAGCAAAAGCAGCTTGCTCTAGAGATTACCCGGCAATTTCACGGGGAAGATGCTGCTCTCCAGGCTCAGCAAGCTGCAATTAGCCTGGTGCAAGGCACAGGTGAACCTGCGGAGGGCGTGCCTGCATTTTCCCTCAGCCTCATCCAGTTCCCGGCCAAGCTGTTTTACATTGTTGGCGCTACTGGGCTTTGTGCCAGCAGCAGCGATGCTCGCCGCCAAATTCAAGGTGGCGGTGTCAAGCTAGATGGCGAAAAGCTAGCTGACCCTAATCAAGAGTTTGATAGCCCAGAGCCTTTAATTGGCAAGGTTATACAGGTCGGCAAAAAGAAGTTTATGCGCCTGATAGCTTAGCTGAGAATGTGCCACTTGTAATGATTAGTCAATCGGTATGCTTAGGAGATAATTCGCATTACCTCAAATTGACCCATGCTGGAATACATCACCCTCCCCAACAATCTGTTGCCCCCGGTTGCCCCCTATTCCCACGCGGTGAGAGCAGGAGATTTTTTGTTTGTGACTGGCCAACTAGCTGAGGATCCTGCGACCGGAGAGATTAGTCGGGGATCGTTAATGGCACAAACCCAACGGGTAATGGACAACCTCAAGCTTGTGCTTGACCATGCTGGTACCAGCTTTGACAACGTGGTGATGGCCCGAATTTTTTTGACCGACTTTCGAGACTATGAGAGTGTCAACCAGGTGTATGCCTCCTACTTTAAGGAAGGTCGCCGTCCCAGCCGCACGACGGTTGGTGTGATTGGTCTGGCTGACCAGGGAGACATTGAAATTGATTTGATTGTTTACTGCGGCGCATGACAGTGAGGCCACCGTGAGGTTTATTCAAACACTGGTGGCCACAGATCTGCAACCGGCACTTGCCAACCGGGAAGTAGTTCAGCGACCGTCAATACATCTTCATTGGTGAGGATGATGGCCCCTTGCCCAGGGCGATACACCATTGCCGTTTGGGTTTCAGGGTTGAGCAGAATACCCACCCGGGTGCCCAAGGACAAAAACTCCTGAATCTTGGTTTCTAGCTCTTCGAGCGTATCCGTGGGTGACTTAACCTCAACCATCAGGTCTGGGGCAAGCTCTGCAAAGGCACGGGGACTGCGTTTCAGCCGTTCGGCGGCCACAAAGGAGGCATCGGGAGCCCGTACATCGCGGTTGGGTAGTCGAAACCCAGCACTAGAGGCGGTTACTCGACCTAGCTGGCGAGGGCGCACCCAGTTACGCAATTGGGCGACGACCTCTGCGGCTACTTCATCGGACTCAAAACTTGATGGACTCATCACAATTACCTTGCCATTGACCAATTCCAGGCGGTGGTTAGGATGCTGAGTCTGGAAGGTTTCAAGATCCTCAAGCGTAAGCGTCATGATGGTTAACCCCCAAAGTTCCACATCACTGGGTTGGTATCTACATAGTCTGTCACTGTGCGGCTGATGATGTCCATGAGCTGTAAATCTTCAGGGGCAAGCTGGATTTCGGCGGCTTTAGCGTTTTCCCTGGCCTGTTCAGCATGGCGGGCACCGACGATGGCCGTGGTCTGAGGTTGGGCGATGAGCCAGGCCAAGGCCAGATTGCCGAGGGAGGTCTGGTAGCGATCAGCAATCGGTCGAAGTTGGGTCAGGGCGGCTTGGGCTTTCTCGTAGAGGGGCGACTGAAACAGCTTGTTTTTGCTGCGAATATCCTCGGCAGGGAACTGATGGTTGGGGCCAAATTTGCCGGTCAATAGCCCTTGAGCCAGGGAGGAGTAGGCTAGCACGGTCAGGTTATGATCGATGCAGTAAGGCCGTTGCTCGGTTTCAACTCCCCGCCAGAAGAGCGAGTAGGGCGGTTGCAGACTGTCGATGCGGCCATACTGGGCGGCCTCTTCCAGTTGTGACCGCGAAAAGTTAGACACCCCAATGGCTCGGATTTTGCCCTGCTCTTTAAGCTGGTTGAGCGCTCCCATCGTTTCCCCAATTGGCACAACTTCACTATTAAAGGCTCCCGAGGGCCAGTGAATCTGGTAAAGATCAATCACATCGGTTTGCAGGCGGCACAGGGAGTTTTCACAGGCTGCAATCACCTGCTCAGCCTTTAGGTGGTTGGGGAAAACCTTGGTAGCCAGGACGACACGATCTCGCACACACCCCAGTGCTTTTCCCACCAGGTCTTCCGAGTAGCCATTGCCATAGATTTCCGCCGTGTCAAAGGTGGTGATACCAGCGTCCAAAGCAGCCCGCATTGCATCAATTACGGTGTCATCGTCAATGCCCACCCAGCCTTTTTTGCCCGCCTGCCAGGTACCAAAAATAATCGGGGTAATAGCAATGTTAGTGTTGCCAAGGGAGCGAGTTTCCATAGCTAGATTCCTGATGAGGGGCTTAGGCTTGCAGACAAACCTAGGGTAATTGAGGACTGCGGCCAAAGATGAAACAACGACCTGATAGCTCTAGCATACTGAGAATGATCCTAGCCGGGGTTGGGAGCGACCTAGCTTGAGCAGACTTTGGCTGTATCTAGACGCTATATGCCTTTGAAACCCATGCCAGTTTCGGCTTCGGTGGGGGTGAGGATCGGAAACATATCCTGACGGGTGCTACCCCAGAAGTTGAGGGCAATTCCTACTAAAACCACGGCACCGCCCAAGTATTGAGGTGTCGTTGGTGCCTCTCCTAAAATTAAAAACGTCGCCAAAATGCCAGCAATAGGATTGAAGGAATTAGCCAGAGCTACCTCAGCGGTGCGGCTAATTTTAAGCCCCTGGAACCAGGCCAGTTGCCCACCGGCCACAATCACCACACCATAGCCCAGCATCCATTGCCACACAAAGGGTGAAAAAGCATCCTGAAAGTGAGTAGGGTCAAAGAGGATAATCACTGTCACGAAAAAGATGACAGTTCCCAGAGC
>Ga0224722_1001962_pt1 | contig 11137 bp, 14 predicted proteins | sample Balambano_FR1_Me_FD_161646 | JGI IMG/M metagenome (GOLD analysis project Ga0224722, IMG submission 161646) | Freshwater sediment microbial communities from Lake Towuti, South Sulawesi, Indonesia - Balambano_FR1_MetaG | ecosystem: Environmental > Aquatic > Freshwater > Lake > Sediment | place...
GGCTCCCCTGCCGCTCCCCCAAAGCCGAAGCAGGAGCAAATAGGACCTGAATTTACAGCGCATTGCCGCCCGTGGCCCTGCCCTTTGAAGGGCTATGCTCCGGGGCATGAGCAGCACCAAGGCCCTCATCTCACGCGCTGGTCGCGGCAAAACCGCCCCGGTGACGATCACCCAAGATGGGTTGGACGTGATCGAAGCCATGGCTGCCGAAGGGCAGGACCAGCGCACCATCGCCAAGCGGCTCGGCATCAACCACCAGACCTTCAACAACCTGCGCAAGACGCGGCCTGAGGTCGAGCTCGCGCTGGAACGGGGCCACGCTGCCCTGGGTGACGAGCTCACCCACCACCTGCTGAACGCTGCCCGCAACGGCAACATCGTGGCGATGATCTACCTCACCAAGGCCCGGCTCGGCTGGCGTGAAGGCGACAGCCCGGAAGCCCGGCCGAACATCACCATCAACCTGCCCGACAGCCAGACCCCGGAAGCCTACCTGCGCGCGATCCGCGTGGTGCAGGAGCCCGACCGGCTGCCCGCCCCGGAGAGCGCCCATGGCTGAGCCCATCCCTGACCCCATGCCCCACATGTTCGAGCCCGGAGACATGGGCGAATTCGAGCACGTGCAGGTCGGTGTCACCGCAGGTGGCCAGCCGGTGTACGGCCGCCGCCAGGTGAAGCCTGCCACCTACACGGGCGGCCGGAACGCTGACGGCAGCCCGACCCGCGCACGGCCGTGGAGCCCGGCGCGATGATCGACGCCATCAAGCCCACTCCTTACCAGTCCACCGTCCTTGCGGTCCCTGAGAAGTGGAACCTGCTGCTCGCTGGCGGCCGTGGTGGTGGCAAGTCGATGGGCGCGCTGCTGCTCGTCCTGCGCCATGTCGAGAAGTACGGCTCCCAAGCCCGGCCGCTGATCGTGCGCGAAACCCACAAGGCGGTGACCGAGCTCGAAGAGCAACTCGACGGCCTGCTGACCGCCGCCTATGGCCGGGGCGTCCGCCACAACCGAGCAGAGCACACCTTCCGGTTGCCCAATGGGGCCATCGTGGAATGTGGGCAGCTCGACGGGCCCAACGCCTACAAGAAATTCCAAGGCCGCTCGTTCACATTGCTGGTGATCGACGAATTCGGCCTGGTGCGGGACCGCCGCTGGGTTGACCTTCTCAAGTCCAACCTGCGCGCGCCGGAAGGCATTCCGCTCCGGGAAGTTCGCACTGCTAACCCCGGTGGGCCGCTCCATGCGCTGATCCACCAGAATTACATCGCCAAGTCGCTCGCCTGGCACCCCTACGAGGTGGACGGCGAAGTCTGGGTGAATTGCCCCTCGACGCTGATCGACAACCCGCACCTCGACCATGAGGACTACCAGCGCCGCCTCAAGGCGGCCTGCGGCAATGACGAAGAGCTCTTCCGGGCTTGGGTGGACGGCGACTGGAACATTGCCCGTGGCGCGTTCTTCGGTGGCGCGCTGGACGAGCGGGTCCACATGCTCCCGGTCGCATGGCCCTACATCATCGACCGGAAGGCCTGGCGGCCGTTCATCGCAATGGACTGGGGCAGCTCCGCGCCATCCGTTACCTATGTCTGCCTCAAGGCCCCCGGCGACGTTGGCCCGTTCCCGAAGGACAGCCTGATCCTGCTGGACGAGCTCGCCACAGTCGATCCCAACGACCCCAACCTTGGGCTCGGCTGGCCGCCCGGCAAACTGGCCGAAGGCATCCATGAGATGTGCGGCCGGTGGGGCGTTCACCCGCATGGCGTAGGCGATGATGCGCGCGGGCTGGAAGACACACTCCTCAACGTGCTCCAGCGCCACGGCATCAACCTCCAGCGTCCCCGGAAGGAACGGGTGGCGGGCTGGGCTGCAATGCGCGAGCGCCTGTTCAACGCGAAAGAGCAGAACGGCCGCCCCGGCATGTGGATCACCGCCCGGTGCCGGTACTTCTGGCAGACCGTCCCCTTCATCGAGCGCGACCCGTCCCGGCCCGAGGACGTGATGACCGATGGCCCCGACCATGCCGCCGACGCTGCCCGATATGCCGTCATGCACGCCAACGTCCGCTGGGGAACCGGCCGGGTGTCGGCAGGCCACTACTGAGAAAGGACCCGACTATGACCGACACCACCAATGGCGTTCCGATCCTCCCGGACATTCCCATTTCCCTGCACCCTGGCAGCCTGGGCAACATCGCCCCGGCCCTCGCGCAAGAGGGCACCCCCGGCGCGCGGGCCCTGTCCATCGCTCAGGCCGCACTGACCACCTCCTACATGGCCTACGCCAAGGTCGAAGAAGCGGTCGGCTCCCTCCCCCTGGGCGATGAGGTGCGGATGGTGAACGGCCGTCCGACCAAGCTGGCAGCCGGGGCGGTCGATGAGCTTGTGGCGGCAACAGAGGGCGCGTCGAAGCGCGTCCTGTCCGTGATCCAGAAGAATTACGAAGAGCTCGGCAAGATCGAGCAGGCGCTTGATGAGCAGGTGGCCGCCGCCATTGACGACCCCGCGCGCAAGACCCCCGTAGGCCTCTCGGTCGCGACCGAGATCAGGGCGCACGTGAAGGCGCTGCCCGATGGCAAGCGGGCGACATTCGCATACGCCGCCGTTGAAGCCGGGGACAAGCAGACCGTCGCCGCCCTCCTGCATGCCCCTGCCTACCTCTCTGGGCTCAGCGACAAGCAGATGGCCGCCCTGCGCCAGCGGGCCGCCCATGCCTTCGCGCCGACCGAAACGACCCAGCTCGAAGCCGTCCGCAGCGCCGCCAACATGGTCGCGGCCGCTGGCTCCCGGCTGGTCGAGCGGTTTGGCCGGGTGCAGTCGATGGCGTCCGGTGCGAGGGCGAGCTCGCGCAAGAAGATCGCCGCGTTGGGCGAGGTAGCGCAGTGAGCGATGTGCTGGCCTCTCTCTGGGCCGATGCGTTCATTGCCCGCCACGCCACAGGGCCGAAGCCGGAAACGGCGGCCGAGCTCGCCACGCGGCTCGTTCGGGAGGCGCGCACTGTTGCGCTCGACCGAGCGTTGAGCGACCTAGCGAACGGCTGCGAGGCCCGGCAGTGCGATATCGACCTGTTCAACGGCGATCCGCACATGAACCTGCGCTACCTCGACGCGCGGGATGAGGCGCTGGCGCAGCACGGTGACGGGCTCATCTGGCAGCCCGAACCGGACCCGGAGCCGGACGAGGGGGCGGAATGAGCGCCCCCCGGATTGCAGAGCTGCGCTTTGCGCCAAAGCGCCTCTCCCCCTGGGCAGCTCTCCGGGTCGGCATGACCCGTGAAGAAGCGTGTGCTGTCTTGGGGCCGGGGCCTAGCCGCGAATTCCTCACCCGCGTCCGCCAAGGGCAAATCATCTTCCACCCGCCGTTGCAGGTCGCAGGGCAGCCGGTCCTGCCGGGGCCGAAACCGGCAGAGCCGAGCCGGGGCCACGTCAGATATGTCAACAAGGACCCGGCCGCTCTTCGCCCGTGCATTTGCTGCCGCCGTTCCTTCGAGAGCAGCGGGCCGGGCAACCGGATGTGTGAGCGGTGCCGGGGGCGGGACGTGAGCCCGTTCGAGCCATAATTCCCCGTGATCGCAAAGCATTATGTCAATCTAAGTCGTTGAGATCGCTGGTAGGATGCGAGATCATTCGCCTCTAGAAACGGAGAAAGACGATGCAGCTCTATACCTTGTTTGCTGAGCGAGAGGGCTCCCGGTTCGTGGTGGCGCGCAATGTAACTCGTGCCCAGGCGGCCGAGCTGGCCGACCGCGACGTAGATTGGCCGGAAGGTCATGATGCAGTGATCGTCGGAGCTGACGGGGAGTTCTTTTACACCGACGACTGGGAGCCGACCGACTAGGGCTGGCCCTGCCCCTCCTTCTTCTTCTTTTCCCGCTTGAGGAAAATGTCCAAATAGTCTGCCAGCAAACCTAGGCCATCTGCCGTGATGTTCTCTGGGAAGATCAACGTCACGTCCCCCTCATCTAGCGGGAATACCGCCTTCCGCGTACCTTCGGGTCGCTCTTCGGGGGCAGGCTTCAAGAGATGCGATGGCACCTCTGGCCGTGCAACCTTCGGTAATTCTCCCGTTGCAGCGGTGATCAGCGTCACCTCGTGGCGCGCAGCGGCGCTCGATGATTGGTCAGTGAAAACCCATTCCCCATCATCCGAGAACCCAACAACCTTCGCGCCGTTGGGGAAGAGGTCCTGCCCGTTGACAGTGACCTGCACTAGATCGCCAACCTTCAGCTCAGGTGGAGGCTGCAAGTCATCCTCGCTCGATGCAGCGGCTTGTTTGTCTTCCTTTGTGGAAGGCTCGTAGAGGCCTGCATGCGATGCGGTTTGCTTGAATTCTTCCCAAAGCTCCGCCGCTGCGTCAGGCTTGAAGCCCAAATCGAACATGAGAAAATGCTTCGCCGTGCCGTCCGAAGGCAGATGATTGGGATACTCATTGAAAAGACTGCGATGCGCGACCGGTTCAAGCGCAACGCGCCGAATAAGGGCCCGACGCTCGGTATCATCTTCTCGTTGGTCGAGGATGATCTTCCGGGCCACATCACTGACCTTGATCTTGCGCTGATCACCTTCACCTGAAATGTCGATCAGGCCGTAGTATTTCATCGTGGCGAGTGTCTGTCGCCCACCACTGCTCTTGGGCCCATATCCCCAGGCGGACAATGCCGACGGCAATGGGCATTCGTAATCACCCTCTTGGGCGTGAAGCGCACGCGCCTGTTCGATAGCCTTTTGGACCGGAATGAACGGGTAGGCGGGGCTCCGCCCCGTGCGCCGCTTGTTAGCCTTGGTCTCGCTGTTCTCGTCTGTCATCATCGCCTCCTGACCGCTGGTTTTCGTTGGTTCTGTGAATTGTCTAGGTCAAAGCGGGAAAAATGTCCAGCCCCCTCTTGACGAATGTCCAAGGCTAATGCAGATAGCACGGCATAACAGAAGTGCGGAAGGTCTGCTGCCTATGAGGTGATGTAACGGAGGCCGGTAACGATAGCCGGAAAAGAAAAGGCCCGACCTGGTGGCCGGGCCTCTGGCTCCTCGGGCGGTGGCCGCCACGATTTGCTCTCTGTGGTAAGAAGTGAATCGCATTTTCGCCGCCCCAACGCAAGGAAAATAGGATGATCTGGGTCATTGCCTACATCCGTTTCCGCTATGGCCGGTGGGAGCGTGTGCGCGCTCACTGGCGTTCGCTGCCCTAAGGTAGCGGAAGGCGCAACTGAGAGGCGGCTCCGGTCGCTTCTCCCTGTTCAACACCTTGGCCCCGCTTCGGCGGGGCCATTTTTCATTGGGCGAGTGGGAATTGAGGGCGCACTGGTGGCAATTGGCACCATTTCCGCGACCTTTTGACTCCTGTGCATCAGCGAACCGCTTCTGCGCATCTCCTTTGGGCTCGGCACCATGGCCGGGCGACTTGGAGGTGCCATGACTACCGAAGTACCCACCGCCGACTGGACTACGCTTTTCCGGGAGCTGCCCGTCGCTATCGAACAGCTCAGGTTCCACGACGCGCATTGTTCACGGGAGGCGGCGCTCTTGCTGGATGGCGGCCTGATCGCGCTCAAGAAGCACCGGGCGGCCGAAGTCTGGGCCGAGCTCGTGCCGGTGATCGGCATGCTTGCCATCGAAGCCAATGACCATCGCCGTGAGGTGCTGCCGGAAAAGACCCGCACGTTCCTCGACGCGGTAGAGGGTGCGTTCAGCCAGTGGCTTGAAGAGCCAACGCCATCGCTCTGACCTGATTCACGGGCAATTTGAGGCCGCCTGGGCATCCGGGCGGCCTTTTTGCTGCCCGTCTCGCGGAAAAGGAGGTGCATATTCTGCTCCCCCAGCCGCTCCCCCGGCCTCTGGAAATGGGCCATAATTCCCGCTAAGTGCTTGGAATTATGGTGGGCGCGACAGGGATTGAACCTGTGACCCCACCCGTGTGAAGCTCAGGGTGGCTTGGCCGCGCAAGTTCGCGCCAGCAAATTGATGAGATACCAACCTGTTGTCGGCACTGGACTTTTGGCACAGAACGAGTTCGCACTTGTTCGCGTGGAAACGGCGGGTTTTCGCTCCCCCGCTGCTCCCCCAAAGGAGGTCCGATGGCCCAGACGAAGAACCGCAAGCGTTTCAACCCTCAGTGGATCGAACGCATCAACTACGATCCGGCCGCCGCGCCGCCGAGCGGACGCATGGAAATCGAGGATGAGGCCTGCCCCGGCCTGCTGCTCCGGGTCACTCCGCGCGGCGCAAAATCGTTCAGCGTCATCTACAAGGTGCCAGGGGAAGGGGGCGTCAGCCCGACCGGCCGCCTGCGCGTCGGGAAGCAACACCGCATCACCCTGGGCGCTACGCCACCGCTCGACCTCAGCAAGGCCCGCGAACAGGCCCGTGCAATCCTCAGCGCCGCGTCGGAAGGCAAGGACCCCCGCGCGCAGCGCCGGGAGCAGAACCTGATTCGGCACACCAACACCTTCGAGGCGGTCCGCAAGCGGTTCATCGAACAGGAGATCAAGCCCAGTGTACGGACGTGGACGAGCGTGGAGCGCACGTTGAAGCTGCACGTCGAGCCGCACTGGAAGGACCGGCCCATCAGCGAAATCCGCCGCGCCGACGTGCACGAGGTGCTGGACGGGCTCGTGCAGGCGGGCAAGGTCGGCACTGCCCGTGAGGTCCGCAAGCACCTGTCCCGGCTGTTCAACTGGGCTATCGACCGGGAGCTCGTCACGGACAGCCCCATCCACGGCATGAAGCGTGGCGACCTTGAGAAGAACGAAGAGGCAGGCCGGGCCCTCACCGACGACGAGCTGCGCCACATCTGGAAGGCGGCCGGTGACCTGGGCTATCCCTTTGGGCCGATGTTCCAGCTCCTGATGCTGACCGGGCAGCGCCGGGGCGAGTGGGCTTCTGCCACGCGCTCGGAGGTGGACACCACCCGGAAGGTGCTGGAGGTGCCGAAGGCCCGCTACAAGGGCGGCCGCGACCATGTCGTGCCCCTACCCGAACCTGCCTGGGCGATCTTCGAGGGGCTGCCCGAATGGGAGGGGAACGACTACTTCCTGCTCTCGACCCGCGACGGGAAGGTGCCCGTGTCGGGCTTCTCGAAGGCCAAGGCCCGGCTGGACGCGGCCGTGCTCAAGCTCATGCGCAAGGCCGACCCCGAAGCCGAGTTGCTGGACTACCGGGTGCATGACTTCCGGGTGACCTGCGAAACCCGGCTGGCCAATCTCGGCTTCAATCAGGACGTGCGCGACGCGGTGCTCGGCCACGCCAAGCCGGGCTTGCAAAAGACCTACAACAAGCACGACTACCTTGAAGAGAAGCGGGCCGCGCTGGCGGCCTACACGGCACACCTGATGGAGGTGGTGAAGTGAGCAGGTACAATCAGGCACTCGCGCTTGGCTATGCAGAGGTAGCCGAAGACGGCGACGACAAGCCGCTTAAGGGGCATGAAGATCGGTTGTTGGCCGCGTTGCAGCGCGCCGAACAGGCCTTCGAAGAAGCGCAGCCAGTGGCCCAAGATGCTAGCGAATTGGCCGAGCTAATGACCAAGAAGGGCTCCACCGGGTTGTGGGGCCGGGGCGCATATGAGAATCTTGCCAAGCATCTCGCGGCGGCAATTGAGACAATTCAGGAAATGGACCCAGTAGCGCGCCGTTTCCTCACCTGGGCCGCCTACACGCAAGGGCTGGTACGACCGGAGCCCAAGGTTACCGTGCGTGACGGGCGTCGGACTGTGACGCGATCCCTGTCGCTGATGGGCGGCGATCGGGAGCCTACCGGAACGACGCTGCCATTGGACCAGATGGGCAGCCAGCTCGTGGAGCATCTGGAAAACATGCGGCATTTGGTTGCCGCAGCGCCAGGCGAAGAGCCCTTCGTGCATTTTGCGGGTGGCGGCCTGTACCCCCAGACAGGGCCGAAGGAATGGAAGACGCTGCCACTGGATGCATTTGTCGAGGTCTTGTGGGAATTCTGGACTGACGTGACCGGCAGCGCGCCGACCGTTGGGGAGCTCAAGACGCGCTCGCAAACACCCGAAGAGGTACGTGCAGGTATTGCAGTATCGAATGCAGACGAAAACCGCATCTTCACGAGCCCGGCTGCGCGGATGATCTTTGCGGCCACCGGTCCCCTGCGCGGTGACCACAATGAAACGCTTTATGCGAAAGGGACGGTGCACAACGCGCTGAAGAAGCGCCAAGCCATGCTGCGCGAACGCAGGAGTAATAAGGCCGCCGATTAGCGTCCTAATGCCTCCCGTGTGGTCTCCATCAAAACCCGCCACCCTCCGGGCAAGTAAAGCAACCCGGAGGAACAGCGATGGCAGATCGCTTCATCAGCGTGAAGGAGGTGCTCAACCGCATCTGCCTCTCCCGCACAGAATTGTACGACCGGATCAATGCGGGCACCTTCCCGCAATCGGTCGCGCTTGGGCCCCAGAAGGTCGTCTTTGTCGAGGCCGAGGTCGACGCCTGGATGCAGGCGCGGATCGAGGGAGGGGACAACGGCATCGACTGGCGGCGCTGGCGCGCGCAACGCGCGGTCGCTTCCCGCCGTGATCGTGGAGGCGGTGCATGAATTGCCCCGCGCCATGGGGGAATGACGCGGGGCAGCTCCACCGGGACCCGTTGTCTATATCGCCCACCGAACCGCCCCCGGCTCTCATCAACTTCATCGCTGCCGTGCGGGCGATCAGCCCGACCACCTGGGCAGCCTTGGACGACATCAAGCGACAAGGGCTCAAGCCAACGGACGTGAACGGCATGATTGCCACCGCTGCGCGGCACCGCGCGCGCTGGCGGCCGGTTTTGGCCGCGTTCGGCTGGCTGCCGACGGCCGACGGCCGGGGCGTGGTCAATCCCCTCATGGGCCCGGCGCGGTTGTCCCAGCCTGCCCCGCTCGATCCCGAATGCCGCGCGGCGCTCCGCCTATGCCGCCTCGCAGCCTAACCAGCTCCCCAGCGAACGGAACCGATATGCAGGACCAATCCCCCGCCGCTGAGGCGGCCCCCTCGCTCACCTGGCTGGCCGAGCTGCACCCGGCCGTCCAATCCCGCATCTGCCATGGCCGGAACGACCCCGAAGCCTTCGTGCCGTACCTCGCCCACCTCACTGGGGAAGAGCTGCGCGCCATTTTCACCAATCCCGCCCTTCCGGGCCTGCATGTGGCGATGGAGCCCGGAGAGGCCCGCGACAGGGAGGTGATGCGGCTGATCCGGCTGGTCATCTGGCACCGGGAGACGTGGGCCCATGGCGCACTGCCCGAAGAGCTGAACGATCACGCCTTCGTTCGCCACTACGGCAACAAGCCGGTGGTGGTGCATTGGTCGGCGGGTGGCGAGCTCGTTCACCAGGCCATAGGCGACTTCAAGAATTCGCATATCGACCGCTTCATGCCCGCCGTGGACCCGAAGACCGGGCAGCTCGTTCGCGCCCCGCTCGCTACCGCCTGGCTGACGCACCCGAACACCCCGCGCTATGACCGAGTGGAGTTCCTGCCCGGAGATGCCGACCCGCCGCCCGGAGTGCTCAACCTCTGGCGCGGCTGGCCCTGCCGCGATGACGTGACCGACGACAGCGAAGGCGAGCCCGTCTGGTGCCAGCGGTTCCTCGCGCACATGCGGGAGAACGTATGTGGGGGCGACCACGAAACGTACTGGTACCTGCTCGGCTGGATGGCCGATGCTTTGCAAAACCCGCACCGCACCTCCGAAGTGGCCGTTGTGCTCCGGGGCCCGCAGGGCTCTGGCAAGACCCTCTGGGCCAAGCTGTTCATGGAGCTGTTCGCTCCGCACACGCTGACCCTCGACAAGCCCGACCACCTGACCGGCAGCTTCAACAAGCACCTGCAGGACAAGAGCATCATCTTCGCGGACGAGGCCTTCTTTGCCGGCAACCGGCAGCATGCCGCCACGCTCAAGACCCTCATCACCGGCGACGAGATATTCGTGCATCCGAAGGGCGTGGACGGCTTCATGGCGAAGAAGCTCTTCCGGCTAATCATCGCCAGTAATGACGAGCACGTAATCCGCGCCGAAGCCGACGACCGCCGCTACCTCGTGCTGACCGTGGACGCAGGGGAGCATAACCAGAGCGCCGCCTACTTCGGGGCCATCGTGGACGAGTGGCGGGAAGGCGGCCGGGCCGCCCTGTTCCAATGGCTGCGCGGGGCGTACTGGCGCAAGATGCTGGAGAGCGGCGCGTGGGACGTGCGGGACCGGCCGAAAACGGCCGCGCTGCAAGCGCAGAAGGATATGAGCCTGTCTCCCGCCACGCGGCTGGTGCACAACATGTTGCGCGATGGCGAAGTGCCGGGCCTGTACGGGGCCGATGAGAAGCGCGGCTTCGTATTCGTCGCCACGCGCGCATTGCAGGAGGCGGGCCGCCTTGGCGAGGAGCACGAGCGCGGGCTGGGCGAGGCCCTGTGTGTGCTTGCCGGTGCAGGTGCGGCGAGCGTCCGTGCCTACCTGGGCGAAGGGCATGCCCGCCGCCAGTGGCGCGGGTACTGGCTTCCGCCGCTGGACGAGTGCCGCCGTCGCTGGGAGGCGCACCTTGGGCGCAAGGTGGAGTGGCCCGCTGGTATCGCCACCTGGGGCTTCGAGGCCCCGCCACCCGAGCCGGACGACGACTTGCCGTTCTGAGCCGGAAGGCGCTGCCACCCGGCTCACGTGAGGCGGGTCGAGGCGGGGCCCGCCTTACGAAATCGCCCATGTATCCTGAGGTTTAGGCCGGTTTAAGTCGGGAAGTCGCCAAACCGGGGGGAGGCCCAGTGGGGAGGGCTGCTACCGATGGCTGCTGCTGCCAGTAAACCCAGTTCTTACCCGACTTACCGACTTACCCGACTTAAAGAATAAGAATTACTAGGGAGTAGTGAGGCTTAGGGTAAGTCGGGTTGGCAAGTCGGCTTTGAGCCGGGTCGCGGCTGGCGACTTAGTGAGGAGCCCCGCCCCTGGGCTCTGGGCCAGCGATCCCGGCTCTTCAGTCCCTAAAAAGAGAGGCCGGGCTGGGGCCAATTGTGGGCCGATCGTACCGCAAAACGCACCCTTGGCTCCCCTGCCGCTCCCCCAAAGCCGAAGCAGGAGCAAATAGGACCTGAATTTACAGCGCATTGCCGCCCGTGGCCCTGCCCTTTGAAGGGCTATGCTCCGGGGCATGAGCAGCACCAAGGCCCTC
>Ga0224722_1001963_pt1 | contig 11135 bp, 10 predicted proteins | sample Balambano_FR1_Me_FD_161646 | JGI IMG/M metagenome (GOLD analysis project Ga0224722, IMG submission 161646) | Freshwater sediment microbial communities from Lake Towuti, South Sulawesi, Indonesia - Balambano_FR1_MetaG | ecosystem: Environmental > Aquatic > Freshwater > Lake > Sediment | place...
GGGCAGAGCCTATGCTTAAATCTAGGGAAATGCAAGAGTGGAAGCCTGATATGATTATTGCCCTGCATATTGCACCGGAGTATCCTGTTGGTACAATTGCAACAAGAGAAGGCCTTTTATTTGCGAATACATCTGAACTCTTTATTGACTTAGTTGGAAAGGGTGGACATGCTGCCTATCCTCACCAAACGAATGATATGGTAATTGCTGCTTGCGGCCTTGTAAGTCAACTACAAACGATTATCAGTAGAAATGTTGACCCATTGGATAGCGCCGTAATTACCATTGGAAAAATTACTGGTGGTACAGTTCAGAATGTCATTGCTGAGAAGGCTAGACTTGAAGGCACAATACGGACCCTATCGGTTGATTCGATGAAAAAAGTGAAAAAACGAATTGAGTCTATCGTTCAAGGAGTGGCTATTGGATACGAGTGCGAGGTTAAGATAGATTACGGTAGTATGTATCATCAAGTATATAATGACCATTCGTTAACAAGGGAATTTATGAATTTTGCCGCGGAACAATCCTCAGTTCACGTGATTGAATGTAAGGAAGCAATGACAGGAGAAGATTTTGGATACATGCTAGAAAATATACCTGGCTTCATGTTTTGGCTAGGAGTTGAGTCTCAGTATGGACTTCATCATTCAAAATTAAATCCCAATGAAGATGCAATTGAAAATGCGATTATGCTTATAACCTCATACTTGGATTATAAAGGAAATTAAAATAAAAGAGTTTATTTTACAAAAAAATAGGGCAAACCATATAGTGGGTTAGGTGCTATATTAATAATAACTCTTTTTTAACATCTATTCCTTCATAACAATTGACTCAAGCATTAGGTTACTACTATAATTGTATTTGTATTTTTTTTCACAATAACTACATATTTTTATACGGAGGGATTTATAATGGCAGAACGTATGGTAGGAAAACAAGCTCCACGCTTTGCGATGGATGCTGTACTTGCAAATAAGGAATTCGGTAAAGTAAGTCTTGAAGAAAATATGAAAAACGATAAGTGGACAGTTCTTTTCTTTTATCCAATGGATTTCACTTTCGTATGTCCTACAGAAATCACTGCATTGTCTGATCGTTACGATGAGTTCGAAGACCTTGATGCAGAAGTAATAGGAGTTTCTACTGACACCATTCACACTCACTTAGCTTGGATTAACACTGACCGTAAAGAAAACGGACTTGGCGACCTTAAGTATCCTTTAGCTGCTGATACAAACCATGTTGTTTCACGCGAGTATGGCGTATTAATTGAAGAAGAAGGTATTGCATTACGTGGTCTGTTCATCATCAGCCCAGAAGGTGAAATGATGTACTCTGTAGTAAACCACAACAATATCGGTCGTGACGTAGATGAAACATTACGTGTACTTCAAGCACTACAAACTGGTGGTCTTTGCCCAGCAAACTGGAAACCAGGTCAAAAAACTCTTTAATTAACAAAGCGGAAAAGGCCTTAACATCATGTTAGGTCTTTTCTTTAAGTAATGAAAATTAATTACTGGGAGAGTTGTAAAATGAAACTTAGAGCACCAATGCCAGAGCTATCTGGTGCAACAGCATGGTTAAATGGTGAGGTTACGAAAGCTGATTTAGTTGGAGAAAAACCTACATTAATTCACTTTTGGTCAGTAAGCTGCTACCTATGTAAAGAAGCTATGCCACAAGTGAACCAATTCCGTGATGATTATAAAGATAAATTAAATGTTATCGCTGTTCATATGCCAAGAAGCGAAGAAGATCTAGATCTTGAAGCAATCAAGAAAACAGCTGAGGAACACGGAATTTCTCAACCAATTTTTGTTGACAGTGAACATAAATTAACAGAAGCGTTTGAAAATCAGTACGTACCTGCATACTATGTATTTGATAAAGAAGGAAATCTTCGCCATTTCCAAGCAGGTGGAAGCGGAATGAAAATGTTAGAAAAACGCGTAAATCGTGTTTTAGATGAAATGGAAAAAACAGAGTAAAATTTTTAAAAGACTAGGGAAGCCTAGTCTTTTTTTTATATGAAGAAATATTGTAAAAGGGTGGAAATTCATTTCGAAAACCGATATATTTATTACTATGTTCAAGAATTTTTTAGAAATTCTGACAAATGAAGGGGGATTTTCATGGAGGTTTTTAAAAAGCTGAGAGAATTTTACTGGCCTTATAAAAGTTATTTCTTATGGTCAATGTCATTTCTATTACTTATTACAGGAATCACTGTAATATACCCGATTATTCTTCAAATTACGATTGACGATGTAGTCCTAGGGGGAAGGTACGAATGGATTCCAATCGTTAGCTTAGGTTTTGTAGGTGTTATGGTTATCAAGGGGATTGGAACGTATATTCACCAATATACAGGAGACTTGTTCGGAATAACCTCCGTTTATAAACTGAGAAATCGACTTTATGAAAAGCTGCAGTATTTACCGTTCCATTATTACGATAATGCCAAAACGGGAGATCTGATGTCGAGGTTAACGGCAGATGTAGAGGGGTTTCGTTTTTTTCTTTCATTTGGGTTTTCAGAATTGATTCGTTTTATCGTCTTAATTGGCATTACTTTTGTGGTTATGTTTTACTATTCTGTACCACTAACCATTGTTACTTTGATCACACTCCCGTTTTTAGCGATCGTTGTTTATAAATTCGATCGAGCGGTTCACCCTGCATTTAGAGGAATTCGAAAATCCTTTGGGAAATTAAACACAAAAGTTCAAGAAAATATTAGCGGCATCAACACGGTGAAGTCTTTATCAAGAGAGGACTTTGAAATCGGAAAGTTTAACCATTCAAATGGTGACTATAAGGATAAATATATTTTCACCTCTAATATTTGGGCAAAGTATTTTCCGCTAATGGAGTTGCTAGGCAATATTAGCGTTGTCTTATTGTTATCTTACGGGGGGTACCTTGTCATTCAAGAAGAGCTTAAACCAGGTGAGTTAGTGGCCTTTTACAGTTTGGTTTGGTACATTATGTGGCCGATTATGAACTTAGGTTTTGTTATTAATTTATTTTCTCAATCGAAAGCTTCTGGAGAAAGGCTCTTGGAAATCCTTGAAGCGGAGGGAGAGATTGAGGAGAAAGATGGGCAATTAATTGTTGATAGATTGCTAGGAAAGGTAGAATTTAAGAACGTTACCTTTAAATATACTGAGAATGATTCTGGGGCATTATATGATGTTTCTTTTATTGCTGAGCCTGGAAAGAAAATTGGGCTATTAGGCCCTACAGGGTCAGGAAAAACCACCATAACACAGCTCATCACTAGATTTTATGACGTTACTGAAGGGGAAGTATTAATTGACGGTGAGAAGGTTCACAATTACGCACTTAAATCTCTAAGAAGCAATATTGGATTTGTGTTACAAGAATCCTTTCTGTTTTCGTCTTCCATTAGAGCTAATATTTCTTACGGAAGACCTGAAGCAACAATGGAAGAGATTGTTGAAGCAGCGAAAAGGGCTCAAGCACATGAGTTTATTATGGAGCTTCCCGATGGCTATGACACCATGCTTGGAGAACGTGGAATGGGATTATCAGGTGGTCAGAAACAGCGAATTGCCATTGCAAGGGCGATTTGTGTGAACCCAAGCATTCTTATTTTAGACGATGCTACAAGTGCTGTTGATATGGAAACCGAATATAAAATACAACAAGCACTTCAAGAGGTGATGAAAGGGCGAACAACATTTATTATTGCACATAGAATTTCATCGCTTAAGCATGCTGATGAAATACTGGTTCTAGATAGAGGGAAAATTGCAGAACGAGGAATCCATGAACAGCTATTCAACCAAAACGGACTTTATCAGCGCGTGTATGATATTCAATACCAAGACCAAAAACAAATTATGCAATCGCATATTGGATAGGGGGGATCATATGAGTAAGAATCAATCAAGTGTGAGTGAGAATGCAATAAAAAGATTTGAGTATTCACAAGACCAGGTAATTGATAAACCGTTTAACTGGGGTCAGATGCTGAGATTGTTCAGTTATATGAAACCATATCGGAAAAATTTACTTCCTTTTTCAATGATTATGGTACTGATCAACACAGCAGTAAGACTTATTATCCCGCTATTGATAGGGGTGTACACATTAGACCGAGCCATCGTTAATAAGGATGCGAAACTCCTAATTACACTTGTAGTCATAATTTCAGGTTTATATGTGGCATCTTACATAGCAAATTTCTTCCGGATAAAATGGATGAATCAGCTTGGGCAAAATGTTATATATGACTTAAGGAAACACCTCTTTACCCATGTACAAAATCTTTCGCATCGATTCTTTGATCAAAGATCAGCAGGTTCCATTCTTGTAAGAATTATGAATGATATCAATTCTCTTCAGGAGTTATTCACGAATGGAGTTATTAACCTATTAATGGATGTTATTCTTTTGATAGGTGTAATGGTTATATTAGTTACCTTAAGTCCCGAATTAACATTAGCTATAATGGTTATCTTACCGATCATGTTCTTTATTTCTACAAGTCTTAGAAGAAATATTAGAAAGTCATGGCAGGTTGTTCGTCTCAAGCAGTCAAAACTAAATTCTCATCTGAATGAAAGTATTCAAGGAATAAGAGTAACTCAGTCCTTTACTCAAGAACAGGAGAACATGGCATTTTTTGATGGTGTGAATACAGAGAATTTTCAAAGCTGGAGAGAGGCTTCTCAAAAAAATGCGATGTTCCGTCCCATGGTCGAATTAACGAATGCGGTCGGGACAGCTGTTCTTATCTGGTTTGGAGCTAGTCTGATTCAAAACGAATCGATAACGATCGGTGAGTTTGTGTCCTTTGCCTTTTATCTAGGAATGTTTTGGGAGCCGATTTCAAGGCTTGGTCAAGTATATAATCAATTGTTAATGGGAATGGCATCTTCTGAGCGCATTTTTGAATTCTTGGACGAAAAGCCGATTGTATCTCAGAAGGAGGCAGCTATTGAACTCGAAAATATTCAGGGGCATATAAAGTTTGATCAAGTTGAGTTTGCCTACGATTCAAATCGTAAAGCACTAAAAGGCATATCTATGGAGATGAGAGCCGGTCAGACCGTTGCCCTTGTAGGCCATACTGGTTCAGGGAAAACAACGATTGCGAACTTAATTAGCCGGTTTTACGACCCGACAAGTGGTAAAGTAACCATCGATGGGACTGATTTAAGGGATGTTTCGTTAAAAAGCTTAAGAAAACAAATAGGCGTAGTGCTACAGGACACATTCATATTTTCTGGTACGATTATGGAAAATATATTATTTGGAAATCCCGAGGCTACGGAAAAAGAGGCAAAAGAAGCTGCAAGGGCTGTTGGTGCTAACGGGTTTATTGAAAGACTTCCTAATGGGTATGAAACAGAAGTAGAAGAGAGAGGAAATGTTCTTTCCGTAGGGGAGAGGCAATTAATTTCCTTTGCTAGAGCCCTGCTTGCAGACCCTAAAATTCTTATTTTAGACGAAGCAACGGCAAGTATAGATACAGAGTCTGAGCAAAAGATTCAAAATGCCTTAAAGACTTTGTTAAAAAACCGTACAGCTGTTATGATCGCTCATCGCTTATCGACGATACGTGAAGCAGATCAAATCTTTGTTTTAGATCATGGTGAAATAATCGAGCAGGGTAATCATGAACAATTAATGAATGTTGAAGGGGAATACTATTCTCTTGTAAGAGCACAATTTGCCATAAACACAGCGAGTTAATCGAGTGGTCCCCCAACCTGAGATGGGGGCTTTTTCCTTTCAGTCCTTTGTGCTAAAATGGTAAAATACTTCAACAGTATTCGGAGGAATATTTTTATGAAAAAAGAATTTGCTGTCATTGGCCTCGGTCGTTTTGGAGGAAGTATTTGTCGTGCACTTGCTGAAGAGGGTATGGAGGTTATGGCTATTGATAATAGCGAGGATCGTGTGAATGAGTTTTCGATGATTGCTTCTCATGCCGTAGTCGGAGATTCAACTGATGAATCCGTTCTAAAAAGTCTTGGTATACGTAATTTTGACCACGTGATCGTTGCCATTGGAGATGACATACAAGCAAGTATTTTAACTACGCTTATTTTAAAAGAGCTTGGTGTAAACAATATCACGGTTAAAGCACAAAATGATTATCACGAGAAGGTACTTAGAAAAATTGGTGCAGACCATGTAGTTCATCCTGAGAGAGACATGGGGAAAAGAATTGCTCATAATATCATATCAAACAGTGTGTTGGATTATCTTGAGCTTTCAGATGAGCATAGTATTGTCGAGATTGTTGCAAGTGACCGTCTAGTAGGAAATACCATTATTGATTTGGATATTCGTGCGAAATACGGTATTAACATTGTTGCTATTAAACGAGGTAATAATATCATTGTATCACCACAAGCAAATGAGCCCATTGCAGAAAAAGACGTCTTAATTGTTATTGGTGCGGATGTAGACATTAATCGTTTTGAAAAGAAAGTTATCCAATAAATCAAAGAAAAGCCACTCATTTTGAAAGAGTGGCTTTTTGTTTTATACCTCCATAATGATCGGTAAAATCATCGGACGACGTTTTGTTTTTTCATAAAGGAAAGGAGATAAGGTGTCGGTAATTTCATTTTTAATTTCCGACCATTGGGTTGTCTTTCTTTCCATCACTTTATTTAAGTGCTTAGAAATTAGTGATTGTGCATCGTTAATCAGGTCACCGGACTCTCTCATATACACGAACCCGCGAGAGATGATATCAGGTCCAGCAGCGATCTTAAAGTCTTTCATATTAATGCTTACAACAACAACGACAAGTCCTTCTTCAGAGAGGATACGACGGTCTCTTAAAACGATATTACCGATATCGCCGATTCCGCTTCCATCGATATAAACATTTCCAGATGGAATCTTACCAGCAACTTGTGCAGTATCTTCGCTTAAAGCTAGAACCTCACCATTATCCATAATAAAGCAGTTTTCTTCTTCTACTCCACAATCCACTGCTAGTTTCGCATGCATTTTTTGCATGCGATATTCCCCATGGATTGGCATGAAGAACTTAGGTTTAATCAGTCGTAGCATAAGCTTTTGTTCTTGTTGTCCACCATGACCAGAAGTGTGAATATCATTTAATGATCCATGAATTACATCTGCTCCTGCTCGGAATAGCATGTTTATCGTACGACTTACACTTACCGTGTTTCCTGGAATAGGTGAAGATGAGAATACAACAGTATCTCCAGGATTGATTTGAATTTGGCGGTGAGTACCATTGGCAATTCGTGAAAGAGCTGCCATAGGCTCTCCTTGGCTTCCTGTGCAGAGAATCGTTAGTTGATTAGCTGGAATTCGATTAATTTGTTGTGGCTCAATAAATGTATCTTTTGGTGCACGAATATAACCTAATTCTTGTCCAATGCGAATAGCCGCTTCCATACTTCTACCAAAAACTGCAATTTTTCTACCGTGTGCAACAGCAGCCTCTGTTACTTGTTGAAGGCGGTGGATATTAGATGCAAAGGTAGCAAAAATAACTCGCCCTTCTACCTTTCTAAAAATATCCTGAATACTTTCGCCAACACGTCGCTCTGACATAGTGAAATCAGGTACTTCACTGTTAGTACTATCAGACAATAAACAAAGCACGCCGTCTTTACCGATTTCTGCCATTTTTGTTAAATTAGCTGGTTCCCCGACTGGAGTGAAATCGAATTTAAAATCTCCTGTGTGGACGATTTGTCCTGGCGGGGTTTTCACTACTATTCCATAGGAATCAGGAATACTATGAGTAGTTCGAAAGAAAGTAACGGATGTCTTTCTGAACTTGATGATGTCATCTTCTTTAATCTCGATTAATTTTGCCGTGCGAAGTAATCCATGTTCTTCAAGTTTATTTTTAATTAAGCCAAGTGCAAGTTTTCCGCCATAAATAGGAATATTTACTTCTCTTAGTAAATAAGGTATTCCACCAATATGATCCTCATGTCCATGTGTAACAAAAAGGCCTTTAATTTTGTCGACATTTTTCACAAGGTAAGTGTAATCAGGAATTACGTAGTCAATTCCAAGTAGCTCGTCCTCTGGAAACTTAATACCGGCATCAATCAAGATAATTTCATCTTGGAATTGAACTGCATACGTATTCTTTCCGATTTCCCCAAGGCCGCCAAGGGCGAACACGGCCGTTTGATCGTTCTTAACAAATTTCATAAATTAATCAATCTCCAATACATTAAAATCTTCATTTTGTTGTTCATACTCTAAGAATGCACCCGTTACTGGTGTAACAAACTCGATATTGTATGGTCGGTCTGCCAATTTTGTACGGACTTCTCGTTCTGAATCCGCTTTAACATAAACGGTTTTTGTCTTTTCTCTAACTGGTACCTGTGTTTTGTCTTCTTGAAAATAAACTTTGAATATCATTTAAATCTCTCCTTGTTCCGATAGTAACTTTTTCTATTATATCTAAAAATAACATGTATTTCATGTTTTTTCTCATTTAATAGTAGGATTATGTGTAATTAACCATTATTTTACATTATTACAAAAGAATATGTAGTGGCAATGATTAACTTTACAAAAAAGAAGTAGCCCTTCGCAAGTTTAGAAGGGCTTTCTCCTGAGAAAAAATCTATAGTATAAGAGTTGGCTTGGGGAAGCCCCAAGCCAGGAAGGTAAAACTTAAGCAATTGTTTTTTTACGTAATAATTCGTTCCACTGCCTAACAAGCTTTTTTCTAAGCTTCTTTAACATGGTGGATCATCTCCTTACAAATAATATTTAAACGATCCTTGTCCAAAGTAAAGAAAATTTGTCCCGGAAGCATTTCTTCTACTTATATTATATGTTGTTTTAATAATTTTTCTCGTGGATAAAGTTGGTATTTTAGTGAATTTATAAAAAAAACTGCTGGTAGTTTTACCAGCAGCAACTATTATCTCTCTACGGCAATTGAATGATCAGGTATATAATATGGGTCTTTTTTGTTAATATGATCATAAAACATCACACCGTTAAGGTGATCAATTTCATGTTGGAAAACAATTGCCATAATTCCTTTTAATCGTAGCTTAACTTCTTTTCCATGTAGATCAAATGCTTTAACCGTAATTTTTGAATATCTTGGCACAAACCCAGGGAATGCTTCATCTACAGATAGACATCCCTCGCCAGAAGTAAGATAGGCTTTTTCTACGGAATGACTAATGATCTTCGGGTTAAACAATGTATAGCTATGGATTTGGTCTATTTCATCTTTTGCATGAATGGCGATCATTCTTTTTGAAACGTTTATTTGAGGTGCTGCAATGCCTATTCCAGCTCGTAACTGATACTTCATAGCCGTTTCTGGATTTTGGCTATTTACTAAATATTCATGCATACTTGTTAACAGTTCAATATCTTCTTGAGAGGGAGGCATGGAAACTTCCTCGGCTACTTTACGTAAGGTTGGATGTCCATCCCGTATGATATCATCCATTGTTATCATAAATACACGCTCCTAAATTACAAGACTTACACTCGTCCGTTGTTATCGATAATAGTCTATCAAAGTTTGGAACAAAAGTTAATCACCCTTTCAGATTTTGCTTATTTAATACATATTTATGAAGGATTAGAAATATGATGTAACAAAACGGACAAGCCTAGCCAATTTTTAAAATAAATGCAAAGGAATAGTATTGTCATTCGTCCCACTACTAGATATAGTTAATTTGTTATAGGAGGGCTAAATTGTGCGTAAAAATCAACCGTTGTTTGGTATCTTTTGTTTTGCTTTCATTCTGTTTTTATCAGGCTGTAGTCTTTTTCAATCAACTCCAGAAAAAATTCACGAAGTATTAGAAGATGTCGTTGAAAAGGAAGCTTTGTTTGAAGAACAGCAGGAGCCATTAGTCCAGTTAGAAAAGGACGAGCAACGTATATATGGAGAGATTATGGAACTTGGAACAAAGAATATTGATGATATTGTAAAAAAGTCTGATGAAGCTATAGAAATAGTAGATAAAAGAAAAGTTCACATGGAAAATGAACAAAAAAGCCTTGAGGAATCAGAAGAGGAATTTAAACGTGTAAAACCTTTAATTGAGAAGATTGATGAGAAACAAGTGAAAAATAAAGCAGACGAATTATATTCTGTCATGACTGAAAGATATCGTACCCATGATGAACTTTATAAAGCCTATACGCAGGGCCTCGAGCAAGACAAAAATCTATATAATATGCTAAAAGCTGAGGAACGGTCTTTAGGAGAACTTGAGGAACAAATTGTTAAGATAAATCAAATATACGAACAAGTTATCGCTGCAAATGAAAAATTTAATGAGCTAACGAAGGAATATAATGATATAAAGCATTCCTTTTATGAGCTTTCAGGTTTAGATATAGAAGAGTCGACCAACTAAGGTCGGCTTTTTTGATTTATAACAGGATGTTTAATAGGGAGATGTTATATAGTACAGATTGGATTATCGATTAATACAGAAAGTGAATTTGGTTAAAATAATAATTACTATGAATATATTTAAAAACATACAAATTTAATATTTGACGCAGGTATTTTTAATGATGTAAACTAAGAAACGTATTAATTTATTGTATCAATTTAGTTGCATAAGTTAGTGATACAGAATATCATAAGCATTGAATCTACAATTTCAGTTTTTTTAAACGAGAATTGTGGGAAACTACTTAATAAATAATAGCTGCTTTCTGTTTAGAACAGGTCAAATCTAAGAATGATGATTATTTCTAAGAAGATTTGATTTTGGGTATCCTAATTTTTGTGCGTATTTTAAGCTTTTATTATTATTTTTCTACCAAAGAAAGGATTGGTGACTCCGATGGCATCTAAAACGAAGAATCAAGGGTTCGATGCAACGAAGCAACTCGAGCAAATCTCTGAGCAGTTTCAAACTATTCAAGTGTTAAATGAAGAAGGGGAAGTAGTTAATGAAGCTGCAATGCCAGATTTAACTGATGAGCAGCTACAAGAATTAATGAGCCGCATGGTGTATACAAGAATTCTTGATCAGCGTTCTATTTCTTTAAATAGACAAGGTCGTTTAGGATTTTACGCTCCAACTGCAGGGCAAGAAGCATCGCAACTTGCATCACAATTTGCATTAGAAAAGGAAGATTTC
>Ga0224722_1001964_pt1 | contig 11132 bp, 8 predicted proteins | sample Balambano_FR1_Me_FD_161646 | JGI IMG/M metagenome (GOLD analysis project Ga0224722, IMG submission 161646) | Freshwater sediment microbial communities from Lake Towuti, South Sulawesi, Indonesia - Balambano_FR1_MetaG | ecosystem: Environmental > Aquatic > Freshwater > Lake > Sediment | place...
GGTGTAAAGCAGGGAGTTATCAATGCCGGAATTATCCACGCCGTCTTCTTCGCCGCCCGTCACGCCGAGTTCGATTTCCAGGGTGATACCGAGTTTGTCCATGCGTTTTAAAAATTGTACGCAGGTCTCAATATTTTCATGCAGGGGTTCTTCCGACAGGTCGAGCATATGCGAGCTGTAGAGCGGATAGCCGTTTTTGTCGTAGAAATCTTCACTGAAATCCAACAAACCTTCTACCCAAGGCAGCAAATTTTTAGCGCAGTGGTCGGTATGCACGATGACCGGCACGCCATACGCCGCCGCCATGCGATGTACGTGCAAAGCCCCGGCAATACTGCCCTCAATAGAGGCTTTCTGGTCGGCGTTCGACAAACCTTTACCGGCATAAAACGCGCCGCCGCCATTGGAGAACTGAATGATGACGGGCGAATTGACCTCGCGGGCGGTTTCAATCACGGCATTAATCGTGCTGGTGCCAATGACGTTGACTGCCGGCAGGGCGAAGTCGTTTTCGTTGGCGTAATTGAGCAATTCGGTGACTTCATCGCCGTGCAGCACGCCCGGACGAAAGCGGGTGGAAGTGGATACGGACATTGTTTAAAATTTTGTAGAGGAACAAGGGTAGAGGGTAGATGGACGATCCGGTGCGGCATCCCTATACCCTATACCCTCTACTCTCTACCTTTGTCTATCGTCCCAAATGATTGGGCGGCTAAAGGTAGTCAAAATTTGTAAGTTTATCATGAATGTAACCTTGAAATGGTCAATTATTAATCTTCAACGGTCAATCATTTTGAACGCTTCATAAAATGCGCTTTGCCCAACTCTGCCAACGTGCCGATGAGCGGTCTCAAACTGAAGCCTAACTCGGTTAGCGTGTACTCCACGCGGGGCGGAATTTCGGCATACACCTTCCGGTGGACAATGCCGTCGGCTTCTAACTCGCGCAGTTGGGTGGTAAGCATCGTTTGGGTGATGCCTTTCATCTTGCGTTTTAGTTCACCAAACCGTGCCGGTGAATTCGAGTAAATAAAATTGATTACAATCAATTTCCACTTGCCGCCAATAACGCGCATCGTAGCGGTCACCGGACAATTATTTTCGTCAAAAACGCGCTTTTTTTCTTTTTTAACTTTTTGATTATCAATATCGGTACTGTTTTTCATAGTAGGTAGTTTTACCTGAACTACTTGCAAAAGTACAACTTAGTTGGCAGATTTGCACGACATTTTAAAAACAGACGAATGAAAAAGACGATTGTAGTAACGGGTTCCAGCACCGGCTTCGGTAAATTGACCGTGCAAACGCTGGCACAAGACGGACATCAGGTATTCGCCACCATGCGCGGCGTGAACGGCAAAAACGCGGAACACGCCGCCGCGCTCACCGACTGGGCAAAGGAACATGATGTGGATTTGACGGTGGTAGAATTGGATGTCACTTCCGACGATTCGGTCAAATCGGCGGTCCAGACCATTCTTGCCAGCGCAGCAGGCGTGGACGTGGTGGTGAACAACGCCGGCATTTATGGCAATGGTTTGCAGGAGGCGTTCACGGCAGAGGATTATAAAAATATTTACGAGGTAAACGTGTTTGGCTCGGTGCGCGTCATCAATGAATTTTTGCCGCTGATGCGCAAGCAAGGCTCAGGTTTGTTGATTCAAGTGTCGAGTGTAGTGGGCAGAGTGGTATTTCCATTTCAAGCGGCTTACGTTTCTTCCAAATTTGCAGTAGAGGCGATTGCCGAAAACCTGCGGTACGAACTCGCACCGCTCGGCATTGATTCGGTCATCGTGCAGCCGGGCACTTTTGTAACGGAACTTTTCCAAAAATTTTACCAACCGGCAAATACTGCCGTGTACGCTGATTATGATGCCCCTTTGGCAAATTATCAACATTTTGGAAACACCTTCACACAAATGGTCATGGCAGAAGATATGCCGAATCAACCCCAACACGTAGCCGATGCTATCAAACAAGTGATAGACACCCCGGCGGGCGAACGCCCCCTACGCGTGGTGGTGGACGCGATGATGCCCGGTACCGCACAAGCTATCAACGAAGTATCGGCTCAAGTGCAAGAGGGCATCATGGGTGCATTGGGCTTGGGTGAGTTGTTACAAACCAAAAAAGAATCCGAATTAATGTTGAACTAATTGTTGATTGGTACACGGTGCTACCGATTTTCAATCGGCGACACCGTGTAGCCGAATCAAATTTGGCTTCATGCAGCAACGCTCGCCTCGGCTTCCACCATTTCTTCCACTTCTTTCGCCGCCAAGTAGCGCTCCGCATCCAAGGCCGCCATACAGCCCGTCCCCGCCGCCGTAATCGCCTGCCTATAAGTGTAGTCCTGCGCGTCGCCGCTGGCAAACACACCGGGAATATTGGTGCGCGTGGTGCCGGGTTGCGTCAGGATGTAACCTTGCTCGTCCATGTGAAGCCAGCCTTTGAAGATATCGGTGTTGGGATGATGCCCGATGGCAACAAAAAAACCCGCAATCGGCAGCACGGATTCCGCACCTGTTCGATTATTTTTGATGCGAACGCCTTCCACATGCGTCTCTCCCAGTATTTCTATCGTTTCGGTATTCCAATGCACCGTAATATTGGGCGTTTTCAGCACGCGCTCCTGCATGATTTTGGAAGCCCGCATCTCGTCGCGCCGCACCAGCAGTTGTACCGATTTACAGAGTTTAGACAGGTACACTGCTTCCTCGGCTGCCGTATCACCACCGCCGACTACTGCCACATCTTTGCCTTTGTAAAAAAAGCCGTCGCACACCGCACACGCCGACACGCCGTAGTTGTACAACCGTTTTTCAGAAGGCAGACCCAGGTATTTCGCACTTGCACCCGTTGCTATGATGACACTTTCGGCATGGATTTCCTTACCCGATTCCGTCCAAGCCTTGTGCACCGTGCCGGAAAAATCTACTTTGGTAATCAATTCATAGCGGATATCCGTACCAAAGCGTGCCGCCTGTTTTCTGAAATCTTCCATCATCTGCGGACCCATGATGCCCTCCGGGTAACCCGGATAATTTTCCACATCCGACGTGATGGTCAACTGACCGCCAATCTGTGTACCGGTGTACAGAATAGGTTTTAAATTTGCCCGCGCCGCATAAATCGCCGCCGTATAGCCTGCCGGACCTGAGCCGATAATGAGACACTGTGTACGTTCTGCCATGTTGTTTTTAGCTGCAAGCTACAAGGAACAAGTTACCAGTGCGCTTGTGGCTTGCGACTCGTTGCTTGTAGTTTTTTATTTACCAAAAAGAAACGCTCCAACCCGCACGAGGGTTGAACTGCAAACGTTTATCTGTGTAAGTGAATTATTCGCCGAAAAAGCAACGAATTTAGGATTTTAATTGTTGACAAGGTGAAAAGTTTGTGGTAACTTTCTGTAAAATTTTTTGAAATGTTGGATTTTCTGACCTCTTTTTATCCGATGGCGTTTCTGGTCAGTGCTTTGTCGCTGCTGGGCTGGCTGTATTTTCAACATAACACGCGGCAGGATGCGTTTTTCCGGTGGGCGTTTGCCGTAGCGTTCGTCACTTATCTGTTGACGGTTGTCACAGCAAAAGTGCAGTTTGACTATAAATTGGGCGTGCTGTTTCGCGATTTGCTGATTTTGGGCGGAGCAAGTTTCTTGTTTAGTGCTTTCTTGAAAAAAAGAACGGTGTTCATTCTTGGAACGATTCTCTTGGGTACAGGGCTGTTTTGGTTTTATACAGAAAAAGTAAAACCAACTTTTGTAGAAGCAACTAAAGCAGTGCAGCAAAAGGATTTGATTTTAGACGAAAACGGTGAATTATTAATTGAATTAAAAGAAAAAGCCACCGTTGAAAAGTTGCGTACTGTTTTGCAAAAATATAATGCTACGATAGAACGCGCTTTTTACCCGCAGCAAGCCGACCAAACGAATTTGGATAACTATTATATTCTAAACGTTCCCAATCAATTGGTTGCTAATTTAAATGAAATCGAAAAAGCTTTATACAAATCCGGCGTGGTAGAATGGGTGGAAGAAAACGAAGTGGTAAATGTTGCGCCGCTTCCAAGCCAACCCTTGCCGCCTGTGAACAACAAATTCGGCATCAACGACCCGGGTTTGACCCAACTCTGGGGTTTTGAAGCAATGAGCGTTGATAAATTGTATAACCACTTGTCTGTCAACAAAATACGCGCTCAACGTAAAGCCTTGATTGCCATTCTCGACACGGGTGTGGACGGCGCACACGAGGATTTAAAAAGCAATTTTAAGTCTGTAAAAAGTCAACACGACAACGATCCCGTGGGACACGGCACGCACTGCGCGGGCATCGCGGCAGCAGTGAGCAACAACGGCGTGGGCGTGGCTTCGTTTTCAACCGACAACGCCTACGTGCAAGTCACCAGCATCAAGGTGTTGAATGCGATGGGCAGCGGCACGCAGCAAAGCATTATCAAAGGGATGATCGAAGCAGCAGACCGCAAGGCGGACGTAGTTTCGATGTCGCTCGGCGGTTTTTCCGATCGTTTTAAAATAAAAGCCTACGAGGATGCGGTTAAATACATCAGTAAAGCGGGTGGTATCGTGGTGGCAGCAGCCGGCAATTCCAATCGAAATGCCAAAGACTTCTCGCCGGTCAACACGCCGGGCGTGATCGGCGTGAGTGCCATTGACCAGGAACTGAATCGCGCCGTGTTTTCCAACTATGTTTCCGAAATAAAAATGGGTGTAGCCGCACCGGGGGTGGGCATTTATTCCACCATTCCCAACAATAAATACGCGACGTTCAACGGCACTTCGATGGCAACGCCTTATGTGGCGGGTTTGGTGGGTTTGATGAAAAGTATCAAGCCAAGTTTGACGGCGCAGCAAGTCTATGACATTTTAAACAAAACCGGCAAAAACACGAAAAATACGGAGCAGACGGGGAAGCTGATTCAGCCGTTTCAAGCAGTAGGCAGTTTGCAATGAATAAAAGTTTGGAGGTTTGGGAGTTTGGAAGTTTTACACGGCTTGAACTCCCAAACTTCTAAACATTGAACCGAAAGTGCATCACATCGCCATCTCCCACTACGTATTCTTTGCCTTCCACACCTAATTTTCCTGCATCTTTTATAGCGGCTTCCGAGCCATATTTGACGTAATCTTCATATTTAATCACTTCGGCACGGATAAATCCTTTTTCAAAATCGGTGTGAATCACGCCCGCTGCTTGCGGTGCCTTGTCGCCGCGATGAATCGTCCAGGCGCGCACTTCCTTTTCACCGGCGGTGAAGTAGGTGATGAGATTCAACAAATTATAACAAGCCCGAATCACTTTATTCACGCCCGGCTCGTCCAAACCCATCGCCTCTACAAATTCTTGGCGTTCTTCTTTGGTTTCCAATTCGGCAATTTCAGATTCAATTTGGGCACTGATCAAAATAATTTCGGCATTTTCAGCAGCAATTGACTTTTTAAATGCCTCGGTATGAGCGTTACCGGTAGCGAGCGAGGCTTCATCCACATTACAAACGTACAAAATGGGCTTGCCGGTGAGTAGAAATAATTCTTCAAAAACGGGTTTTTCATCGTCGCGCAATTCCAAAGAACGCGCCGGTTGTTCGTTTTCCAAATGTTTCAGCAGGCGTTCGATCAGGTCAAGGTCGCGTGCGGCTTCTTTATCGCCGGTTTTGGCAGCGCGACGCAGTTTGTCCACCCGCTTTTCCAGCGTTTCCATGTCTTTGAAAATCAGTTCCAAATCAATAATTTCCTTATCGCGCACCGGGTTCACGCTGCCGTCCACATGAATCACATTGTCATCTTCAAAACAGCGCACCACGTGTACGATGGCATCTACCTCGCGGATATTTGCAAGAAACTGATTACCAAGCCCTTCGCCTTTGCTCGCGCCTTTGATAAGTCCGGCAATATCTAAAATCTCCACCGTGGTGGGAATGACTTTCTGCGGATTGACGAGTTCAGCGAGCTTGTCCAAACGCGGGTCAGGCACGGTGATGATGCCGAGATTGGGTTCTTTGGTGGCAAACGGATAGTTGGCAGCCAGTGCTTTCGCCGAGGTGAGCGCATTGAACAGCGTAGATTTTCCGACGTTGGGCAAGCCCACAATTCCTGCTTTGAGTCCCATAAATTATTGGAATGATGAAGTAATGAAAGGTGGAGAGGGTGGAGAGGGTTTAGCAGGTTGAGTACGCTCCTGACTTACTCATCGGAATTCTATTTTGAATCTATTCTAACTTAAACTCAACCCTTTCAACTTTCTAAACTCCCTCTACCTATTTCAAAAAACGGGGCAAAGATAGACTTTTTTAGATATTAGATGTTAGATATTGGATCTTAGATACTGGATGTTAGATACTGGATACTGGATATTGGATGATGGGAGTAGGGTTGGAAATTGGCAGATCAGCACATTAGTATATCAGCACATCAAATTATGAATTTTTTAGCACACCTTTTTTTATCCGGTGAAGACGAGGAGCTGATGGTCGGTAATTTTATGGGCGATTTTGTACGCAAAGCGGAAGATGTCAACTTCTCGGCGGGCATTCGGCGGGGTCTGGAATTGCACCGAAGCATTGACACGTTTACCGACCGGCATCCAGTGGTGCGGGAAAGCACTAAACTTTTGCACGCGCAGCACCACAAGTACGCGCCGGTGTTGTTGGATGTGTTTTACGATTTTTTATTAATCAAAAATTGGTCTGACTTTTCCAAACAAAGCCTGCAACAGTTTACACAGTCTGTGTATAAAATTTTGCAGAAAAATAGGAATATCATGCCGTCGGTGCTACAACGTCGGGTTCCGCTGATGATTGCGGATGATTGGCTGGTGCAATACGGAAAATGGGAGGGACTGGAATTTACATTCAGGCGCATCCGGCAGCGTGCCAGTCAGCCCGGCTGTTTTAACGGGGCGGTGGAAAGTTTGCAACGGCACGAGGAGGCACTGGATGTGGGATTTCGGCAGTTTTTCCCGGAAGTGGTGGCGTACTGTAGTGCCAAATAGTACGCGCCAAATAAAATTCGGCGATGTGCCAAATAAAATTCGGCACTACCCCTCAAAATGCAATGAAATCGTAAACGTACGCGACAATACCTTCTCCAACACGGTAGATTCCTCCAAATTAGGGTTGTAAATCAGGATATTGCCAATGCCCTGCGACACCTTAAACTCCGGCGAGAAAATAAAATATGGAAAGAAAAACTGAATGCCGGCACCGGCTTCGATAGAAAAATCGGTCGGTGCAATTTTCACCAGCGTTTCCGCCTGGCGCGCGCGGGATTCACTCGCCACGTCGAACGCATATTTCACTCCTGCAATCACAAACAATCGAATATCCTTGTACGGTGCCGATTTGTAGCGCAGGTGAAACGGGGTTTCCACCAGCACCGATTCTACCGAACGCTCGCTCAAACCGCCCGAAAATTTTCGGTACTGAATATTGCGCTCTACGAACGACAGCGTGGGCAGAAATCGCAAATCAAAGTAATTGCCAATTTTCAGGTTGGTCACAATACCCAGATTGAACCCCGGTCCGTTGATGGATTCAATGGCGGTAATGCTGTCGCTGTTGATAAAGTCTTTGGAACGGAAGGGCTTGTAACCCGACGTGTTATAACCAAGTGTAATACCAAAATAATACGATTTCTGGTCAAATTCGCGAAAATTATAACTATCTGCACCGAATTTTTGGGCTTGCGCCAGCCAACCGGTCGTTGTAAAAATCAGCAAAAACATTACTTTTCTGCCGTATAAATCGAGCAAACGCCGAGTGTCAAAGGTGTGCATTGAGATGATTTGTAGCCGGTTTTTTGTAATATGTTCAGGAACGATGCGCCCTCCGGAAAAACCTGTACCGATTCAAACAGATACCGATACGCGCGGGAGTCTTGCGAAGTCCATCTGCCGATCAGCGGCAAAATGTTTTTAAAGTAGAACTGAAACAACTGCCTGAACGGAAACGCAGTAGGCTTGGAAAATTCCAGCACCACCAGCCTGCCGCCCGGTTTCAGTACGCGGTTCATCTCCGCCAGCCCGCGCTCCAGGTTTTCAAAATTGCGCACCCCAAAAGCAACGGTAATTGCATCAAACGTATTGTCCTGGAACGGCAAATTCTCCGAATCCCCCTGCACCAGTTCAATCACTTCGCTCCAGCCCTGCTTTGCCACTTTCTCGCGTCCAAAGTGCAGCATCTCCGTCGAAATATCCAAGCCTACAATTTTGTCCGGACGCAAACGCCGCGCCATTTCCAGTGCCACATCCGCCGTGCCGGTGGCAACGTCCAGCATATATTTCAGTTGTAAATCTTTCAGTTGATCAATGGCTTTTTTGCGCCATATTTTATCAATTCCAAGGGATAACAATCGGTTCAAAAAATCGTACCGCCGGGCGATGTTGTCAAACATTTCAGCAACCTGCGTTTTTTTGCTGCCGGAGGTGTGGTATGGTTTTACGGTTTTTTCCATGTTGTAAAATTTGAAGCGGCAATGATAACAAGTTTTGAATTGGAAAGTTGGAAGGAACAACAGTTTACGCTAGCATTTTAACCACAGCGTACACGGAGTTGCACAGATTTTATATCCTTGCCCTTTGTAGCTATAAAGTTTTGCCTGCCTAATCGGCAAGAGAGGATACGGAGGCACATATAAGATTTTGTAAATTTTGAAATTCTGAGCATTCTGATTCAGACAATTTCCCTCGTTTCATTAGGTGAAACAACCCATTTTTTGTATCTTTGTACACTTTTGTAAAAAATACTGATTTTGTCAACATTAAACGTCCGGCATCTGGCATCTGGTGTCCGGTATCTTAGCAAAAATGTCTAACAATCAACGTATTATACCCATCAACATTGAGGAAGAGATGAAAACCGCGTACATTGACTACTCTATGTCGGTCATTGTGTCGCGGGCACTGCCCGATGTGCGCGATGGGCTCAAGCCGGTGCACCGCCGCGTGCTGTACGGGATGAACGAACTGGGCGTGGGCTACAACAAGGCGCACAAAAAATCAGCGCGGATCGTGGGCGAGGTACTGGGCAAGTATCACCCGCACGGCGATGCCTCGGTCTATGACACGATGGTGCGCATGGCGCAAGACTGGTTGTTGCGCTACCCGCTCGTGGACGGGCAGGGCAACTTTGGCTCAATGGACGGTGACAGCCCGGCGGCGATGCGTTACACCGAAGCGCGGCTCACGCGCATTGCCGATGAAATGCTTGGCGATATTGATAAAGATACCGTTGATTTTACTCTGAATTTCGACGATTCGCTCGAAGAGCCGAGTGTGCTGCCGGCAAAAATTCCGAATCTGCTGATAAATGGCGCCTCGGGCATTGCCGTAGGCATGGCGACGAATATGCTGCCGCACAACCTGAGCGAAGTGGTGGATGGCATTGTGGCAACAATTGACAACCCAGAGATTACGATTGCAGAATTGATGCAATATGTAAAAGGCCCTGATTTTCCGACGGGTGGTACCATTTATGGTTACGAAGGTGTGCGGGATGCGCTGGAGACCGGGCGCGGCAGAGTGGTGGTGCGTGGCAAAGCGGAGATTCAGGAGGACATGATTGTAATTAGTGAGATTCCGTATCAGGTGAATAAAGCCTTGCTGGTAGCGAAAATTGCAGAATTGGCGGCGGAGAAAAAAATTGAAGGCATTTCTGCGGTGCCGCGCGATGAATCGGATCGGGATGGAATGCGCATTGTGATCGAACTCCGGCGCGATGCCATTCCGAATGTCGTCCTAAGCCAAATTTACAAATATACCGCCCTGCAATCTTCTTACGGCGTAAACAATGTGGCACTGGTGAACGGTCGCCCGATGACCCTGAATCTCAAAGATTTAATCGAGGAATTTATTGATTTTCGGTTGGTTGTAATTGTCCGGCGCACGAAGTTTGAACTGCGCAAAGCACTCGAACGGGCGCATATTCTAATCGGCTTGCTGATTGCCTTGGATTATCTGGATGCGGTGATTGAATTGATTCGCAAATCACAAACGCCCGACGAAGCCCGCGAAGGCTTGATGCGCGGCGATTTTATTGACGACCGCTCGGCGTTTTGGGAAAAATTTGGTCCACTCATCGAATACGCGCAAATCGAAGGCGAGCCGAATTACGAACTGCAAGGGGGCAACGTCCTCTCCGAAGCCCAGGCAAAAGCCATTTTAGAAATGCGTTTGCAACGCTTGACGGGTTTGGAACGTGATAAAATCCGGGCGGAATACGAGGAAATTCAAACGCTGATTGACCGGCTGCGCGCGATTCTGGCGGATGAAAATTTGCAACGCGACATTATTAAACAAGAACTCGCCGACATCAAAGACCGCTACGGCGATGCCCGCCGCACAGAAATTGATTACACGGGCGACGGTGAAATCAACATTGAAGACATTATCGAAGATGAGCAGGTGGTGGTCACCATTTCGCACCTGGGTTACATCAAACGAACGCCTTTGTCGGAGTACCGGGCTCAAAGTCGTGGCGGACGCGGTTCGCGCGGCGCAAAGACGAAAGACGAAGATTTTGTGGAGCAGGTATTCATTGCCACCAATCACAATTATCTGCTGTTGTTCACCGAGCAGGGGCGGTGTTACTGGCTGCGGGTGTACGAAATTCCGGAAGCGAATAAAACTTCCGGCGGGCGGGTGATTCAGAATATTCTGTCCATTCCGAAGGAAGATAAAGTACGGGCGGTTATTATTATTGAAAACCTCACCGATCCCGAATTTTTAGACAATCATTTTATCATGTTCTGCACCAAGCAGGGCATTATTAAAAAAACATCGGTAGAAGCTTTCTCGCGCCCGCGTGCCGGGGGTATCAACGCCCTGACGATCAACGAAGGAGACCAACTCCTGGAAGTGCGCCTCACCAACGGTAACAACGAGGTGTTCATTGCCACCCGCAGCGGCAACGCCATCCGCTTCAACGAATCGAAAGTACGCGCCATGGGGCGTACGGCAGCCGGGGTGCGCGGTGCCTCGCTGCAAGACGACGACGATGCCGTGGTGGGCATGGTGTGCATTGATCCGCAAGACCAGTCACAAACCATCCTCGTCGTTTCGGAAAAAGGCAACGGAAAACGTTCTAATTTTGAAGACTACCGCCTCACCAATCGCGGCGGC
>Ga0224722_1001966_pt1 | contig 11116 bp, 10 predicted proteins | sample Balambano_FR1_Me_FD_161646 | JGI IMG/M metagenome (GOLD analysis project Ga0224722, IMG submission 161646) | Freshwater sediment microbial communities from Lake Towuti, South Sulawesi, Indonesia - Balambano_FR1_MetaG | ecosystem: Environmental > Aquatic > Freshwater > Lake > Sediment | place...
TCGACGGCTTTTGGAAGAAAAGGACATTCATGCCAATATTGCTTTCAACCCCCGAAAAGCAGGCATTACCGAGCGCGACGAGTATTTTGATGAACAACTTTACCAGCGCAGAGCTTTTTGTGAGCATACTTTTGCCTGGATGGATGGCTTCAAGGGCTTACTCATCCGCTATGAAACCTTGGCTTCCACTTGGCTGGCTATGAATTTGATGGGTATGATCCATCTATTTTTGCGCAAAATTAGTAAACATATTAGTGAAAATCCTTAATTTTGAACAAGCTCAATTAGTATTTTTGCAGCAAAAAATTGATTTATTCCTATTTTCGTTATTTCCACTCACGCCGCACTCCGTCCCATCCCGCTAGCGCCGGACTCCGTCCGGTGTGTGGTTAAAAATCCCTCCACCATTTACAACGCACTTCGTACTTTTGGCGTTTGTCTTAGCGAGCAGCACCGGACACAGTCCGGCGCGAGCGATGCAGTAAATGGTCAATGATAAATAGTCAATTCTACATGCAATTTCTATTCCCAACTTTTTTATTTGCCCTGGCGGCGCTGGCGATTCCGGTCATTTTGCACCTGTTTTATTTCCGGCGGTTCAAGCGGGTGTATTTTACCAATGTGCGCTTCCTGCGCGAGGTGAAGGAGGAGACGAGTGCCCGCTCCAAATTGCGCAATATCCTGGTGCTCATCGCACGCCTGATGACCTTGCTGTTGCTGGTGCTGGCGTTTGCGCAGCCGTTTATTCCGCAGACAGCCGAGGTGAAACAGGGGCAGCAGGCAGTGAGCGTGTTTGTTGATAACTCGTTCAGTATGAGTGCCTTGAGTCGGAATGCGCCGCTGCTCGAACGCGCCAAGCAACGCGCCCGCGAAATCGTGCAAGCCTACCGGGTGGACGATGAATTTCAGGTGCTGACCAACGACTTTGAGGGGCGACACCAACGGATGGTGAGCCGCGAAGACGCGCTGAATCTGATTGAAGAAATCAAAATTTCGCCCGCCACGCGCGAACTCTCGAAAGTGCTCACCCGCCAGAAAAATGCCCTGAACACCGGCAGAGCCGCCAACAAAACCGCTTTCGTCATCTCTGATTTTCAACAAAACATTGCCGATTTAAAAACCTTCACCGATACAACTTTCGACATCAATCTGGTGCCGCTGCAAGCCGTGCAGGAGCGCAACGTGGGTATTGACTCAGCGTGGTTTGAAGCTCCGGTGCAAATGCTCAACCAAACGAACGACCTGCTGGTGTCGGTGCGCAATTACAGCGCGGAAGATGCCGATAATGTGCGGCTCACCATTCGCTACGAGGGGCAAACGAAGCCCGTTGGCACCCTGCGCATTCCCGCCGGAAGCACCGTGACCGACACCGTGCCGATCACCATCCTGCGCACAGGCTGGCACACGGGCGAACTGGCTATTACCGACTACCCGATTCAGTTTGATGACAAGCATTTTTTTGCGTTTAACGTGGCCGAAGTAATCAACGTGCTGATTATCAACGAAACAACGCCGAGTCGTTACCTGGATGCGGCGTTTGCGGGTATTCGCAATTTTAAAGCTACGAATCAACTCAGTCGCAATATCAATTATTCGCAATTTCCGAATTACCAACTGATTGTGTTGAATGAATTGAACGCGGTGTCGTCGGGTTTGGCGGCGGAGTTGCGGCAGTACGCCAACAACGGCGGCAATGTACTGGTGTTTCCGGGGCGGCAGGCGGAGTTAAATTCCTATCAAAGTTTTTTGAATGCCTTTCCGGCGAATGAATTACAACAGTTTGAAGGGACGGAACGCAGTGTCGGCACTATCAATACCGAAGAATTTGTGTTTCGCGACGTGTTTCAAAACCGCAGTGCCAACCTGAAACTGCCCACCACGAAAGGCAATTTCCGTATGAATCGGGGCAGGGGCGAGGAGCAACTGCTCACGTACCGCGACGGCAGCGCGTTTTTGTCGAAATATCAGATCGGGCAGGGCAACCTGTACGTGTGCGCCGCACCATTAGATGAAAATATTAGCAATCTGGCGCAGAGTGGGGAGATTTTCATCCCGATGTTGTACAAAATGGCGATTTCCTCGGCGCGGGTGCGCAAAATTGCTTACACCATCGGCAGAGACGAGGTCATCGAGGCGGAGCACCTGGCAAACAGTACCGATATGGTCTATAAACTGCGCGGCGAGCAGTCGGGCGAGTTCATCCCGGAGCAGCGTATCGTGGGTGCAAAGGCGTTTTTGGGCATCGGCAATCAGGTGCTGGAAGCGGGTTTTTACGACCTGTTTTTGAATCAAGACACGGTTTTATCGAAGTATGGTTTTAATTTTGACCGGAAGGAATCCAATCTTACGTACTTAAACGCCGACCAACTCCGCGAGCAAGCCAATCTGAAAATGAACGTGCTCAACGTGCAGGAAGAGGCGGTACTTACGGCGAGCATTGAGGAGCGTAGCCAGGGCGTGGCACTGTGGCGTTGGTGTGTGATCTTGGCCCTGGTGTTTTTAGGGGTTGAAATTTTGCTGCTGCGGTTTTGGCGGGTGTAGATTGGGGTTCGAAAATTTTAAGGTTTAAGCGTTCAGGAATCAAATGTGCTGTGTTTTGCAAGTCATCGAAGCAGGACTATGCACCACTGAGCGACCACCGAGCTTTTTCTGCTTACGAGGTACATCGCACCTGTACACAAGTTGAACAACTTCTATTCACTTCCTGAACCTTGATTTTGAGCCTTTATCTCCAATTTAATAACCGCTCAGATCTTTTTAAAAGGCAAAGGCTTTGCAAAAAAACGGGATCAGTAATTAATTGAATATTCTGCTTCGTATCAGCTACTCCGTCATGTGGAGCGTTGAGTGCTTCGACATCCGCTTCTTCGCGAAGCCGCAGACCGTCAGGCACCCTACTAAAATTTCACTTATTCATTAAAACTATCTAATGATAACACCACATCCAACCATCTTATCAGCCCAACAAATCACTGCCCTTCTTAGCACCCTGCAAGCCCGTTTTGAAAAAAACCACCACCGCCACAAAGGGCTGGACTGGGCTGCCGTTCAAGCCAAGTTGGTAACACATCCCGAAAAATTGTGGTCACTGAACGAAATGGAAGCAACCGGCGGCGAACCGGATGTGGTAGATCAGGATGCAACAACGAGTGAATATTTGTTTTACGACTGTGCCGCCGAAAGTCCGAAAGGACGCAGAAGTCTTTGTTATGATGAGGAGGCACTGGAATCCAGGAAAGCCAATAAACCGGCAGCCAGTGCGATGAAGATGGCGGCTGCAATGGGCATTGCGTTGCTGACGGAAGACGAATACCGAGCTTTGCAAGAACTCGGACATTTTGATACGAAAACCTCGAGTTGGTTGAAAACACCGGCTGACATTCGGAAATTGGGCGGTGCGCTATTTGGGGATTACCGCTTTGGCAGGGTCTTTGTGTATCACAACGGGGCAGAATCGTATTACGGTGCCAGAGGATTTCGAGGGGTGCTGCGGGTGTGAATGTTAGGGTTGAGGCAAGTAGGCAATTTTTTCCGAGGAAGTCCCTTCGGGAAAGTTCCCAGTTGTCACTCAAAATATTAACAACCCATAATTTTATTGCAACTTGAGTAGTCAAACATATTTTTCACGCAAAGACCCAAAAGCGATTTTTTATTTGATTGATTATCAAACATTTGTGCGTTTTTATCTTTTGAGACTATAATTTAATTCTGCTCGATTACTTAATTTACACAATTACTAAACTTAAACAAATATTAAAAAATAATAATATCACGCAAAAATAAAGCCTTCGGAAACCTGAAAAGTTTCCGAAGGTTTCCTATCAGCACATTCGCATATCACTTCATCAGGCGCGCAAAAAACGCCTCTTCAAGCCACTCGCCGTCCACCTTGCGCCAGATACGCAGGTAGTAGCCCGCGTTGCTGTCGCGTCCGCCGCCCTCGGGTTTGTCCCAACTGGAAACGTGTTTGCCGTACTCGTAAGCCAGGTCTTTTGATTCGGAGATGACAAGACGTTCCGTCGTGCGGTTCAGTTTCAGGTTCGGTCTGGCTGTAACAATGCCCTGCCGGGTTGCTTCCCATGCCTGCTTTCCTACGGTGGGCTGCTCGGATACCCCTGCCCACACAATCACGTCGTCGGTTACTTTAGCAGGGGTGCCTTCGTTTACAATCTTGATTGCATTGCGGAGTTTGTCTTCGTCTGTTTGCGCAAAGGCAGCGTTGGTACAAAGTACGGTAGTCAGCAAAGCCAGAAGCAGGCACTGCGCGGTTTTAGTTTGAAAAAAATGGCACATATTCAATCAGGTTTTGGTTTCGGTGTACCGGCGAGCTTTAGTCGCCGTAGGAGGTCGGCGAATAAAGCTCGCCGATACATTTCAAACAAGAAAATAACTAACGAATCAACGTCACATCTCCTTTAAAAAGCTCCGGCTGAAACGTATTGCCGTTGCCCTGTGCCGTGTAGCGGAGCCAATAGACATATACATCCGAGGGCGCATCTTTGCCGTCAATTTTGCCATCCCAGCCGATGACTGTGCCGGGTGAGTATTCGGTATTGATTAAATTGGTATCAAACACTTTCTGTCCCCAGCGGTTAAACACTTGCAGTTGATATTGTTGAAAACTGCAATGTTCGGGCAGCACGGGCGCGAAAATGTCGTTTTTAAGGTCGTTATTGGGCGTGAAGGCATTGGGCAGGCGGGCTTTGCAGCATTTTGCATCAAATACCACGCGAATCGAGTCGGTCAGATTCACGCGCATACTGTCGCGCAGGCGCAGGGCATTTACCACCAGCACATACAAGCCGGTTTCAGTCGCCTGGTAGGTGCTGCCGGTGCCGGGCTGGGTATTGGGCGGACCACTCCACTGGTAACTCAGAATGGTAAAATTATTGTTGATAAACGTGTCCGGATTGGCACTGATCGTCTGGTCGTTGACAAACGCATTTGCTCCTTCACAAGGCGTAGCTACAATGATGGAGGTAGAATCTATCAACGATTGCCCAAAAACGGGAAAGTTTATTAAAAAAATCATTCCTACCATCAAAATTTGTAAATAGTGACTTGTTTTCATCATTTTATTTTTAAATAGTTGAACTTTGAACCTTGAACGGTTCAGAGCGGCAAGATACGACTTAAACGTTGAAGTAAGTTTTTCATTTTATAATGCGAATTTTGTGATGATCGGATGAATGACCAAGAGACCGAGTGGTACGTGCCCAATAACAATTAACCAATAACCAATAACCACTTTTATGCTGGAAATTCTACCCACTGTTTTACAATGGCTTTCGGAAGAAAAACCCATCGCCTACGCCGTCGTCACGCGCACCTGGGGCAGTTCGCCGCGTCCGGTGGGTGCTGTGTTGGCGGTCACAGCGGATGGGCAACTGGCGGGTTCGGTGAGTGGGGGTTGTGTGGAAGGGCAGGTTTTGAAAGAAGCATTAGAGGTATTACAAACGGGCGTTCCAAAAATATTGCAGTATGGTATTTCCAATGACGATGCGTGGCAGGTGGGTTTGATGTGCGGCGGGGAGTTGGAGGTGCTGGTGCAGCCCTTTCCGCAAGCAGATGTTCAAAAACAACTGTTACAAGCGTTACAAAACAAGGAAGGTGGCGTTTTAATGAGTTGTATCAATGATAGTAAAATCGCTCCACTGTTTGTACTCCCTTCTTATCCTTCTATCCTCCCACCACCCTATCCTCCCTTGTCGCAAAAGGTATATCTCGCCCGCAAAAGCCAAATGGTAGAAATCGAGGGCAAACAATGGTTCTTACACGTTTTTTCAAAAAAAGCGCAACTGCTGATTATCGGCGCAGCGCATATTTCGGTGGAATTGGTACGACTGGCAAAATTGTTTGATTTTGAAACCATTGTCATTGACCCGCGCCAAACCTTTGCCGGGCAGACGCAATTTCCGGAGCCGCCCGACCAGATATTGGTAGCATGGCCAGCCGAAGTGCTGCTAAATTTTCAATTGGATGCCTACACCTACGCCGTGCTGCTTACGCACGACCCCAAAATAGATGACCAGGCAGTGGAAATGTTGTTAAAATCGGAAGTGGCGTACATCGGTGCGCTGGGTAGTAAAAAAACGCATGAAAAAAGGATGACTCGCCTGCGGAAAATGGGTTTTGATGAGGAAGCAATTGCCCGAATTCATGCGCCGGTGGGGTTGGACATTGGGGCGCAGGGCGCACGGGAAATTGCGCTGAGCATTGTGGCGGAGTTGATAAAAATGAAAAATGGAAATTTTAAAGGTAGAGGGGGTTGAGAAAGTTGAGAAGGCTTGGACGCTCATGGCGTGAACACATCACTGACCTTGATTCTGATTCAAACTGAAATAGTTACTTCAATTTACTACCCCTCAAACTCAACCTTCTAAACCTCCTCAACTTTCTTCACCTAAAACAACGCCTGCCCAATCCACGCTAACCCTTTCCACACCACATACAACATTATAAAAATAGATCCAAAAATCGCCGCCAGCACCACCAACATCACCCACCAGCCGCTGCCCTGGTGCCTGCCCTCGCGGTAGTGTTGTTGCAGCAGCCGCACATTGCGTACGTTGGCTTTGTAACTGAAATCAAACAGATCGCCCAGAAACGGCACCACGCCCACCACCGAATCCAACAGGATGTTGCCCGCCATTTTCAACGCTAACATTCCGCTTGCGCCGTTGCGTGCCATCACGAGCAGCAGCACCCCGGAAATAGCCAAACCCGCCAGGTCGCCCACATACGGAACCAGCCCGATGATGGAATCCAGCCCAAACCGAAAATTGGTGAGCGGAACGCGGAAGCGGTTATCCAGCAAATCGGCGGTTTTATCCAGCCAGAAAAGGGATTTTTGCTGTTGGGCGGAGAGCACAGGCGGTGATGTTGCTCTTTGTATCATATTAAATCTCTGTTTTCGCTTCAGCTTGATTTTATGTTAATTGTTAGTTTTATTTGGGCACTCGTCACTTGGTCTCTTCATCACTTGGTCTCTTCGTCACAGAGTCATACGTCTGGCGTCTGGTATCTATTTTTCATAATCCAAACGAAATTTGGTCAAATCGGGCAATCGTTTCTTCACCCGCTTCCGTTCAAAATCATACACCGCCTGCCCCAATTTTGCCAAAAACGGATGCGCAATCGCGTCGTATTCATACACCCCGTCGTTGAAAATGCCATCAGCGTTGACGAGGATGGTAGCAGACAATAAAAATTCTATTTTTCGTTCAAAATCAACTACATACGAAACGTCCGTCACCGTGCCGTAAGCAAATCCCACTTTGTTAAAAATGCGAATGTGATCGGGCATCCGGTCTTTTTGATCACCAAACAGGAAGAATTTTACGTAGCTATCCCAATACGTTTTTTCGTCATATTTTGGAAAATCGCTTTCACGCGGGTGCATAGACATGACCTGATACAGGAAGCGGTAGTCGTCGTCCGTCAGGTTAAAACGTTCATTCCTGGCAACCCCTTCTGGCAATACTACGGCGGTAAGCATTCGATGTAAATCCGGGAGCGAAATAAAATTCCGACCAGAGAAGTCAAACGGTGCATTTACCAAAGAATCTTTGCCGTTCATGTATCCTTTGCCTTTTTGTTGTCCATGTAAATTTAATTTGGCACTCCAGCGACTATACACTTCCTCCTGCTGATAAACTAATTGATCGCCGTTTTTAAAACGCACCGGATTGGTGTAGCGATTGCCCGCTGCGTCAAAGCCGCTCACTGCCAGGCGATGAATGAGGCGGGTGCTTCGGTAGCCCTTTTCGTATAATTTTCGGTTAAAATATTCTTGTCCTAAAAATTCGTAGAGCCGATTGTGGGCATCGTTGTCACTTACCAAAAAGATTTTTTTGATGTAATGCGCGATAGAAGGAATTAAATTTTCCGCGCTGGAATCGGTTGTGACTGCGCTTTGCGGGGGGCGTACCGAGTCGGTTTGCATAGCAGAATATTTGTTCAAACCTGCCATTTTTAACTCGTTCAATTTTTCTAATGCGACAAAAGCAGCGGGCATTTTCACCATGCTGGCAGGGTAGAAATAATGATTCGTATCCAAACCGAGGGTGTAGGTTTTAAAGTACGGACGGTTCTGCGCGTCGCGGTTGATTTGGGTATAAATGATTTGAATTTGGTATTTGTCGGGTTGATTTAATAACGTGTCAAAATAGCTGGAATGCGGTTTTAAAATCCGCTGCAAAATATTCTTTTGTGCAGATACAAAATCCCTTGTAAGGATCAAGATCAACACGACGATCATCGCTCGTACCATATTTTTGCTAAAACAAAGGCACATAGGACAAATAGATTTATGGATGGGTCAAAGCTACAAATTCCTGAATAAAATGCGTTAATTGTGTCAAATCAGTACGGGTATGCTCGGCATTTAAAACAACGCGGGTAATCGTTTCGCTTTGCGTAGTAGGATAGGAGAAGCTGGAAATCAACACCTTATGCTGTTGTAAAAAATCAGCTAAGTTGTTCTCTTTTGTGTAAAAAACAGGAAAATTGCCAAAGGTTTGAAATAGGGTTGGGAGTTCAAGTTGCGAGTTAAAAAATTCAATATTTTGAAATAAAATTTGGCGTTGTTGTTCATACAAATCTTGAGCTTGCAGAAAAGCGTGGAGGTAAGCAGGTGTGATGGGCGACGCGCCACCGAAGTGCGGACTTTGCCAGATGTTTTGAATGAATTTTTTTGAACCCAAAACCACGCCGCCGGGCATGGACAAGGCTTTGCCGAGCGAGGCAATGACGACCAGCCCCACATTTTCAGGCAATTGCAGGGTAGCAAAAACACCTGCACCATTTTTGCCTGTGATCCCGATGCCATGCGAGTCATCGAGTACGAGGGTAATTGGAATATGGCTGGGTAATTGTTGTAGCCAGGTAAAATCATAAAGGTTCGCTTTCAGGGGATTGAGCGTGTTGGAAAACAGGATAAGTGGAGTGGTGGAAGGATGGGTTTCTTGCAAAATAAAATTTGTCCATTCTTGAAAATCCAATTTGGAATACTTGCCTTCGCCGAGCAGAGCCGGATGCACCTGCGGTGCAAAATAAAATTTGCCGCGATTGTGTAAGGTTTTCACAACGAGTTGTCCGGCGAGTGTTCCCGATGAAACCGTCAGGGCTGCTTCTGCACCCGTCCATTCGGCGAGGTAGTTTTCGGCTTGTTCAAATATTTCCAAGCGCACATTCGACAACCGCGAGCCGCCGAAGTGGGTGCCGTATCGTTGAATACCTTGAATAATTAGATTCTGAAAGTCAATGCTTTGCGATAAGCCGAGGTAAGACGTGCCGCTGAAGTAGCGCCATTCTTGCTGGTCAAAGAAAGCCGTTCTGCCGGGTATGGAATGGGTTGTGAACATTTGTTGAAAAATGAATTTGGACAGTGCGCCGCGAAAATGATATTTTTGTGGGTTAAAGATTTACTAAATATTGGAGATTTAGCAAATCTAAATAGGTTGAATATGAAAAATTACGCGCTCATCACCGGGGCGAGTGAAGGTATTGGAAAGGCACTGGCGTTGGAATGTGCGCGGCAGGGCTGGAGTGTGCTGCTGGTAGCGTTGCCGAATGAAAAATTGGAGCAAGCGGCACTTGAAATCCATCAATTGTTTCCGACGGTACAAGTTGCGACTTTAGGAATTGATTTGACGTTGACGACCGCGCCGCGAGCCGTTTATGAATGGGTAGTGAAGAATGATTTTAAAGTCAATGTGTTGATTAACAACGCAGGAGTGGGCTACGCCGGGGTCTTTGAAGAGTACGCTACGCCGGAGTTTTTTGATGTGCTGATTAATTTGAACATTCGGGCTACGACGCAGCTGACGCGACTGTTGCTGCCCGTTTTGCGGAAGCAGCCGAAGTCGTATATTTTGAATGTGAGCAGTTTGGGCGCGTTTCAGCCGGTGCCGTACCAAACCGTGTATGGCGGAACAAAGGCGTTTGTGTATTACTTTTCGCGGTCGTTGCGGGAGGAGTTGCGCGGCACGGGCGTGTCGGTGAGTGTGGTGTGTCCGGGCGGCACGAATACGAACGAGGTGAATCGGGCGCGGAATCAAGATTTGAAGCCCTTGGCGAAACTATCTATTTCAGAACCTGCATATGTGGCGGCAGTGGCAGTGCGCGGCTTGTTACGAGGTCAGGAGGTGATTGTGCCAGGGCGGATGAACCGGTGGGTGCTGTTTTTGAGTGCGTTCGTGCCGATGCGCGTGCGGATACGGATGGCGGGGGGAGCGTTGAAGCCGAGGGGGAGTTATGGAATTCAATATGCGGGAAAATTGGAGGACAGGAGAATAGGAGAATGGGAGGATTAGAACATTTTGTTTGGAGATTAGAAAACATTTTGTTGGTTTATAATTGTTTTTTTGGTAGATTTGTGGGTGTGTATCGGCGGGCTTTAGTCGCCGCGCTACAATGTCTGAATCAGAATTTACAGGATTTTAGAATTTTTAGAATGAGACTTATTATCCTGCTTATCTTAACATCAAAAGAATCCTGATTCTGACAGTTTCAGCGGGAAGGATTGATTTGGAAATGATTTACCACGTTGACTTTTTTTGAAAACGTGGAACCGCGTGAGGGATGCAGCAGGTGCCGACCGCAGGGAGGCAGTGCGTAGCACCGAGCGAAGCGAGCCCAACGCAGCCCGACCCCGCCGAAGTAGTATTGTTTTTTTGGAATGCAACTGTTTTTAGCGGGGGACGCCATAAGGAACCGCAAAATGTAAAACCGCGAAATTTAAAATGTAAAAGTTGGAAATGGAAGATACTTTGTTAGAACAAGTAGGGAGTTATACGGAGGAGAACATCCGGTCGCTGGATTGGCGGGAGCACATTCGGATGCGTCCGGGGATGTACATTGGGAAGCTGGGCGACGGGGCATCGGCGGATGACGGGATTTATGTGCTGCTGAAGGAGGTGATGGATAACTCGATTGATGAGTATGTGATGGGGCATGGGCGGCAGATTGAAGTGACGCTGGACGAGGGGACGGTGACGGTGCGCGACTACGGGCGGGGCATTCCGCTGGGCAAGGTGGTGGAGTGCGTGAGCCAGATCAACACGGGCGGAAAGTATGACTCGAAGGCGTTTAAGAAGTCGGTGGGTTTGAATGG
>Ga0224722_1001967_pt1 | contig 11115 bp, 9 predicted proteins | sample Balambano_FR1_Me_FD_161646 | JGI IMG/M metagenome (GOLD analysis project Ga0224722, IMG submission 161646) | Freshwater sediment microbial communities from Lake Towuti, South Sulawesi, Indonesia - Balambano_FR1_MetaG | ecosystem: Environmental > Aquatic > Freshwater > Lake > Sediment | place...
GCTCGTCGTACACTGCCGTTCTGCCCGTCATGCGGATGGCGGCACTCGTGCCCAGCGTGATTGCCGTTTCGCCTTTGTGCAATGCCAGTGCGCCCAGATTCGCCAGGCAACCGTCACTCGCTCCGATGACAATCGGAATCTTATTTGAAATTTTTAATTCTTCTAAAACATCTGATTTCCAGTTATTTAAAACAAAAGAAGTGGACACGGGAACCGGCAGGCGTTCTTTTTCAACTCCGGCAAATTTCAGTGCCGGAGCATACCACTCCAGGTTTTGAATATCAAACAAACCCGTCGCCGAGGCAATCGAGTAGTCCACTACCCACTGCCCGAACAGATGAAACAAGATATACTCTTTGATGCCAACAAATTTATGTGCCTGCTGAAAAATATCCGGCTGGTGGTCGCGCAGCCATGCCAGTTTGCACAATGGCGACATCGGGTGAATGGGTGTACCGGTATTTTTGTAAATGGATTTGCCGAGTGGAGTACCTTTGAGGGCGCGGGCGTAGTCCTCGCTGCGATTGTCTGCCCAGGTGATGCAGGGCGTGAGTGCCTGCCCGGCGGCATCCACTGCAATCAGGCTGTGCATCGCCGCGCTGATGCTCATGCCCAGGGGCGGCGCGGGCAGGTGTTGCAACACCGCCTGGAGACTATCCAACACGGCTTGCAAAATCAATACCGGATTCTGCTCCTGCCAACCCGCCTGCGGACTCTCCAGGGGATACGCCACACTCTCCTGGTGCAGCAGTTTTCCATCCGTAGCGAATGCCACGCTGCGCGTGCTGGAGGTGCCGATGTCGAGGGCGATGAGGTAGTTCAAAGGGTTCAAGGTTCAAAGGTTCAAGGTTCAAAGATAAACGGGAAAGCGGGAAATGGAAAGAAAATATTGGAAGGGTTGGTAACCGGAAAATTACTATTGTTCAATGATAAAAATGCTTGTTGACTTGTTGAATTTACTGCTACATAACAGGAACCTGCATCCATTTTTTCTATGAAAAGGGATAAATATTGTTTTAGAATAGCAATGAACAAATTGGTTGGAATGTTGCCCAGATTGATTTTAATCAGCCGTTGTGAGGCGTTTTTCAAAAGATGACTATCCTTAAAATCTGCGTCTTTGGAAAGAAGGGTGTATTGGTGGCGTTCGGCGTATTGGCTCAAATCCCGGTCTTTCGTAAAATAACCATCCAAAATATCGTTAGTGTGAATGGATTCTAGGTTATTTTCCTGAAAAAAGCGAACGGCTTTCCGCGCAATATGCACATCACAAAGTGCTTTCATCACGCTGCAATTTTAATATTTTGCCCTGACAGGAGTAGCTTGACGTAGTTTAAACTTGCCAGGATATCTTCTTTTTCCAGCTCTGGATGGTCTTCCAAAATTTCTGTAATGGTCATATCGGCACCCAACATATCCAGAATGACCTCCACGGGCCAGCGCATCCCACGAATACAAGGCTTGCCATGACAAATTTCAGGATCAACCGTAATGCGTTCTAAATATTCCATCGTTAAATTCTAGTTAAACAAAGGTATAAAAATCCGGTTCTAAATTGCCGCCCGTTTTCAACCGTCAAATTTTTCTTTCCTTTGCAGTCTAAAATTTCAATCCATCACATGGCTCGTTGCCTGTTTTTGCTTTTGGCTATTACTGGTCTGGTTCGCTGCGCCAACATCGTGCCGCCCGTGGGCGGTGCCGAGGACGTGACCCCGCCCCAGGTGGTCGTGGAGGAATCTACCCCGAACCGGCAGACGAATTTTCAAAAACAGCGCATTACCCTCACCTTTGACGAGTTTGTGGTGCTGGAAGATGTGTTCAACCAGGTGGTGGTGTCGCCGCCTTTGCAATATCGCCCGACGCTGTCTTTGAAAGGCAAAACGTTGCGGGTGGATTTTGACAGCCGCGAAGTCTTGTTGGAAAATGCCACTTACACGATCAATTTCGGGGAGGCGGTCAAAGATTTGAACGAAAAAAATCCGGCGGAGAACCTGCGGTTTGTGTTTTCAACGGGTCCGGTGCTGGATTCGCTCACCCTGCAGGGCAAACTGGTGGATGCCGAAAAAGGCGAGCCGGTGGACGGAGCCTTGTTCATGTTGTACGAAAACCTATCGGACACGGTGGTGCGCACCCTTCGCCCGTTTTATTTTGCCAAAACCGATACTTCCGGCACGTTTTTGATTGAAAACATCCGACCCGGCACGTTCAAAGGCTTTGCGTTGAAGGATGAAAATTTGAATTATAAATTTGACCAGGCAAATGAATTGATCGGTTTCCCCGATTCGCTGATTGTGGTGACGGATAGCGTGGTACCCTTGCAAATCCGGATGTTCACCGAAGCAGAAGTAGCGCGGTTGCTGGATTCGGACGTTTCGCAATACGGGCACGTGAAGTTGATACTGAACCAACCCCCGCCGCGCAACCTGACGGTAGACGTGGAAAACGCCGCCGTACACACCGTATTGGAAGCCGATGCCGACACGCTGCGCGTGTGGTACGACCTGCCCAATCCGGTGGAGTGGGACTTGTATGTGGAGCAGGACACGCTGTGGCGCGACACCTTGACGGTGACACCGCTCAACCGCACGGCTTTTTTGCAAAATGCCCAACTGGCAAGGCTGGAACAAGGGGTGAACAACGAAGTGATTCGCCTCAATCCCGACCGAACCATTCAAATCGCGTTCAATTTTCCGCTGGTCAGTTACGATTCTACCAAACTAAAAGTGTATGAAGACACGGTAAGACGGGAAGTTCGCCCCGTAATTGTCAAGGATTCGCTGGCACCGCGTAGTTTGATTTTGCAATACCCCTGGCAGGAAGCGGTGACGTATCAGGTAGAAATGCTGCCCGGCGCAGCGACGGATTTGTACGGGTTGTTGAACCGCGATACGGTTTTGCTGAACTACCGCGTGGAACCGCGCAAAAGTTTTGCTACTTTGGAACTGACCCTTGACAGCTTGGATGACAAGACCAATTATGTGGTGCAACTGCTGTTTCAGGAATCCAACCTGGTGGAGGAGTTTCGGGTGGGCGGGGTAAGCAGGTATCAACGCACGTTCAACACCCTGCCGCCGGGCGACTATTCCCTGCAAATTATCACCGATTTAAACAACAACGGTCGCTGGGATACCGGCAATTACGACCTGAAACGCCAACCGGAACCGATTGTGCAGCGCAAATTCACGCAGCAGTTGCGCGCCAATTGGAAGTTGGAAGAAACTGTGCGGTTGTAGAATGACGGAGTGACTTGGAGACCAGGTGATTTAGAGATTGAGAGCATACGTAACAAACTCCGCAGGAGTAAAACAATTGTGGTACGTGCCTCGCCAACCACCAATCTCGAATTACGATTCACCAATCCCTAATCACCGTTGTGCCATTTCAAAAAAACCGTCGTTTGTTTGTAAAATCCGTTATAATCTTTACTTTTAGTCGAATAAAGTGACTTGAGCCATGCGCATACTGCTTATTCTGCTGCTTTTTGCTGCCAATGTACTGTTTGCCCGATGGTATTATGTGTGCCAGGTTCGCCAGCAGTGCGGCGAATCCACCGCGGCTCCTGCAGCGGACGAACGACTGCAAACCCTGCGCCTGCTGCAAGGCGACACCGTGCTGCTGGAAGGCTACGACCAGTTTCGCTTCGACAGCGCCAGTGTGCTGCCGGATGTCAATGAAAATAATTCGCGATTTTTAGACACGGTGGCAGCGTTGTTACAAGCAAATCCGCAACAAAGCCTGACCATCACCGGTTTTTACCGACCCGGCGAAGACAGTCTGCAAGCCGGAATGTACGAAAACCTCGGCGTGGCGCGGGCAGACGCCGTGCGCAAACTACTGCTGAAACGCGGTGTTTCCGAGCAGCGCATCTCGTTGGATTACAACCGGAGTACCGATTCCCTGCTGCGCGAACCCCTGACTTTTCGATTTTACACCCCTGCTGACAATCCTACTTCGTTTGAAACCGTGCAATTTTCTTTTACAAATATGACTTTTTCGGATGCGAATTTTGAATTTGACTCGGATGTGTTCAAACCCGGCGAGCCGTTCAAATTATACGCCGATTCAGTGAAAACCTACTTGGATTTGAACCCGGATAAACGCCTGACCATCATCGGTCATACAGATGACGTGGGAGCCGACCGTTACAACATCAATCTGGGCTTGCGGCGCGGCAGAAGCGCGCGTGCCTATTTTCAAAACCTGGGCGTATCTTCCAAAATCACCGTGGATTCGCGCGGAGAGCGGCGCCCGGTTGCGACCAACGACACCGAGGAAGGCAGACAGAAAAACCGGCGGGTGAATTTTATTTTGGAATGAAACCGGATGCCAGACGGGTGACTTAGTGATAAAGTGACCTAGAGAAAGCGTGACTGTGCGATACGTGCCAGATAACCGATAACAGCAAAGCCAAGTGCAAAGCTACATTTCTGGTAATCCGCAATTATCAAGCTAAAATTTCCTAATTTCGCAATATCTTAATATCGCAATATCAAAATATTATGGATTTCAGCAATTTTTTTACCAATCTCGGTTCTGTTGACAGCCTCGTGATCCTTATTCTGTGGGTGCTGGCGTTTTTGCTGGGTATTTTACTCGGCTCGGCGTTGCGGGGCGGAGCCATCCGGCGCTTGCGGCAGGAACTGGAGACCAGACAAAACGAACTCACCTCCAGCCGGGGCGAAGTGACCCGCCTCACCGACGAACTCCACCTGCGCGAAGCCGACCTGCGCAAAACCCAGTTTGAAACGGAGGAACAACGCTCCCGAGCTGACCGCGTGACCGAAGAAAAAACAAAATTGTACAATGAAATTTATAACCTGAATAATGAAGTGGAAAATCTGCGCAAAGCGGCACCTGTCACAACTGACAACACGATCGTCAATGACCTAAACACCACCATTGAGCGGCTGAATGGTGAAATGGCAGCATTGCAAAACCGTAACCGGGAGTTGGAAGAAGAATTGGCGCAATTGCGTGCCACGCCTGTGCCCCTTGCCGTGCCGGATTCCGAACCACAAGCCCAGTCATTCGATTATCTTGCTGATTTTCAAAGTACGCAAAATGCCCTGCGCGCCCGCCTCGAAGCCCTGGAAGGCAAACTGAACCATCTGGCAACTGAAAATGAAAACCTGCGCAGCGAGATGCAAACGCTCAAACCTGCGGCAGCAGCCTCGCAACCTGCCGTGATGGAATTCAATACCGTCCCTACCGTTACCGAAGTGGAGCCGGAACCCTTTTGGAATCTGGGCAACAGCGGCGTTCCACAACCCACTTTGTTGCAAACCGATTCCATTCGCCGGGACGACCTCACCCGCATTGAGGGCATCGGTCCGTTTTTAGAACGCCAACTCAACGACGCGGGCATTTACACCTACGAGCAAATGAGCCGCTGGGACGGCTCGGATATCAACACTATCACACAACAAATTCGCTACTTCCCGGGGCGCATCGAGCGCGAGGATTGGGTGGGGCAAGCCATTCGCCTGCAACAAGCCCAACAGTCGGAAAATGCCGAAACCACTCGTTCTCTGGATGTTTACCCAAGCGATCACAACGATCTGACCGTCATTGAAGGCATTGATGAAACGCTGCAAAGGCATTTGCACGAGGCGGGCATTCAAACCTGGGAAGAGCTGGCAGAAGCCGATCTGGAACGACTGGATGCAGTGATTGCCGCTGCTGGTGAAGCATATCGCCCGCAAAACCCCTCCACCTGGGCAGCGCAGGCGCGGCTGGCGGCTGGCGGGCATTGGGAGTTGCTAAAAGAATATCAGGCGCAGTTGAAGGGATAATTTTAAAAGAAAACGCGCCTTTGTTACGCATACAACTCAAACAGGTCAGACGAATGATGTAGTCGTCTGACTTGTTTTTTTTGTCACTGTGGCTTCCAGCAATTGTGGAAAACTTTTTTGTATTAAACAAACATTTTGTTTATAAAAATTGTATATTTGTATTCAAATTAAAACAATTTATATTCAAAATTTAACCCGTTATATATGAAAGCACTTAAAATCGTAGGAATTATTGTACTCGGATTGGTGGGAGTCGTGCTTATTTTGGGACTGATCGCACCGAAAGCTTACCAGGTAGAACGCTTTGTAATTATCAACGCACCGCGCGCCGCCGTTTTTCCGCACCTGCAATATTTTGATAAACACCTCGCCTGGTCGCCCTGGACGGAATACGACCCGAATATGAAAGTGGACATTTCGGAGAACGACGGCACGGTGGGTGCTACGTACCACTGGACGGGCAACGACCAGGTGGGCGAAGGCGAACAGAAAATCACCGCCATCCAACCCGAAGAACGCGTGGACATTGACCTGCACTTTCTGAAACCCTGGGAATCCAAATCTACTACCTACCTCGCACTCGACGATGCCAACGACGGCACCCAGGTCATCTGGGGCATCAGCGGCAAAATGCCCTTCCCGGAAAATATTTTCGGTTTATTTATGGATATGGACGCCATGCTCGGTAAAGATTTTGACAAAGGCTTAAACAAACTCAAAACCATTGTGGAAACAAGCCCGGCTAACCAGTGATTGGTACGGATTGCACTGATATTATATTTTTACTATTTGTTTGCTGGAGCATTTCCCACAGATACGTATAAATGAATTATATATTTCTCAATAGAAAAACTAAGAAAATGACCCGACTGTGTATCAAGTTTTAGAACATATCCTTTCAGCAGCGGCTTCCCGAAACGGAGGTCGCTGTTTTTTTGCAATAGGTGCGGCACATTTCGGAAATGCGCCACACTTTCCCAAAATGTGCTACACTTTCTTACTTCCATCCGCTTTCAAGCCTTATCTTTGCTTGCCATAACATTTTTTATTATTAATTTTAAATGTAAACCCGGGAAAAGCCATCCAGCGCCCACTGATAAAATGGTACAAACGCAAAATAACACCCTCATTCAGGCGGCGGAAGTATATGTCGCCGAGTTTTACCGAACGCATTTTTCGGATAAATACATTTTTCACGATTTTCAGCATACCAAAGAAGTGGTGGAAGCCACGCGGCAAATTGCGGCGGGCTACGAACTGACGGAGCAGCAAATGGAAAACCTGTTGCTGGCGGCGTGGTTTCACGACATTGGCTACATCGAGGGAGCGGAGGGGCATGAAGAGCGCAGTTGCCGCTACACCCGGGAGTTTTTGGAAGAAAACCAATACCCGGCGGAAGATATTCAGATCATTTTGGATTGCATTCGGTCAACGAAAATTGCTGCCCTGCCCAATACCCTCTTGGAAAAAATCCTCTGCGATGCCGACCTGAGCCACCTGGGTAGCAAAATGTATTGGGAACACTGCACGCGCCTGCGCCAAGAGTTGTTTTTGACGCAAAACATCGTCATGTCGGAGCATGAATGGGTCAATTTTGAGCTGGATTTTATTACTCATCAGCAGTATTACACCGAAGTGGCGCGCGAATTGTTCGACAAGCGCAAGCAAAAACACATCCGCCAGTTGATGAAACACAAAATGCGCCTCAACCCCGACACGGTGGATTTGATTGATGAAATGGAAAAAAAGGAGCGCAAAGAGGAGAAAAAACGCAAAAAACTGGAGCAATCGCTTGGCGGCAACGGCTTGTCGGTCAAAGAGATAGACTTGGGGCGCGGCGTGGAAACGATGTACCGCAACATCTACCGCACACATATCAACCTCAGCTCCATTGCCGACAACAAGGCGAATATCATGTTGAGTGTAAATGCCATTATCATTTCGATTACCGTTTCGTCGCTTATTCCCAAACTGGAAGCCTATCCGAGCTTACAAATTCCCACGATTCTTTTGCTGGCGGTATGCCTGGCAGCCCTGGTGTTTGCCATCCTTGCCACCCGCCCGAAGGTGACGCACAACAAACTCACCCGCAAAGATATCGAAGACCGCCGCGCCAATCTGCTCTTCTTTGGCAATTTTTACAATATGGAACTCGATGATTTTCACTTTGGTATGATGGAAATGATCCACGACAGCGACTTTCTGTACAGCTCCATGACGCGCGACCTGTACTACCTCGGTGTGGTGCTGGCGCAGAAATACCGGTATTTGCGGGTGTGCTACGGCATTTTTATGTATGGATTGATCGGGACTGTGATTGTGTTTGCGGTGGCTTTTTTGAGTTAAAAATATTGCACACCACTTACTGCCTACTGCTTACTGCTTTTTAGAAACTCGATTTTGGCTGATGGTGCGTTGCAACCGTGATTTAAACCGCCCTACTTCCGATTCGCGCAGTACCCGGTGTTTGGTTTTTCTGCCCTGCACGCGGGCACGCCACTTGCGCCAGTTGCGCGGGTGCATTTCGTGCTGCATAAGTTGAATGACTTCGGCTTCGCGCAAACCAAACTGGGCTTCAATGGCTTCAAACGGCGTGCGGTCTTCCCATGCCATTTCTACAATCCGGTCAATGGCGGCGGCACTCAGCTGGTATTTTTTGATGATCTTCATACTGCGAACGAAACAGCGACGGGAGGCGGGGGTTCAAAAAGAAATCCCGGTTTTGAAAAACCGGGATGCCAGGTAGTTGATGTGTATTTATTTGATATTGAGTTATATAGGAGCGGGTTGGGTCTAACACGCTTAGATTAAGAAAAAAATTTACGTTTACATTGTTGGTATCCAGGGAAGGGGATTGATTCACCAGGTTATTTTGGGATAGGAAAAGGAATGTGGTAGAATTGAGAGCAAAGGTAATAAAAACTTTTAATATTTTATGATTCTCGCAAATATTTTTCTCCTGATTTTAAGCCACCATGGTGGCTACCCTTCGCCCGATTGCGGGTATTTTTAGCTGAACCGGCTACCCCCCTCCGGCGGGCGGCAAGCGAGCGGGATAGGAGCGGTTCCGCCGTCCTGAAAGGCGGTGGAAAAAGCGGATAGCCCAACCCCGCCAGGTAGGATGCTGTTTTGAAACCGAACCTTAATAGGCGGGGCTCGCCCAAATAAACCGCAAAATAGGAAATGTAAAAGTAGAAGGATGGAAGTTTTCAACTATAATTTGTGAGGGGCTGTTTTAGAAACTTTGAGTAAACATAAAAAGATGTCATTACGAAAGGAAAAAGCGGCGCTGAATGGGGCAGCGGCGGGAGTTCCCCCGTCGGTGGTTAGCGGGCAAAGTCTCCCCCCTGGGGGGACGGAAGGGGGCAAAGAGAAGCAATCGCTGAAAAACCAGTTTTTGGCATTGCGGCATTTACCGCGCTTGTTTCGGCTGATTTGGGAGACGAGCCGGGGTTTGACGGTGGCGAATGTGGTGCTGCGTTTGTTGCAGGCGGGGATTCCGCTGGCGACGCTGTACATTGCGAAGGAGATTATTGATGAGGTGGTGCGAGCCCCCCGACCCCCCGAGGGGGAGTTTGACGGGACGTATCTTTGGACGATGGTGGGCTTGGAGTTGGGTTTGGCGGTGGTGTCGAGTATGTTGAATCGGGGGATTACGCTGGTGGATACCTTACTGGGAGATTTGTTTTCCAATCGGAGTTCGGTGGAGATCATGCGGCACGCGGCGAAATTGGATTTGTACCAGTTTGAAGAGGCGACGTTTTATGACAAGCTGGAGCGGGCACGACGCAACACGACGGGGCGCACGGTGCTCATGTCGCAGGTGCTGTCGCAATTGCAGGACGTGATTACGTTGTTGGCGTTGGGAGCGGGTTTGGTGGCGTTCAATCCCTGGCTGATTTTGATTTTGGTGGTGGCGGTGATTCCGTCGTTTGTGGCGGAGTCGTATTTCAATCAGAAAAATTACTCGCTGGCATTTAGTTGGACACCGGAGCGGCGCGAACTCGACTATCTGCGCTACATCGGGGCGAGCGACCAGACGGCGAAGGAGGTGAAGATTTTTAACCTGGCGGACTTTCTGGCGAATCGCTTTGCGGAGGTGTCGCATCGGTATTTTTTGGCGAATCGAAATTTGGCGACGCGGCACGCCGTGTGGGGCACGCTGTTGTCGGCACTCGGCACGTTGGCGTACTACGGGGCGTATGTGTTCATTCTGTTGCAGGCAATTGGCGGATTGATTTCGCTGGGCACGCTCACGTTTTTGTCGGGTTCGTTCAACCGGATGCAGGGTTTGTTGCAGGGCATTATGAGTCGGTTTACGCGCATCGCGGAGGGTTCGTTGTACTTGCAGGATTTGTTTGATTTTTTTGAAATTCAGCCCACGATTATTTCCAAACCGACGAGCATTCCCTTTCCGAAAAAGCTGCAAAAAGGCTTTACGTTTGAAAACGTGAGTTTTAAATACCCGGATAGTCATAAATATGCCATTCGGGATTTGTCGTTTGAATTAAAAGCCGGTGAAAAACTGGCGCTCGTGGGCGAAAACGGCGCGGGTAAAACGACGCTGGTGAAGCTTCTGGCGCGGTTGTACGAACCGAGCGAAGGGCGCATTTTGATTGACGGCGTGGATATTCGGGAGTATGAATTGGGGAGTTTGCGGCAGAATATCGGCATTATTTTTCAGGATTACATTCGCTGGCAGTTGAAAGCCTCGGAGAACATTGCGGTAGGAAATATTGAAGAACTCGAAGAGATGGCGTTGATTGAAGATTCGGCGGAGAAGAGCCTGGCAAATGTAGTCATTGAAGAGTTGCCGAAGCGGTACGACCAACTCTTGGGCAAGCGGTTTGAAGAAGGCACGGAACTTTCCGGCGGGCAGTGGCAAAAAATCGCGCTGGCGCGGGCGTACATGCGCGAGGCGCAGTTACTGATTTTGGACGAACCCACTTCTGCGCTGGATGCGCGGGCGGAGCATGAGGTTTTCCTGCGATTTTCGGAGTTGATTGAGGGCAAGTCGGCGGTGTTGATTTCGCATCGGTTTTCGACAGTGCGCATGGCGGATCGGATTTTGTTTTTGGAAAATGGGACTTTGTTGGAGTTGGGTACGCATGAGGAGTTGTTGGAAAAAGATGGGAAGTATGCGGAGTTGTTTAAATTGCAGGCGAGGGGGTATCAGTGAGCAGTAAGCAGGCGAGATTTTGACAATTCATACAAAAAGGTGATTATAACAATTACATATTCCAATCCAATCAACACATAATTTTCTTCAAAATTTCCATTCCAATAATGACTATAACTTAAAACGACCACGCCCGACCACACC